>Ga0070741_10010642_pt1 | contig 17288 bp, 16 predicted proteins | sample Coa_R1_4_FD_66440 | JGI IMG/M metagenome (GOLD analysis project Ga0070741, IMG submission 66440) | Surface soil microbial communities from Centralia Pennsylvania, which are recovering from an underground coalmine fire - Coalmine... | ecosystem: Environmental > Terrestrial > Soil > Unclassified ...
GAAAAGGTCGGCGTCCCACCAGACGTCGCCCGCCTCCAGCGCCTCGCGCTCGGTGTCGGACATCGACGGCAGCACGCCGCGCGCCCAGGAAAAGATCGGCTTGGTGATGGTGTCGCGGCGAAAGCTCATGGCGGATCCTCTCGGGGTTCGGGCTCGCGCGATTCTTGATGACGGCTTGAGCCTACTTTAGCGGAAAGCGTGAAGGGAAAGGTGACGCGTTACGTCGAAAATAAAGCGAATTTGATCGGTCTGCGATAACGGCAAATTGCCGCTTCCGTTCCGAACGCACGATTGACGCGCAAGCGAGCAATGCAACCGCAGATGCGCCTCCTATCCCTCGCCCCGCGAAGCGGTGGGGAGGGATAAAGACAATCAGTCCGGCCGGATCATCTCGAACATGGCGTCCGGCTTGATCTCGAAATAGTCGCCACGGCGCCCCGCGCGCACGATCGGGCGCGCGAGCCCGGTCTGGTAGACGCCGTCCCGGATCATGGCCTTGTCGATATGGACGGCGACGACCTCGCCCAGCGTCAACCAGGCCTGCGCCTTCTTGCCGTCGGCGCCCTGCAACTGGATGATCTGGCAGAGCTTGCATTCGAACGACACCGGGCTCTCCGCCACCCGCGGCACGTTGACGATCTTGCCTGGCGCCGGCGTGAGCCCTGCGATCGAAAACTCGCTGACGTCGCGCGCGACATGCGCCGCTGTCGCGTTCATCTGCTTGGCCAGATCCATGGTCGCGAGATTCCAGCAGAACTCGCCGGTCTCCTGCACGTTCTGCACCGAGTCCTTCCACGAGGTAGACGAAAAACCGATGATCGGCGGCACGTAGCAGAAGCCGTTGAAGAAGCTGTAGGGCGCAAGGTTGATGTTGCCTTTGGCCCCGCGTGAAGAAATCCAGCCGATCGGACGCGGCGCGACGATCGCGTTGAACGGGTCGTGCTTCAGCCCGTGGCCGTTTTTGGGTTCGTAAAAGTGCAGGTCCTTCGGGCTCTTCGCGTCCATTGGCGTTCGTTCTCCACTAACCCGTCGTCATTCCGGCATGCGCCCAACGGGTCCGGCCCTCTTGGGCAGGCCAGCGCTTATTTGCCCTTCTTCAAACTCGCCAGCACGAAGTCGATCATCTCATCGATGCTCGGGCCCGGCTTGTTCATCATCTGCGCGATCATCTGCGGATGGAAATAGCCGATCATGGCGTGGCAGGTGCAGAACGCCGCCAACCCCACGTCGGTCTCCGCGAATTCGCCGGAGGCCACGCCTTGCGCGATCACGCCGCCGATGGTCTCGGTGATCAGTTTCATATGCGCAACGCAGACGTCCCAGCTCTCCTGCATCGCGACCTCGACCATCTCATGCAGCTTGGAATCGCCGACATAGCGCTCCCTGTTCATGCGATGGACGGTCTTGATCATCTCGCGCAGCCGTTCCGACGCGGAGCCGGGCTTTTGCATGATCGCGGCCGCCACCTCCTCGACCTCGCCCATCAGGGTGCGGCAAACGCCCTCATGGATCGACTTCTTGGAGTCGAAGAAGCGGTAGACATTGGCCGGCGACATCCGCAATTCCTTGGCGATGTCGGCGACCGTGGTCTTCTGATAGCCGAGCTGGCGGAACAGACGCTCCGCCACCACGAGAATGCGCTCTCGTGTGTCGGGCTCGACATGTTCAGAAACCAGCGTCATTGCGTGCTCAATGTTCAATTATTCGGCTGCTTCAGCAAGCGGAAATGCGGGCCTTGCCGGACCGTAATGCTGCGGCGCAAGATCGACATGTTCGCTCGCGCCGGTCTCTTCCAGGCTCTTGCGGAACCACAGGGCGTAGAGTCCCGGCAGGTACAGCAAGGTCAGGAAGGTTGCAACAAACAATCCGCCCATGATGGTGATCGCCATCGGGCCCCAGAACGCCGAGCGCGACAGCGGGATCATGGCGAGGATCGCGGCAAGCGCGGTCAGCACCACCGGCCGGGCGCGGCGGACGGTGGCTTCCACGATCGCCTCCTTGCGCGGCATGCCATGCGCGACGTCGGTCTCGATCTGATCGACCAGGATGACGGTGTTGCGCATGATCATGCCGGCAAGCGCGATCAGGCCGAGCAGCGCCACGAAACCGAACGGCTGGTTGGCGACGTTGAGCCCGAGTGAGGCGCCGACGATACCGAGCGGCGCCGTGAGGAACACCAGCAACAGACGCGAGAAGTTCTGCAGCTGGATCATCAGCAGCGTCAGCATCACGATGACCATCACCGGGAAGAGAACGAAGATCGAGGCATTGCCCTTGGCGGATTCCTCGAAGGCGCCGCCCGCTTCGATCCGGTAGGCCGGCTCGAGATGGTCGCGGATGTCGGCCAGCTTCGGCCAGATCTGATTGGTGACATCGGGCGCCTGCACGCCGTCGTTGACGTCGGAGCGCACCGTGATCGCCATGTCGCGGTTGCGCCGCCACAGAATCGGCTCCTCATGCGCATATTCGATCTTGGCGATCTGCTGTAAGGGCACCGCGACGCCGTTGCGCGAGGTCACGGTGAGATCGCCGACATGGGCGAGGTCGAGCCGTTCCGACGGCACGGCGCGGGCGACGACGCCGACCTTCTCGATGCCGTCGCGTACGGTCGTGACCGGCGCGCCTGAAATCAGCATCGCCAGCGCTTGCGAAACGTCCTGCGGTGTCAGCCCCAGCGCGCGGGCACGATCCTGATCGACGACGAGCTTGAGGTAGGGCGACTGCTCGTTCCAGTCGAGCTGCACGTCCTTGACATTGGGGTTCTGCCGCATCACGTCGCGGACCTGATAGGCGATCTCGCGCACTTTCTTCGTGTCGGGGCCGATCACGCGGAACTGGACGGGGAAACCGACCGGGGGGCCGAAATTGAAGCGGTCGACGCGCACGCGTGCTTCCGGCAGCGCGCCGTCAGCAACCGCGTTCTCGATTCTAGCCTTGATGCGCTCGCGCGCCTCCACGTTCTTGGCGACAATGACGATTTCGGCAAAGGCTTCGTTCGGAAGCTGCGGATTGAGGCCGAGCCAGAAGCGTGGCGAGCCCTGGCCGACATAGGCGGTGTAGGTGCCGATGTCCTTGTCATCCTTCAGAAGCTGCTCCGCCTCCTTCACGGCCTTCTCGGTGACACCGAAGGCAGTGCCTTCCGGCAGCCGCAGCTGCAGGAACAGCTCGGGCCGCTCCGACAGCGGGAAGAACTGCTGCTGCACATGGCCGAAGGCCAGGATCGAGACGACGAACACACCGACGGTCGCGGCAACGGTCTTGACGCGATGATTGACGCACCACTGGATCACCGAGCGGAGCGTGCGATAGACGCGGGTCTCGTAGATCGCATGCGGATCGTGATTGTGGTGGACCGTGATGTTCGGCAGCAGCTTGACGCCGATATAGGGCGTGAAGATCACCGCGACGAACCAGGACGCAACCAGCGCGATCGCGACAACCCAGAAAATGCTTCCGGCATATTCGCCAACGGCCGAATTGGCAAAGCCGATCGGCAGGAAGCCCGCCGCGGTCACCAAGGTGCCAGTCAGCATCGGAAATGCCGTGGACTCCCAGGCAAAGGACGCGGCGCGGACGCGGTCCCAACCCTGCTCCATCTTCACCACCATCATCTCGACGGCGATGATGGCGTCATCGACCAAGAGGCCGAGCGCGATGATGAGCGCGCCGAGGGAGATGCGGTGCAGATCTATACCCATCACGTTCATGACAATGAAGACGATCGCGAGCACCAGCGGCACCGAAGCCGCCACCACGAAACCAGTGCGCCAGCCGAGCGCCAGGAACGAGACGAACAGCACGATCGCGAGCGCCTCGACGAAGGAGTCGACGAACTCGCTGACCGCTTGCTTGACTACTTTCGGTTGGTCGGCGATCAGCTCGACATTGATGCCCTGCGGCACCGCCTTCATGAATTCATCGGTCGCGCCGGCGACGTCCTTGCCGAGCTCGAGGATGTTGGCGCCCTTCGCCGTGACGACACCGATGCCGATCGCGGGCTTGCCTTCCTGCCGCACCTTGAAGGTCGGCGGATCGACGTAGCCGTGGGTGACGGTGGCGATATCGCCGAGCCGGAACACGCGGCCATTGCTTTCGACCGGAGTCTCCGCGACCGCCTTGGCACCATCGAGCGCGCCGGTGACACGCAGCGGCACGCGCTGCGCTGAAGTCTCGACCGTGCCGGCCGGCACGACGTTGTTCTGCTTGGCGAGCGAATCGAACAGCGCCTGCGGCGTGATGCCGAGCGTGGCGAGCTTGGCGTGGGAGAACTCGACAAAGATGCGCTCGTCCTGGGTGCCGTAGATGTCGACCTTGGTCACGCCGGGCACCTTGAGCAAGCGCTGGCGCAGGCCTTCGGCCGCCTTCTTCAGCTGCGCATAATCGGCGCCGTCGCCGGTCATCATGTAGAGGATGGAATCGACGTCGGAGAACTCGTCATTGACGACGGGACCGAGGATGCCCGCGGGCAGATCACCCTGCGCATCGGCCAGCTTCTTGCGCAGGAGATAAAACAGGTAGGGCACGTCCTTTGGCGGCGTGGAGTCGCGGAAGGTGACCTGCATCGCCGTGAAACCGGGCTTGGAATAGGTCTGCACCTTCTCGAAGTACGGCAGTTCCTGCAGCTTCTTCTCGATGGGGTCGGCGACCTGGGTCTGGATTTCCTTGGCGGTCGCGCCCGGCCACATCACGGAGACGTTGACCACCTTCACCGTGAAGAACGGATCCTCGGCACGCCCGAGCTTCTGATAGGAGAAGAAGCCGGCGACGCCGAGTGCTGCGATCAGGAACATCACCAGCGCGGGATGGCTGACGGCCCAGGCGGACAGATTGAAGCGTTTCATCTCAACTCTCCAATTTCGTCATTGCGAGCGAAGCGAAGCAATCCAGTCTTTCTTTCCGCGGAGGGATGGATTGCTTCGTCGCTCCGCTCCTCGCAATGACGGGAATTAAAACGACAGCGACGACACCACCCGCACCTTCTGGGAGGGATCGAGCTTCTGCACGCCGAGCGCGACGACCTTCGCGCCCTCTTCCACGCCGCCCGTGATGACGACGTCGTTGCTCTCATAGGCCTTGATGGTGACGGGCTTCAGCGAAATGTCGCCGGCATCATCGACGACATAGAAAGACGGCTTGTCGCCGGCGTCATAGAGCGCCGACAGCGGCAGCCGCGCTACGCGCGCGGTCTTCTTGTCGCACAGCGTCAGGGTCGCGGTCATGCCGAGCTCGACACTGTCGCCGGCCTCGGGCAACGAGAACTTGGCGAGATAGGTGCGGGTGGCGGGATCGGCGCTCGGCGAAATTTCGCGCAACTTGGCAGCATATTTCTTGTTCGGCTCCGACCAGAGCGTGACCGACGCGCTGCCGGTCTTGGCGCGCTCCACCAGCGTTTCGGGGATCGCGACCACCGCTTCCTTCTCGGCAAAGCGTGCGACCCGGATCGCGGTCTGGCCCGCGGCAACCACCTGGCCCGGCTCGATCAGGGTCGCAGTCACGACGCCGCGGGCATCCGCCGCCAGCGTCGCGTAAGAGAGCGAATTCTTGGTGAGATCGACCGAGCGCTCGGCGCGATTGAGTCGTGCACGGGCTTCATCGGCGGCCGCCTTCGCCGAATCAAGTGCGGCGTCGGTGGTCCAGCCCTTCACCTTCAGCTCCTTGGCGCGGTTCTCGGCAGCGACGGCCTGCGCCACTACGCCAGTCGCTGCGGTGAATTCGGCGACCGCCTGCTCGGCCTGCAGCTTCAGATCGACTTCATCGAGGGTGGCGAGCGGCGTCCCGACTTCGACGGTCTGGCCGACCTCGACGAGGCGCCTCGCGACCTTGCCGGGCACGCGAAAACCCATGTCGGCCTCGATCCGCGGCTTGATCGTGCCGACAAAACTGCGCGCCGGCGTCTCCGGCTCGTAATGGGCGGTTGCAACCAGGACAGGCCGCGTCGGGGCTGACTTTTCGGCGACCTTGTCGTCGCAACCGGCCAGCGCGACGGCCAGGAAGGCCAAGGCCACGCCAGCTAATAGCTTGGAGTAACTTGCTAAAATCGTCCGGGCCAGCATCGGATACTCCTCTCGTCTTATTCCTGGAGAGAAGTATCGAATACTGACTGATGAAAGTCAATAATCATCAGTCATCATGAAATTGTGATTTCCGGGTGATGGGGCGTAGACCGCCGTCAGCGGCTGCGTTCGCGGGCCGACCGCTTGGTCGCCCGCCTCTTGCTTGTGGCCTTGGTGGCGCGCTTTGCCGAGGCCTTGGCGGCGCTTCGCGCCTTCGACTTGCCGCGCGCGGATGTCTTCGCGGCCTTTCGTGCTTTCTTCGGTGCGGCGCGCTTTGCCGCCGCCTTCCTCGCGGACGACTTCTTCGCCGTCTTCCTGGCTGCACGTTTCCGCCGCGGCGGCTGCGCCGCGATCGGCGGGACCAGCAGCGGATCGGAGACGAGTCCCTCGGCCGCGAACGGCATGTAGGCCGCGTTGGTCTGTTCGAGCTTCGGCGGCTCTTCCGCCTTCAGCGCTTCGGACGCGCTGTTGGCGATGTCCTTCACCGTGTCGGTGAATTTTTCGAGTATCGATTTGTCCTTGTCCATGACGCCTCCGGCCGGCTGGTCGGAGACAACCGGCGGAGAGCGTGCGGGTTCCTCTCCCTTCCGCGAGCGAAGCGCTGCGCCGGGGGATAAGAGGCATCACTCCCCCAACTGAAACTTCTCGAAACGATCGAGCTCGTCCTCGATCCGTCGTTTCAACTCCGCCCTCGCCTCGCCCTTCGCCGCCTTGCCAGGACCGACCCAAGTCCATTTCTGCATCAAGAGCTTCCGCTTCTGCCGGTCGGTCTTCAGGTCGAGCGCGGCAACGATGTCCTCGCCACAAAGCACCGGCAGCGCGAAATAGCCGAACTTGCGCTTGGCCTTCGGCAGGTAGGCTTCGAACAAATGCCCGTAGTCGAAGATCGACTGGGTGCGCTTGCGCTGGATGATCAGGGGATCGAACGGCGAGAGGATATGCACCAAGGGCGGCGCGGCCTCGCGCTTTGTCTCCACCACCTCGAGCGTCGCCCAATGCTCCTGCTTGCCGGCGCCCTCGATCGCGACCGGCACCAGCTCGCCGCGACGTACGCGGCGGTCGATCTGTTGCCGTACGCCCTTCTTGTTGGGTGCGTCGAGATGGCAGATCGAATCCAGCGACACCACGCCTTGCGAGCGCAGCGCGCGGTCGAGCAGATAGGCGCTGACTTCCGGCAGCGTCGCGGATTTCGGCGGCTTGTCCCAGCCGAAATGGCGGCCCACCAGCTCATAGGTCTTGAGCATGCCGTTGCGCTCGGAGACCGTGACCGTGCCGCAATAGAAGGCGAGCTGCAGCGCGCGCTTCGACGGCTTGCGGCTCGCCCAAAGGTGCTCCTTCTCGGTCAGGACGTCGTCATCGATGTCGCGGATGGTTAGCGCGCCGCCCCTCAGCAGCCGCATCACCTTGCGGGTGTCGGCGGGCTTGACATTGGCGAACCAGCGATGGCCCTCGCGCTTGTGCAGCCGCATGTCCGGCATGAAGAAGCGGAAGTCGCGCGACGGTACATAGGACAGCGCGTGCGTCCAGTATTCGAACACGCTCTTGTCCGTACTCTGGGCCTGACGCAGGTCGGCGCGACGATAGGCGGGGATACGGGTGTAGAGGATGTGGTGGTGGCAGCGCTCGATCACGTTGATGGTGTCGATCTGCACGTAGCCGAGATGGGCGACGGCATCCGCCACCGCTTGCGGTCCCTCGCCGAACGGCGCGGAGGTGTCGAGCCGCTGCGCCGAAAGCCAGATGCGGCGAGCGTCGAGTTTACTGATGGCGTGAGGTTGGGGCGGGCGGGGCATCGGCCCGCAATTTAGCGGGATTCGCCGGCAGCGACGACGTTTTCCACGCCGGATGAGTTTTCAACCTCTCAAGGCTTCGGCCGCTCCGGGATGCTGCCGGTCGCGATTTCGCTATCGCACGATGCCTTGCCCCGCGCGGAAGCCTCGCAGCGATAGACGCGGCCGGTCAGGCGATCGACCAGCCAGGCGCTCTCCTCGGTCGGGCCCTCGATGCCGATGTATCGGGTGCCGATCGCGCTCAGCAGGGTCGAGAGCAGGATGGCAGCCGCGATCATCGCAGCTCCAACCAGCACCGGCATGGAACTTATGGTGATGGTGCGCTCCGGCGGTCCGGAACGATACCCCTGGTACTCGTTTTGTCGCTTTACTGACGGAATCACGGCCCCCGCTTCGCCTTTTGTTGGCTTTTCTTGTTTGCTTTGTTGGCAAGCTGCGGTCTTAGGCGCGCATCTGGCCGATTTCTTGTTGAGAGATCGGCGCTGGCGCGACCGCATTGAGATTGTATCGGGCACTTGCTAACGAACAACGAAAAGGCGGCCCGCAGACCGCCTTGGTCGTTGTTTTGCTCTGCCTTGCTTAGCGGAACATGCCGCCCACCATGTGGCCGAACAAGCCGCCGGGTCCGCCGCCACCGCGATAGTGCCGGCCGCCACCGCCGCCGCTGTGCCGATAGTGATGACCGCCGCCGCCGCTCGAGTCATCGTCGCTGCTGCTGCTGGTCGAATCGTCGGAGGAGGCAACGCGGGTGGAGACGATCTCACCGAGCAGCGCCTTGTGCTGCAGCGTGTTGAGATAACCGGTGACGGGATAGCCGCGCGAGGCCTGCCAGCGCTTGATCGCGGAACGGGTGTTGTCGTCGAACTTGCCGGTCGCCCGGGTGTCGAAGCCGAGACCGGTCAGGCGGCGCTGCACGTCGCGGCGCTGGCCGCGGTCCAGCCCGATCTGGTCTTCGGAGGTCTGGTCAGCCTCAAGAGTGAAGGTGTCGGGGTCGATGGCGGCGGTCAGGTTCCGCGTCGCACCGGGCTGCCCGCCATCCTGCAGCTTGGCGATGCGGCCGAGCGCCAGCGCCTTGAACGCGCCGTTCGGATAGCTGGTGAGGTAGGCGTTGAGCTCTTCCGGCTTGTTGGAGTCCTTCACCGAGCGCCAGAACTCGACTTCCATGGCGGTGGCGGTCGCTGGCGCGGCAGAAGCCAGGGTGGTCGCCGCCGGCGTACCGCTGGACTCGGCGGGCGTGTCGGCGGAGGCGGCCTGCGGATTGAGATAGACCTCGCCGGTCAGGTTGGTGTGGCCCCAGGGCAGCTGGTTCTTGTTGGTCTCCTCGTTGACCTGGGCGCGGACCCTGGTCATGGCCTGCTGGATCTCCACGCCCGGCTTGGCGATGTTGGAGATCAGCGCGCGGGTGAACGGCGAGTGATTGCCGACGTCGCCGTCGAGCGCGGTCTGGCCCGGTCCGGTGGCGAATGCGATCAGCGTGCCTTCGCCCGACTTCATCTCGGCGAGGCCGGAATTGACGGAGACGCTGCGGGTCGCCTTGGCGGAGCGGATGCGGGCGGCGAAGGGATTGTCGCGGCAGGCGTCGAGGAACACCAGCTTAACCTTGGCGTCGGCCATGGTCTGCTCGAGGGTCAAGTCGACGTTGATGGCGGCGCCAAGCTTGACGTCCATTTCGGATTTCAGGTCGGCGTCGATCGGCAGCAGGTAATTGACGTTGTTCACGGCGATGCCGTGGCCGGCATAGAAAAACACGGCGATGTCGGCGCCTTCCGCCCTCTTGCCGAAGTCGAGCAGCTTCTCGGTCATCTTGTCGCGGGTGAGGTTGGTGCCTTCGACGACGTCGAAGCCGACATTGCGCAGCACGGCGGCGATCGCCTTGGCATCGATCGCCGGATTCGGAAGCTGCGGGACATTGCGGTAGGCGGCGTTGCCGACCACGAAGGCGACGCGCTTGTCGGCGAACGCGGCATCGCCGCTGACCAAAAGCGCTGCGACTGAGAGTGCTGCGATCCAGAAGCGCATGATCCATTCTCCCCTTGATCCCAATCGATCGGTGTGCCCGATCCGTTGCGGCCAATGTGATCGCAAGCACGCGCGAAGACTGTGATGTAAGTCACGCTGGGAGTTTTGGGGCCCGAATCGTGGGGAAGGACGCCGCGACGGGCCTGGATTTGGCGGGTCAGAAGCCGTTTTATTGGCTGAAGGACTGATTCCGCTGCTCGCGGGCCGCGCTAAACTTGCGAGCGGCCATTCCGAAAAACACGCCTTCAGACAAGCTTTTTTGCCATGTGACCTCCGTCACATTCATATCGATGAACCCGTCCTATGTTCGGAGCATCCAAGCGCCGAAGAGGCGAGTAACAGCGAGGACCACGACAATGACCAGCTTCGTCAGGTTTTCAGGATTGAAGGCGATCACCATCTGCGCCGCGCTCTCGATGACCGCGGGCCTGGCTTTCGCCGGCGACAACGTGTCGTCAGACCAGATCATTCACGCGCTGCAGCCGAAGCCGCTGACCCGCGGCCTTTCGGTCGGCGTCCCGCAGGTCGATCCCGCGGTGAAGGCAAAGGAAGTGAACTTCGTGCAGAGCATCCGCAACCGCAAGACGCGGTCGCTGTCGATGGGCGAGCGCGAAGAGATTGCCGAGATCGCCGCGACCAAGCCGAAGATCGATCTGGAAATCCACTTCGACTTCAACTCGGCCGACATCAGCAAGGAATCGATGCCCTCGGTGCAGGCGCTGGGCGACGCGCTGTCCGATCCGCAGCTGCGCGGCTCGACCTTCGTGGTGGCCGGCCATACCGACGGCGTCGGCGGCGACCAGTTTAATCAGGAACTCTCCGAGCGTCGCGCCGACACCATCAAGCACTATCTGGTCGATCACTACCACATCGCCGGCGGCGACCTCGTCACCGTCGGCTACGGCAAGACCAAGCTGAAGAACCCGGCCGACCCGACCGATGGCATCAACCGCCGCGTCCAGGTCGTCAACATGGACACCAAGACCGCAGCGAAGTGACGGTCGGCAAATTCGATCCGCCTGCCGCCGACAGTGGCAGGCGGATGCTTGATGTCTGGCAAGCGAACGGGCCTCTTGCCTTCCGACACTCTCGCGGCAAACTAACCGAACCGACCAGCACAACATTTATTGGGATGACGCATATGAAAAGGCATTATTCGGCGGCTATCGCCGCAGCGTTTCTTCTCACTGCTTCGAGCCTCGCCGCCAAAGCGGAGGATGCCGCGCCGGCGCCGGCCGCGAGCCCGGCAGCTCCTGCCGCTGCCCCCGCTGATTCTGCGCCTGCAAGCGTGGCGCGGCCTTCGATCGTGCCGAAGACCAACGACACGGCCGCCAAGCCCGACGCGAGCGCAAAACCGCAGGCCGATGCCGAGCCTAGCCCGCGCCGTCATCGGCGTTACGCCCGTCGGCACTATCGCTATGCCTATTGGGAGCCGTTCCCGATCTACTTCCCGCACTTCACCCGGCATCACGGCATCTATTGGAGCCGGATCCCCTGGTTTTTCTAAATCCAGGACTGAAACAGCATCAGGCGGTTGAACGTCGCCATTGATGTGCCGATGAAGGCTGCCGAGATCGGCAGCATCACCGCGAATCCGGCGGCGGCGATCGCGACAAAGCCCCATAGCAGCCAGCGCGGCGTGGTGTTACGGCGGAGCGCATAGACCAGCGCAAGCGAAGCGAAGGTCGCCGCCGGCATGTAGTAATAGAGAAAACCGAGCGTGCGCGGCAGCAGCGCCCACGAAAGCCAGGGCCCGAAATAGAACGCGAGAATCAGGAACGCGTCGCGGCTGCGCGTCACGATCCAGTCGTACAGACAAAGCGCAATCGCAAGCAGCGCGGGCCACAGCACCAGCGGGTTGCCGAGCAGCACCACCGCGGAGACGCGGTCGTCGCCGATCTTGTCGAACAAAAACCAGACCGGACGCGCGAGCAGCGGCCATGACGGCCACGAGCTCATATAGGTGTGGCCCGCGATCGCGGTCGTGGTGTTGTCGGAAAAGATGCGCCGCTGCGCCTCGATGAGGTCATGGGGCGAGAAGCCATATAGCAGCACGAAGCTTGCAAAATAGACGAGCGCCGGCGCCAGCACGAAACAGATCGCGAAATGATACGCCCTGAAATCGGGCCAGAGGTCCGGCCGGTACCAATCGGTCGCGCGGGAATCGGCGAATTGGGTGCGCCAGCCTTGCATCAGCCTGATCACCGCCGATATCGCAATGCAGACGGCGAGCGGAAACAGGCCGCTCCATTTGCACGCCGCTGCAAGGCCAAAGGAAAGTCCCGACAGTGCGAAGGTGCCGAACGGCCGCCGCCTGCGGAAGCCGTACAGGAACGCGGCGGTGCCAAACAGGCCGAAGGCCAGCGCGAAAATATCCAGCATCGCAGTTCGCGCCTCGACGAACAGCATCTGGTTGAAGAAAGCGATCAACGCCGCGGCGATCGCCGGTCCCTGCGCCGCGAACAACACGAGGCCGCAGAGATAGATCGCGACCACGGCAAGCGCACCGAACAGCGCGGCCGGATAGCGCCAGCCGAGCGGATTGTCGCCGAGATTGCGGATCGAGAACGCGATGATCTGCTTGGCCAGCGGTGGATGCATCGGATTGAGCATCGGCTCCGGCATGACCGGAAGCAGCATCTGCCGCGCCGCCGGCACGTAATGAAATTCATCGAACACGAATTTATCCGGCGTTTCGATGCCGATCAGAAACGCCAGATGCGAGGCGACAAAAATGATGGCCGAAATGAGACAGGTGCGTGCCGCCGAAATTCGCGGAACAGAATGTGACTCAAGTTCACTTTTCACGAGAACAACTTCGCTCTGAGCTTGGTGCGCGTCGCGTCAATCCGAATGAATGTGATCGAGCAAAATTTTCTCGTCCAGTCGTTTGAACGCAGTTCGAACCCGGCGCCACTAACCATGCGGGTTGACAGGGCAGCGCTTGTGATAATTATACCACATCGCAGACGCGCATCGTCCGGTACGATACGGGATGGATCGATCGGTACTGAAATGAACTTGCGTCGCTGCGTTGTTGCGTTTGCATTGGGTCTGTTGGTCGCGCTGGCGGTACCATGCGCGCATGCGCAATCGCCGACCCGCGTCGGCGAAGCCGCCGTGGTCCAGAACGAAGTGCTGCGCGTCGCGGGATCGGCATCGAGCCAGATCAATGCCGGCGACGGGTTGTTGCGCGACGAGGTCGTGCGCACCGGCGCCGACAGCGCCGCGCGGCTGGTGATGATCGACAGCACCAATCTCTCGCTGGGCGCCAACGCCTCGATCCGTCTCGACCGCACCGTCTTCAACGACGAGCATTCCTACAAGGAGATCGCGATCCGGCTCACCACCGGCGCATTCCGCTTCGTCACCGGACATTCGGAGAAGACCGCCTACAAGATCACGACGCCGCTCGCGACCATCGGCGTGCGCGGCACCACACTCGACATCCTCTCGCAGAACGGCAAGTCCACCGTGGTGCTGCAGGACGGCGCGGCGACGGTCTGTACGTTGAGCTTCCAGTGCATCCAGCTGACGCAGCCCGGCGACACCGCCATCATCACAACGACCGGCGGCAAGACCGCGATCACCAAGACGTCGAATCCGCCCTGGACGTTTGCGCAGAACTGCGCCGCCTCGCCCGGGATTTGCACCATCACCACCTTTGCCGACGCCGCACCGATCGATGAATCGGACGGCCTGCTGTGCGGACGCTGAGCATGGCAAAGGGCTTCCGCAGTTTCATCCTGCCGGCTGCGCTCGTCGCAGGACTGTTGCCGATGCTGGTCGCTGTGCAGACGAGTCCGGCGATAGCGCAGTGTACGGAATGCTCGCCGTCGCCCACCCCGACGCCTACGCCGACGCCTTCACCGAGTCCGACACCATCGCCGACGCCGACCGGAGCGGGCAACAGCGGCAATTCCATCAACAGTCTCGCCGGCCAGCGCTTCAACCAGATGATCACCAACGAGGTGCTGGGCTCGGTGCTGCTGGGCGTCAACGAGCAGGTCAATTGCAGCGACTGCATCTCGACCTTCGGCTCGGTCGGCTCGTTCACGGCCGGCATCCACGGCCGCAAGGAGATCACCAACAATCTGTCGCTGCTCGCCGGCCTCGCCTACACGCAGTACAGCGAGAACGGCTATCACGTCACCAGCGCGCCGATCGGCGCCTTCGCACTGCGCTACGACTTCACCGACTGGGGATCATCGCGTCCGTTCTTCGACATCGGCACCATTTTCTCGCCGTTCGAGAAGCTGCGTTACAGCCGCAGCTATCTGACGAGCCTCGGTCCGGTGTCGCTGGAGAGCTCAACCAACGCCTCGGACTATGCCGTCTACGGGCGAGCCGGCTGGATCAGCCGCCTCTCCGGCCGCGACGAGGTCGCGGCCTCGATCGAGCTGTGGCAGCTATGGCAGCGTGTCAGCGGTTACAGCGATCCGATGGTGGCGTTCAATCCGTTCGACGCGACGATTCCGACCGGCACCGACCGCACCAATCTGGTCAAGGTCGGCGGGCAATGGACGCACCTGTTCGGCTCGATGGTCGAAGGCAACGTCAACGCCTTCTTCGTGCAGTCCTTCAACAACCATTCCGGCATCGTGGCAGCCGTCACCGGCGACGGCCTGATCACGCCGACCATCGGCAATCAGAGCTGGGTCGAACTGGGGGGCCGGCTTGGCTTCCGCCTCAGCAAGGGCTGGGTCGCCGACCTCTTCGTCAACGGCACGGTGGGCCCGCAGCCGGTCGGCAACACCGTTCACGGCGGCGTCGGCCTGCGGATCAACTATTAGCGAAAGCGATCAGCCTCCGTTTGCGATCGCCAACGCACTAACCGCAGCGCCTTCCAGGATTTCGTCGGACAGCTTGCGGTCATTGACGGCGCGCGCGAGCTGCAGCGCGCCGACCATCAGGCCGTAAACCGCCATCGCACGCCTGCGGCGCTCCCGCGCGGACCCCTTGCCGGTCCGCGCCGCGATCAGCTCGACGATTTCCACGATCTTGCCGGTGAAGGCATCGCGCGTCGGCTTCGGGTGGCGCGCGATTTCGGCGACCAGCGCCGCGGTCGGGCAGCCGCCGCTCGCATCGTCGCGGTGGCGCGCGGAGAGGTAATCGCGGATGGTCGCGTCCAGCCTCTTGCCGGCTTCCAGATTGGCGCGCAGCCCCATCCTGCGCCCGCCGAGCGCATGCGCGAGCACGGCCTCGACCAGATCCTCCTTGGATTCGAAGTGGTTGTAGAAGGCCCCGTTGGTCAGCCCGGCGCCCGCCATGATGCCGGCAATGCCGACCGCGGCAACGCCCCCCTCGCGAAATTGCGCCGAGGCGACATCGATGATGTGCTGCCGCGTCGCGTCCTTGTGGCCCTTTTCATAGCGCATCGCCGCAAGTCCTCCATGCGATCGTGAGCGAACTTCCGCATTGCATTATGATCATAATAACGTAGTATGACCATAATTCAATAGGCCTTCTTGCAAGGGAGCGATCATGGCACTGAAGCAGGCGGCGGCCTTGTCCGCGGGCGGAGATATCGAGGCCGCGACGGCCGCACCGTCATCGGCGACCTCTGCCGCGCGCGCCAAGAGCGACACGACCCGCGCCACGCTGCTGACCGCGCCGATCCTCCCGACACTGTTGAGGCTGGCGCTGCCGACCGTGACCGTCCTGGTGGCGCAGACCGCGGTCAATATTGCGGAAGGCTGGTACGTCGGCTTCCTCGGCACCGATGCGCTGGCCGGCGTCGCACTGGTATTTCCGGTCTTCATGATGATGACCATGATGTCGAACGGCGGCCTCGGCAGCGGCGTCGCTTCGTCAGTGGCGCGCGCGGTCGGCGCCGGACGCAAGGACGACGCGGACGCACTGGTGTTTCATGCCGTGATCCTCGCCATCATCGTCGGCGCCATCTTCACGGCGGGGCCGATTCTCGGCGGTCCGGCACTCTATCGCGCGCTCGGCGGCAAGGCGGGCGCGCTCGATGCCGCCGTGAGCTATTCCAACTACCTGTTTGCCGGCGCGATCCCGGTATGGATCGTCAACTTCCAGGCTGCCGCCTTGCGCGGCTCCGGCAATGTGAAAGTGCCGGCGGCGGTGACGCTGATCGGCGCACTCGTTCTCATCCCGCTCTCGCCGCTCCTGATCTTCGGGTTCGGGCCGGTACCGTGGCTCGGGATTGCCGGTGCCGGCATCGCCTTCGCTCTCTATTACTGCGCGGCGATGCTGTTCATGCTGCGCTACATGGCGGCCGGCCGTTCGGGCCTGACTTTCCGGCTCGCGCCGCTTCAGATGCGCCATTTTGCCGACATCCTGAAGGTCGGCATACCGACCGCCGTCAACACCGTGCTCACCAACCTCACCGTCATCCTCGTCACCGGCGCGGTTGGCCTGTTCGGCACCACGGCGCTCGCGGCTTACGGCATCTCCTCGCGGCTCGATTATGTGATGATCCCGATCCTGTTCGGCCTCTGCACCGCGACGCTCACGATGGTCGGCGTCAATATCGGCGCCGGGCAAGGGGCGCGCGCCAGACGGATCGGCTGGATCAGCGCCTGCGTCGGCGCCGGCGTCATCGGTTCGGTCGGACTGGTGGTCGGACTGTTTCCTCTGCTGTGGCTGCATCTGTTCAGCCACGATGCCGAGGTGCTGCGCAACGGCGCGATCTATCTGCGCCTGGTCGCTCCTGCCTATGGCGCGCTCGGGTTCGGCTTCGTCATCGCCTTTGCCGCGATGGGCGCGGGCCACGTGCTCTGGACATTCATCGCTTCCTTCACGCGCATCCTGATCGCCGCGGGCGGCGGCTGGCTTGCGGTGACCGGTTTCGGTGCCGGCATGGCGGGCCTCGCCACGATGGTGACGGCATCGCTGGTCGCCTACGCCGCGGTCTGCACCGTGGTGATGCTCTCGGACTCGGTCTGGCGCGTGAAGGCGCAGTGAGCGTCAGGCGTTCGCCGGCGCGGCCATCGCCTTCGCCGCGGCTTCGGGATCCATCCACGACACGCCCCACATGTGGCCGTCAGGGTCCTCGAAGCTGCGGCCATACATGAAGTCGAAATCGTCCACCGGCGATGGATCGAGATTGCCGCCGGCCGCCTTCGCTTTGCCGATCATGTCGTCGACGGCCTGCCGGCTGTCGACGAACAGGCAGAGCAGGGCCAGGCTCATCGTCTTCGGATCGGCGATCTTCTTGCTGGTGAATTGCCGATACTTGTCGCGCGTCATCAGCATGGCCTGGATGGTGTCGGAGAACGCGATGCAGGAGCAGGTGTGGTCGCTGAACTGCTCGTTCTTGACCGCGCCGATCGCCTGGTAGAAGGCGGTCGACCGGGCGAGATCGCTGACCGGCAGGTTGATGAAGATCATTTTGGGCATGAGGGCTCCTGTTCGCGAGTTTCGTCCCAAGGACGATGACGCGGTGTGAAAGCCGACAAAC
>Ga0070741_10010643_pt1 | contig 17286 bp, 18 predicted proteins | sample Coa_R1_4_FD_66440 | JGI IMG/M metagenome (GOLD analysis project Ga0070741, IMG submission 66440) | Surface soil microbial communities from Centralia Pennsylvania, which are recovering from an underground coalmine fire - Coalmine... | ecosystem: Environmental > Terrestrial > Soil > Unclassified ...
CTGCGTGTGCTGCGCGTGAAGTCTGTCGGAAAGCCGGATGCTGGAGATCGGCACGTCCGGTTTGATGAGCGGGGAGGGGAAACGGGCCTCGGCACCGCGCCTCTCCTCGACTCTACCCGCGGGGTTCTGCCTTTTGGCGCTCACTCCCACAGCGCGCGATGACGAGATAAACCGCCCACGCCCAACAATCTCAGACTCTCCACCCGGTTGCGCGCGCCAATTCCAACAATGCCGAGGCTTCGGAATCAACCGCTAACGCGGCTGCAGCGGAACTCGGACAGGGTGCCCCAAAGAGGCCTACCGGCACTGAAAACTCCGGAATGTCCGGATTGAAACTTTCCAGATCGAGCGCGGTGGCCAGATTATTCGCGGACGCATCTCGCAACGTCAGCGGCTTTAGGTCCCAGCGCCACTCGATCAGCTTCAAAACAGAAGTATGATCGAACGTCGTATGAGAAATGTACGAGCGGCGCGCGTACGGCGAGATCACGATGCACGGCACTCGAAACCCTCTTAGCGCCATGGCCGGATTGTTGTCCGGCGCCGGGTGCGGCGGCACGTGCTCAAAGAAGCCGCCCCACTCGTCGAAATTGATAATCAGAACCGTATTCGCCCAGTTCGGACTTGCTGTCACGGCTTCATAAATGAGGTTCAGGAACACCTCTCCATTGCGGATATCGGCGTGAGGATGATCGTCGCCGGAAGTGCCGCTCTCTTCGTCAAGAAAACGCGGGTCCACAAACGAAACGCTCGGCAGTGTTCCGGCTGCGCAGTCAGCGAAGAAATCCGCGATGAAGCGGCTGATGGAGATGTACTTTGCGCCCCAGAGAGCCAGCACGGGAACATCGCTGAAGTAGTAGCGCCCGCTGATTCCGGCGGCGGCTAGCCGGTCCCAAATGGTCGGCAGCGTGGAAATGGTAGTCGTATCGGCATCGCGGTCGGTCTGCGCGGCGTGTTGATAAATGCGGTTCGGGTAGGTGGATGCCATCGTGGCCGCAAAATAGCGGGCGCAAGTCGTCCAGGCCGGTGCTGCTTGCCCCAAAAACGGCAGATCGGCTTGCGTGTAGTAGCCGATCGAGTAGATATCGTTTTCCCCGGCGCGCAGCCAGCCGTCGCAGCGCCCATCATCATATTCAACACGGCCGCCGCTGTAGGAGTGGTCGGGGTCGGGATGGCCGCAGCCCTGATAATCGGGTGCGAGCGGGTAAGTGGAATGCGAAACGCCAAGAGAATCCTGATACACAAGGCCCGTCTGGCGGCCATCGGCGTTTTTCATCCAACCCAGAAAGTGGTCGAAGGAGCGGTTCTCCATCATCACCAAAACAATATGCTGGATTGCGGACTTATTCGACCTCTGCGTGTCCTTGGCAGCCCCCATTCTGGGCTGAATCGAGAGCGCCCCACCGGCGCCCAAACTGGCTAGAAAGCCGCGACGCGAGAGCTTCATGCCAATTTGTTGATTTGCTGCGAACGAACGTTTCGCGCCGCTTCGGGTACTAAAGTACTGCCCTGCAAAAACAAAACGCGGTCGCGAGATTTACTCGCGACCGCGTTGAATTAGTAACAATCCTGACAGCTAGCTCTTCGGGCTGCTCTCGGTGCTGGTGGTCGAGGAAGTGCTGTTCTTGCCCTTCTTGTGCTTGGTCTTCTTCTTGCTCATCGTGCTGGTTTCGGTCTGGCCACTATTCTGAGCGGCGAAAACAGCGGTACCGGAAAGCAGTGAGAGGCCTAGGGCGGCGATCATGAGTTTCTTCATTTGGATATATCTCCTTGTATGCAGCTTAGTGATAGCACTATGTGCTCTCAATGAGTATAGTCGCAAACCAGGGTGAAGTAGTTCTGAACACTACATTAAAGTTGCTTTATAAAACGATCACCAAATCGAATACGTGTTTTCACGAGTATCTCTGTCCCAGCCTCGTTCTGAGCGCCGGATTACCATATCCTCACACGGACTTCCTTGATGAAGATCACTCATCTCGAAACCATACGAATTGCCGATTTTCCACAACTTGTTTGGCTTCAGCTTCATACGGACGATGGATACACCGGATTGGGTGAAACCTTCTTCGACGCCGCGGCGGTTGAAGCCTATCTTCATGACAGCGTCGCTCCCCGGCTGATCGGGCGCGATCCTTTGGCCATCGAAGCGGTTTCCCGCGACCTCGTCGGATATCTCGGCTTCGGGTCGACCGGTGTGGAAATGCGGGCGGCCTCGGCAGTCGATATCGCCCTTTGGGATCTGTTCGGAAAATCGGTCGCAAAGCCAGTGGTACAAATGCTAGGCGGCTGGACGCGCGGCCGCATCCGGACATACAACACCTGCGCCGGTAGCCAGTACATGCGCAATGCCGAAACCCAGTCCACGCGCAACTGGGGTATCGCGGAGCAGCGCAAGCCCGCGCCGGTCAGCGGCTTTGACGATCTGAATGATTTTCTGACGCGCGCCGATGAGCTGGCCGAATCGCTGCTCGCCGAAGGCATTACGGCCATGAAGATTTGGCCCTTCGATATCCCGGCCGAACGCACGCAGGGCCAATACATTTCGCGCGAGGATCTCAAAAGAGCCCTGGAGCCCTTCGAAAAAATACGCCGGAAAGTGGGCGATCGCATCGAGATCATGGTTGAGTTCCACTCGCTCTGGCAGCTCATGCCCGCCATCGCGATCGCTAAATCGCTCGCTCCGTTCCGCACCTTTTGGCATGAAGATCCTATCAAGATGAACGACTTCAAGAGCCTCAAGCGATACGCCGATGCGTCGCCCGCGCCGGTCTGCGCGTCTGAGACTCTGGCTACGCGCTGGGCTTTTCACGAGCTGCTCGAAAGCGAAGCCGTCGGCATTGTGATGTTCGATCTTGCCTGGTGCGGCGGCTTGTCGGAAGCGCGCAAAATTGCCGCGATGGCCGACACCAGGCATCTCTCCATCGCTCCCCACGATTGCACCGGGCCGGTAGTATTTGCCGCCTCCACTCATCTCGCCTTGCATGCGCCCAACGCGCTTTTGCAGGAATCGGTTCGCGCCTTCTATAAAGGCTGGTACAGCGAAGTCGTCACCGCCGTGCCTCCCGTAAAAGATGGATTCGTGACCGTTCCCGAAGGCTCCGGCCTCGGCTGCGAATTGCTGCCTGATATCGAAAAGCGATTCTCCGTTTCAAAGCGCGTCTCCCCCGCAACGTGATGACAACCCGTGCCACGGGCACTCTTGGGAAGGATCAGAACCCCGCGCGTAAGCAAGGGGTCCATTTTTTTGCCCTCTGGCGTCCGCAAAACACCCAAACACGCCCGCTTTCATCACAACCCGCCGGCATTCGCTCACGCCCTCACTGACATTTCTGCAAGCACCTAACTTGCAAGTGTTCTTCACGAGTGCGCATGAACACCCATCCGGCTCCCTCTTCTCGCAGCCTGCATGCGCTCGACTGGCTGAACTTCTTCGTCGCCGACGTGCAGACCGGCGTGGGGCCCTTTCTGGCTGCTGCGTTAGTTACCAGGCGCTGGAAGCCGCAAGAGATTGGCGTGGCGCTCACCGTAGCCGGGCTCGTCGGCATTTTCATGCAGAGCCCCGCGGGAGCGGCGGTCGATGCAACGCGCCGGAAACGAACGCTCATCGCCGCGTGTACCGCCGTCATCAGCATCTCGGCCCTGATGCTTGCCTTCTTCAACAGCTTCGCATCCGTCATCTTCGCGCAAACGCTCATGGGAGCGGTCACTCCCTTTCTGGCGCCCGCCCTGGCGGCCATTACGCTCGGGCTCGTCGGCAGGAGAATGTTCGATACCCGCTTTGGAAGAAATCAGGGATTCAACGCAGCAGGCAACGTCTTTGCCGCGCTGCTAATGGGCTGGGCCGGCTGGGCGCTTAGCCCGGAGGCCATCTTCTTTTGCATTCCCTTGCTCGCGGTTCCCAGCTTCCTCAGTTTGGCCGCTATACGCCCGGACGAAATTGATTATTTGCGTTCTCGCGGCGCTCGCAGCGACGGCGAACCGGGCCAGATCGCCGGGTTGCGAGTACTGCTGAAAGATCGCGTCCTGCTCGCCTTTGCGGGTTGCGCGATTTTGTTTCATCTTTCGAACGCCGCCATGTTGCCGCAGCTTGGCGAGATGCTCTCCCGCGGGCGGCCGCGCGATGCCTCCCTGTTTATGTCGGCAGCGGTGGCCGTGACACAACTCGTCATTGCATGTACCGCGGCATGGGTCGGCAGACACGCCCAAAAGCATGGCCGCAAGCCGCTCCTGTTGCTCGGCTTCGGGGTTTTGCCGCTTCGTGGCGTGCTCTATACGCTCACCAGTTCGGTGCCCCTACTGGTTTCCATTCAGCTCTTGGATGGAGTGGCCAACTCTATTTTCGGAGTCGTCTCGACGCTCGTGATTGCGGATCGCACGCGCGGAACCGGACGTATGAATCTCGCGCTCGGCAGTTTCGGAATGGCGGTGGGCATCGGCGCGTCTCTCAGCACAACCGTAGCCGGCGCCATCGCGCAGCGCGCCGGTTACGGGGTCAGCTTTCTCGCTCTTGCCGCCATCGCTTTGGTGGCCGTGTGCTTACTCTGGCTTCTGGTCCCCGAAACCAGGCACGAACAGAACCCCGACCGTGAGGGAGGGGGTTCCATGCCCTTTCTTCCGCAACTCGAATCCCACTAAAACGCCCCAATCTCCGCCACCTTGCGCGCATCCAACTCCCCCAGCGCCTTCACCAGCAAATCAATCGTCCGGTCGAGATCTGCACGCTGAATCTCGCTATTATGCGAATGCAAATAACGTGTCGCTACAGCAATATTGGCCGCGGGCACGCCCGTACCGTAAGCCTGCAATTCCCTCGAATCTTCAAACCCGCCGTTCGTTACTTCGGTCTGAAGCGGTATGTGGTTTTCCTGCCCGACGTGAAACAGAAAATCGCGCAGCTTCAGACTCACCAGCATGCCGTTGTCTGCCAGATAGATCACCGGTCCCGCGCCTAATTTTTCTTGAGCGTAATCGGCCCGGCCCCCCGGGTGATCCGCCGCAATACCCGCTTCCAGCGATAGCCCGAGCGTCGGTTTCACCACTGCCGCGGCCGTGTGCGCCCCGCGCGCTCCAATCTCTTCTTGCACGGTGCCCACGAAGTAAATAGTGTTCGGAGTATGCATGCCTTGCTCTTTGATCCGGCGAAGCGTCTCGAGCAACACGACACAGCCCACCCGGTCATCCAGCGCCTTCCCCACGTAGCGCCCCCCTGCGAGCCCGGCAAAGGAACTGGCAGGCGCGATCGGATCGCCCGGGCGAATCCCCAGAGCCTCCGCCTCTTCTTTCGATTTCGCGCCTACATCCAGAAACACATCGTCGCGCGAGGTCAGGCGAGTCCGCTCCTCGGGCGGTGTCACGTGAACGCTCTTCAATCCGCTGATCGCGAGAACCGGCCCCTTGGCCGTCAGGATCGTCCACCGCTGATCCACCAAAGCCTGGTCGAGCCAGCCGCCCAACAACTGAAACTTCACCATCCCTCCCGGCGTCACGTAACGGATCACCGCGCCCACTTCGTCCATGTGCGCCGCCAGCAGAATACGTGGACCGCTGGACTGTCCCGGCATCACGCCGATGATCGACCCCAAGCCGTCATAGGAAATCTCCAGTCCGGCCGTCTGGAATTCGCGCTTCAAAATGTCACGCACGGGGCCCTCAAATCCTGAGGGCGCCGGAGCATTGGACAGCTCCGCCAGTAACTTCTCAACGCGATCTCCCTGTTGTGCGCCCGCCGGCAGCGCCGCGGCGAAGAGCAACAGAGCGAAAGCTGAAATTGATCTGCGCAACATGACCTCCACAAACTGTTGACGTTATCCTCAATACAGGTTCACACGGTGAGGCGAAACGTTTACTGCCTGGCAATCGCAATAGTACTTACCCTGGCCGCGAGCGCGCACGACATCATCACCACCAACCTGACCTACACGCGCGATATTTCGCGCATCATGAACCGCCGGTGCCTGTCCTGCCATGCGCAAGGTTCGTCAATTCCGTTGACAAACTACGCCGAGGTCCGCCCCTGGGCCGTCGATATCAAAGAGCAGGTGCTTTCGCGCGCCATGCCGCCCTGGGGCGCAGTCAAAGGTTTTGGCGACCTGAAGCCCGATCATGCGCTGACTCAGGAAGAAATCCTGATCATCGCGGCATGGGTGATTGGTGGTGCGCCTGAAGGGAATCCGGCATTGCTCCCGAAAGCCGCTCCTCCGCAAACTCAGCCGCCGGCTCATCCCGCGCAAGACGCTCTCACCGTGCTTACTCGCAAAGTGCTCGACAAGCCATTGCAAGCGGTAGGAATCCGGCCGGAACAAACGGTAACTTCCGCGCGCGTTATCGCGCATTTACCGGACGGCAAAATTGAGCCGCTCGTCTGGCTTTATAACTACGATCCGAAGTGGAACCGCACGTTCCTGTTCCGCAAACCGCTCGACTTACCGCAAGGGACAGTCATCGAGTCCTCAGCCCCCCTCCGCTTCGCCCTTGAACAGAACCACGACCGTTAGGGAGTGGCCTACACCTTCCTCAACTTACTAACTCTCCCCACTTCCACCCACTCCACTACATAAATATTCCCCGCATGATCGAAACACGCCCCGTGCGGGCACACAAACTTGCCCGGCTTAAAATGATCCCGCGTCAATTTCCGCGTCTTCATGTAATCGCTCGACGAATCGTCACCGAGATTCACGATAATCTGATTGCCTTTATCCATCAACGTGACGCGCGCAAACAGATCCGGCACCACCATATCGCCGTTCTTGTAAATATTGAAATGGCACGGGGCGTTAGTTCCGTACAGGAAATCAATATGCTTCCCATCCAGCGTGAACCGCTGAATGCGCTTGTTCGTGCGGTCCGCCACCACCAGAATCGGCTCCGGCCCGCGCGTATCGCAGATAATGCCGTGCGGACAAAGTAACTGGCCCGCTTCTTTGCCTGGGCCTCCGAATGTTCGGATATACTCGCCCTTGCTGTTGTATTGAAGGATGTAACTCGAACCGTAACCGTCGCCTACGTAGATGTCGCCGTTTGGCGCGACTGCAAGATTCGTGGGACTCCACTTCAGTGGCTTCCCATTTGGCCCCTGCTTGGAATAAGGCTCCGACTCTTTCGGATAACCGAGCTCGAACACGTGTTCGCCGTTCAACGTGGTCTTCACGACCAAGCCGCGCTGAATATCGCAGAGATAAAGAAATTCCTGCCGGCCTTCTTTCCGGATATAGAGCCCGTGTGCGCCGCCTTTGAACTCTTTGCCCCAGCTCTTGACGAACCGGCCCTTATGATCGAACACCACCATGCTGTCCGGCTTTTCGCTGGTCGCATAAACGGTGTGGTGGATGTACACGTGTTGCTGTGCATCCACACAAACCCCATGCGTGTTGCCGTACTTAATGTCCGCGGGCAAAGCGCCCCAGTCGTGCGTCACCTCATACGTGTGCTCGCCTGTGCCGAGCACCGGCTTGCGGCTCCCGGACTTGTTCGCGGCACCCAAAATCAGCGGAGCACTCAGGCCCGTACTTGTACGAGTAAGAAAACTGCGGCGGGAAATAAACACTTGCATTCTCCTTAAGAACGGCTCTTGCTCTTGAGTTCAGGCAGGGCAGCGATGTGCCACAGCGCTTCCGGATTGGCGATCGCCTCAATATTCCGGATCTTCAATCCATTCACCGCGTCACACACCGCAAGCTCCACCAGTTTATTACTGCGCGTCCGAGGCAGATCATCGACCGCCAGAATCACGGCCGGTACATGCCGCGGGGTGCAATCCGTTTGGATTGTGCGCTTGATTTCATCTTTGAGTTGTTTGGTCAGCATCACGCCGGGCGCGAGCCGTACCAGCAGCACGACTCGCACATCGTTGTCCCATCGCTGTCCGAACGCCAGGCTTTCCATTACGGACGGAATCTTCTCCACCGCCCGGTAAATCTCGCCGGTGCCCAAGCGCACGCCTCCCGGATTCAGCGTCGTATCGCTGCGGCCGTGAATGATCATCCCGCCGTGCGGAGTCCAGGACGCGAAATCTCCATGCGCCCACACGCCCGGATATTTTTCGAAATAGGCTTTGCGATACCGGTCCCCGCTCTCATCGCCCCAAAACCGCAGCGGCTGGGACGGAAACGGCCGGACACACACCAGTTCCCCGCGCTCGCCCGGCCGGTCGCGCAAACTGTCGCCATTCTCATCCCAAACATCCATCGCCATGCCGAGCCCCGGACGCTGCAATTCGCCCGCATACACCGGATCGATCGGACTGCCCAGCAGAAAACAGCCGCAGATGTCTGTCCCGCCGCTAATCGAGGCCAGATGCACATCCTGCTTGAGCCGCGAGTACACCCACTCAAAGCTTTCCGGCGACAACGGCGAACCGGTCGAACAGATCGTCCGCAGCGCATCGAATGAATGCGTGCGAACCGGCTCCAGCCCGCTCTTCTTGAGCGCGTCGATGTATTTCGCGCTCGTTCCGAACAGCGTGACCTTCTCCCGCTCGGCTACATCCAGCAGTGCCGAAAGCTCCGGATAGAAAGGATTCCCATCGAACAACACTAGCGTCGCGCCCTCCGCCAGCCCGTTGATCAGCCAGTTGAACATCATCCAGCCGGCCGTCGTGAAATACAGCACCCGGTCCCCGGCTTTCACATCGCATTGCAGAACATGTTCTTTCTTCAAATTCAGGAACACGCCCCCGGCGCGATGAACAATGCACTTCGGCTTGCCCGTGGTGCCGCTCGAAAAAAGCACCAGCCAGGGATGATCGAACGGAAACCGCTCCCATCGGGCAATTGGTTCACTCGCGCTGGCCCATGCCTGCAAGTCTTCCGCGAGAACGAACTTGCGGAGTGACGGCAACCCGCGTTCGATCTCCTGCAGCCGCTCCTTGCAATCGAACCATTTCCCGCCATAGTGATATCCGCCGGTCGCGACCAGCACTTTCGGCTCAATCTGGCCGAACCTATCCAGCACGCCCGCCGCTCCAAAGTCCGGCGAAGTCGAACTGAAAATGGCTCCCAGCGCAGAAGCAGCCAGCCAGACCAGAATCACCTCGATGCCTAAGGGCAGCAACGCCGCCACGCGGTCGCCCGGCTCGACTCCGGCATCCCGCAACGCACCCGCCACGCGAAGCGCCTGCTCGCGCAGTTGATCCCAAGAGACCTCGTGCCGTTCCCCTGCCTCATTCACAGCGATCAGCGCGGGTTCCGGCCCGCTGCGCCGCAGAAAATTCTCCGCCACGTTGAGCCGCGCTTCGGGAAAGAAGCGGCTCGATGGCATATCCGGTCCGGGCTCGAACGCCCGGCCGCCCATGTCCCCAATGACTTCCGCAAACATCCAGAATTCCCGCCAGAATTCTTCAGGCCGGTCAATCGACCATCGATGCAGCGCCGGATAGTCCGCGAACCCGGTGCGGCGCAGAAACGCCGTCAGGTTCGCCTGCGCAACGCGTTCCGGGCTCGGCTGCCATAGAGGAACGTCAGATCGTACTTGCACTGGCATTAACACGGTTATACTGAATAAAGCTCCCCAGAAGTATGCATACCTACGTGAAGTTTGGGATTTTGATGTCCCTGATTGTCGGCTCGCTCGTATGGCTGGCCGTAGGCGGTGTGAAGGATACCAAAACCTACTACAAGACGATCCCCGAACTTGCAAGCATGGGAAGAGCCGCCCAGGCTAAGAACTTGCGTGTCGGTGGAGATGTGCAGCCCGGCTCGATTGTTAAGCATGGGACGCAGGTCTCCTTTGTCCTTCACCAGGGCGCAAAGACATTGAACGTAATCTATTCGGGAACCGACCCGCTGCCGGATACATTCCGCGACAATGCGCAGGCCCTGGCAGAGGGACGCCTGGGACCCGACGGTGTTTTCGAAGCAACCAAGATTCAGGCCAAATGCGCTTCGAAATACGCCCCGAAGGTTCCGCAGCGCGGCATGACTCACGAAAAAATCACCAGCACCGCACCAACGCAGCAGAGCCGCGACCGCGAGGGAGCGGTTTTCAGTGCCTCCAATTCGCCTAAAGCTAATCATTAGGAGCAGTTAAACAACCATGGAAAATATCGGCGCGCTGGCGGTCTTGCTTGCCTTTTGCCTCGCGGTATTCGCGATCATCGCGGCAATCGCCGGCAAGTACGGGCGGCGTCCTTTCCTCATCGTCAGCGCCGAACGTTCCGTCTACGCCATCTGGGTCCTGATCGCCACCGCCTCGGCCATTCTGGTCACCGCTCTCATCCAAGGCGATTACCGGCTCGCCTATGTGGCCACGCACAGCAACCGGGCCATGTCCGGCATTTACAAATTCACCGCCTGGTGGGGCGGCCAGGAAGGTTCGCTCCTGTTCTGGTGCTTCCTGCTGTCCACCTACTCCGCGATTGTCGTCTACACCAACCGCCGCAAATTCCGCGAGATGATGCCCATCGTCATCAGCATCATGATGGCCACGCTCGCATTTTTCATCGGCATGATTACCTTTGTCGCGAGCCCCTTCAGAGTTCTGATGATCGGGCGCGGCATCATCGACGTCGGCGATGGCAACGGCCTCAGCCCGCTCTTGCAGTGGTGGACCATGGCGATTCACCCGCCATTCCTCTATCTCGGCTATGTCGGCTTCACCGTTCCGTTCGCGTTTGCCATGGCCTCGCTGCTCACGAAACAGCCCGGGGAAGCCTGGATTCACACCACGCGCCGTTGGGCCATTCTGACCTGGCTATTCCAAAGCACCGGCATTCTACTCGGCATGGGCTGGGCGTACACCGTTCTCGGTTGGGGCGGCTATTGGGGCTGGGACCCCGTCGAAAACGCCTCGCTGATGCCCTGGATCACCGCCACCGCCTTTCTGCATTCCGTCATGATGCAGGAAAAGAAAGGCATGATGAAGGTCTGGAACATGGTGCTGGTGTCCGCCACGTTCCTGCTCAGTATTCTCGGTACAACGTTGACGCGCACCGGCCTGGTCGCCTCCGTACACGCCTTTGCCCAATCCCCGGTGAAGCCGTACTTCACCACTTTCGTGCTCACCGCGACCGCGCTCGTCGCCATCGCGATTATCAGGAATCTTCCCTATCTCAAGAGCGAAGTGAAACTCGAAAGCGTCGTCTCGCGCGAATCCAGTTTCCTGTTCAACAACGTCATCCTCCTCGCGAGCTGTTTTGCAGTCCTCTGGGGCACGCTCTTCCCGGTCATCATGGAAGCGCTCACGGGCGAAAAGGAAACCATCGACGCGCCCTATTACAACCGCGTCAACGTCCCCATCGCGCTGTTTCTGATTTTCCTGACCGGCGTGGGTCCGCTCATCGCCTGGCGCAAGAGCTCTCTCAACAGCTTGAAACGCTCCTTCCAGATTCCGACCATCCTGGGTCTCGCCGTCATTGCCGCATTGGCGGCGAGTGGCATCCACCAGATCGCGCCGCTCATTTCGTTCGGCCTTTGCGCGTTCGTAGCCGCCAGCATCATCGGCGAGTTCTGGAAAGGCTCGCGCGCCATTCAACTCAAAGAAAAGCTGGCGCTGCCCCGCGCTGCCTTCGAACTTACCTGGCGCAACACGCGGCGCTATGGCGGCTACCTGGTCCACATGGGCATCGTGCTCATGTTCATCGGCTTCACCGGCAGCGCCTTCAATCAGCACGAAACGCGCAATCTCGGTCTGGGAGAAACCCTGCGCTTCGGCCATTACGATCTGAAACTCTTGAGCGTGAACGATGGCGACAACGGCAACTACCAGTTCAGCCACGCCATCCTGGATGTTTCCAAAAATGGCGAGCACGTCGGCCAGCTTGAACCGGAGGTCCGCGTTTACAAATCCAGCCAGGAGCAAGCCTCCACCATCGGCATCCGCCGCCGCTTGAACGAGGATCTGTATGTGAACTACTCGGGAGTCCTGCCCGATAATTCCAAAGCCATTTTTCAGCTCTACATTTTCCCGCTGGTGTCCTGCATCTGGATCGGCTATTGGGTCCTGCTGTTCGGCACCATCATCTGTTTAATTCCTGGAAAAGTGCGCCTGCATTATGCGCGCACGGAGGTAGTAGGCATTGCCACAACGCCCGCGACGGTTCAGTCTTAAACTTGTCGCCGCATTTCTTTTTGCTGTCGCCTTTTTAATCGCGCAGGACCCCACGTCGTATCTGACGCCGGATGTCACGCGCGTGGGCAACAAACTCGCCTGCCGCTGCGGAGGGTGCCGCAACACGGTTGGCACGTGCCCCATGCTGCGCTGCGATTCGGCGGATCCTTTGCGCCGCCGCATCCACAGCATGCAGTCGAAAGGCATGAGCGACACCGATATTGTGAACACGATCGTCCGGGAGCAGGGAATCGTCGCGCTGGCCTCACCTCCGGGCGAAGGTCTGGGCCCGATCATCACCTGGGTTATGCCGGGCGTCGCGCTGCTCATCGGTTTTCTGATCTGGTCGCAGTATGTGCGGCGCAACCGCAAGCAGCCCGAGCCCCTCACGCCCGCCGACCAGGCGGTAATTGACCGCTTCCGGGCGCAGATCGACCGTGAGCTCGATGAATCGAAATGATTGTTGTCATCGCCATTCTCGTAGTCGTCGGCGCGTTCGCGTTCGTGCTGTTCATCCGGCCCAAAGATGTTCCCGAGCCGCTGCCCGTGTCGCCCATCCAGCACCTCGAAGACCGCAAACAGGCCATCTACGAAAATCTGCGCGACTTACAGTTTGAATACCGCCTCGGCAAGCTGTCGGACGAAGACTATCAACAGACCAAACAAGCGTTGCAGAAAGAACTCGCCGGGGTTCTGGCGAGCATGGAAGAAACTGCGAAACGCCTCGGCCTGATGCCCACGCGCGTTCCGCCCAAACCCGCAGCCGCCAAGCGGCCCGCCCCTACCGGAACAGTCTGTCCCCATTGCGGAGCCAGTTTCCCGCAAGCGCTGAAATATTGCGGCGAATGCGGAAGAGCCATTGCATGAAGAAGTTCATTCGTATCGCCGCGCTGTTCTCGTGCGGCGCGCTGTCCCTGTTAGCCGCGATCGACGGGACCGTCATCAACCGCACCAGCGGCAAACCGCAACCCGGCGTAAGCATCGCGTTGATCAAACCCGGCCAGAACGGAATGCAGACGCTCGGCGCCACGGTGAGCGATGCAACCGGACATTTCGTGTTTGAAAAAGACCAGCCGGGCGGCGGTCCCCAGCTTTTGCAGGCCAAGTACAAAGGCGTCGATTACAACAAGCTGATGACGCCGAACATCCCAACCTCGAACGTCGAACTCGATATCTATGAAGCAACCGCTTCTCCGGCCGTGGCCCATGTCGCCGAGCGCATGCTTGTCTTGGAGCCCACGAAAAGCCAGGTCGGCGTGAATGAGACCGTCGTAATCCAGAACGAGTCGAACACCACTTACAACAACGACAAGCTAGGCGCCTTGCGCTTCTACCTGCCTCCCGAAGCGAACGGTCAGGTACGCGTAAGCGCACAAGGCCCGCAGGGAATGCCGCTGCCTCGGCCCGCCGAAAAAACGAAAGAGGCCGATGTCTTCCAGGTGAACTTTGCCGTGAAGCCCGGCGAAACGCAGTTCCAGGTCAATTACGTCCTGCCGGTCGGTTCGCCCGCTGTTTATCATGGCCGCGTCGTCGGTGTGCCGGGCATGCCCGCCGGTCCGCTCCGTCTTGTGGTCCCGCAAGGCGTCACCTTGAGCGGCAAGGACATTCAAAACGTCGGAACCGAGCCCAAAACACAAGCCACCATCTACAACGTAGTGTCCTCCGGAATCTTCTCGGCGGACATCGCCGGAACCGGCTCGCTCCACAGCGGCGACGAAACCGCCTCGACGGACGACAGCGATGCGCCCCAGGTCAAAGAAGGCAAACCGCGCATCTATCAACACGAAGGCTGGCTGCTCGCCCTCGCCTTCTCGATTCTCGGCGTCGGCCTTGTCGTCCTGTTCCGCAACTCCCCCGTCCGCCGCTAGCCTATTTGATGCCCGCAGCCATCGAACTGGACCACATCTGGAAATTCTACGGCGATTATCCCGCCCTCCGCGACTACACGCTCGATATCGCCGCCGGTTCCTGCTGCGCGCTGTTGGGCCGCAATGGGGCAGGGAAGACCACATTGCTGCGCATTCTCGCCGGTCTCACTCATTTCCAGCGCGGAGCCGTTCGCATCTTCGGCGAAAAGCCGCGCAGCGACAACGCCCGCCGGCAGCTTGGCTTTCTGGGCCACGGCATCGGCGTCTACGAAGATCTCTCCGCCCGCGAAAATCTGCGCTTCTTCGCCGAAATCGCGGGCCTGACCGCGTCACTGAAAATCTCCGATGCCTGGCTTGACCGCGTTGGCCTCGCGCGCGTCCGCGACATGCCCGTCCGCCAGTTTTCGCGCGGCATGCGCCAGCGCCTGGCTCTTGCTCGAGCCTTCCTGCACACGCCAAAGGTCCTACTTCTCGACGAACCCTTCACTTCGCTCGATGACCGCGCGATCGCCATGTTGAGCGAACTGCTGCTCGAATCTCGCAACCGCGGCGCAACCATCATTCTCTCCACGCATCAGATCCGGGAAGCGCTCTCGATCGCCTCCCACGTCGCCCTCATCGAAAATGGCCGGCTGCGTTATTCCGGCGAGCGAACGCAGGAGATGCTCGATGACCCTGGATTTCTTTACAGGACGCATTCCGCCGGATGAGGCCCATCCGGCAGGTGTTCGCCGTCGCCCGCAAAGACCTTGCGATCGAGCTGCGGACCAAAGAGTCGTTGAACGCCGCGGGCGCGTTCGCCATCGCTATCCTGCTGCTCTTCAGCTTCGCGTTCGATCCGGATTCCGAGCAGACGCACCGCATGGCGGGCGGCCTGCTCTGGCTCGTGTTCACGTTCGCCGGAGCGCTCGTCTTCAATCGTGGCTTTGCGCGCGAACTTCCGAACGAATGCCTCGACGCGCTCTTGTCATCGCCGCTTTCCGCGCCCAGCTTGCTGATCGGCAAGGCGCTCGCGAATTTCGTCATGCTGATTGCCGTCGAAATCGTCTCGCTCATCGTATTCGGCATCTTCTATAACGTCCAATGGCTCAATCGCCCCTGGGAACTCGCCGCCCTGTGCGTACTCGCAACCTGGGGGATCGCCATTCTCGGCGCCGTCTTCGGCGCCCTTACGGTGAATCTGCGTTTGCGTGAGCTAATGCTGCCGGTGATCATCTATCCGCTGCTCATTCCGTTGCTGATCGCCGCCATCGAGCTCACCAACACGCTTCTCTCGAATCAGCCGTTAACGCCGGACCAGTTGCTCTGGGGCCGCGTGCTGGTTGTTTTCGATATCGTTTTTACCTCGCTGGCCTTCGCGCTTGCGGAAACAATTTTGGTCAACTAGTAACAATAGGAGTAGAAATTTCTATGCGCGAAAAAGTCGCCATCGGCCTGTCAATCGCGGCTGGCCTGCTGCTAACGTATACGCTTTATTCCATGTTCCTTGTGCTGCCGGATGAAGCGATGCAGGGAGCCATCTATCGCATTCTGTTCTTCCATGCTCCAGCGGCCATCGTAGGCATGATCGGCTATTTCGTCGCACTAACGCTCAGCGTCTTGTATCTGAGTTCCGGTAATTTCAAATACGATTCGCTCGCTGCCTCGGTGATTGAAGTCTCCCTGGTGTTCTCCGTCGTGAACATTGTCACGGGCAGCATCTGGGCCCGCATCATTTGGGGAATTTGGTGGACTTGGGATTACCGGCTGACGTCGGCTCTGGTCTGTGTCCTGATCTTTGCCGGTTATTTGATGATGCGCAAGGCCATCGAAGAGCCCACCCAACGCGCCCGGCTCTCGTCGGCGCTGTGCATCTTCGGTTGCGTCGACGTGGTCATCGTTTGGAAATCCATCGAGTGGTTCCGCAACAACCATCCCGGGCCCGTGCTTAGCATCCGGACGGGCGGCGGCACCATGGACCCCGCCATGGAGCACATCTTCTATTGGAATTTCCTGGCCTTACTTCTGATCGCCGCCGCGCTGGTTCTCGTGCGCACGCGCCAGGAAGCCACCGCGCGCGAAATCGATTCGCTGCGCCGCTTAGCAAACGCAATCTAAAGAGAGAAGAGTTTTATGGACGCCCGCAATTTCACTTTCATGTTTTACGGCTTTCTCGCCGCCTGGCTGATCGTGCTGATCTATGTCATCAGCCTGGCCCGGCGAGGCGCCCGCCTCAAGAAAGAGCTCGACAACGTCAAACAACTCCTGAAGGAACCCTCGCTAACAGAACCGCGACCGTGAGGGAGCGGCCACTACTTCTCCTCCGGCACACTCTTCAACTCACTCCCGTTCCCATCCAGCCGGAGCGCTTCCAGCAGCGCTCCGGCCGCCGGTCCATAACGCGGTGGAATCACTGCGCAGCCCGTCAATTCCCGAACCCGCTCACCAAACTCATTTCGCAATTTCAAATTCCGAAAAACCCCGCCAACGGTCGCCACCGGCACAACTTCCCGAAACAACTTTCGATAAACTCCTTCCACCAAAATCGCCAACTCCCTCGCCGCATCCCGCAAAATGTCCCGTGCAACATCGTCCCCCTGCTCAGCCGCTTGCGTCACCAACTTCGCCATCCCTGCGATAGCCACCCTGTCGAAATCCGCATAGAACCGGTGCAGCAAATCGTTCGCATTCGCCGCGCCTGTCGCCTCCAGCAACAACTCCCGGAGCGCAGTCGCCGGCCCCCATCCCTCTTCCGCCTGTAACGCCGCCCGCAGTGCCCGCCGCGTTAAATCGAACCCGCCGCCCTCATCTCCGAACACATACCCCCAGCCCCCCGCCCGAGCCGTTTCCCCCCGCGCATTCTTCCCAAACGCCATCGACCCCGTCCCGCCGATCACAATAATCCCGGGCTCTCCTGCAGTTGCCCCGGCAAGCGCTATCTCCGCATCGTGCGTAATCTTGTACCGCGCACTCCGGACTAACTCGCGCGAGTAAGCGTCCTTATCCTGCGGCCCCCCGCTAAATCCAAAACAAGCCGCCGCGAACTGAACCGTATTCGCATCGATCTGCGCCTGCTCGCACGCGCTCGTAAGACACGCGTTCATCGCGCGAAAAAACTTTGCCCGCCCTTCGGCCGCCGCAGCGTGATTGCACGGACCGCCGCGCCCTCGCCCGATCACCCTTCCCTCGCCATCGGCAATCAGCGCCGTAGTACTCGATTGACCCCCATCAATCCCCAAATACAGCTTTCCAGAATCAGGCATCCGTCAATCCAGCATTTTCCAATCCAAGAATGAGCCTGAAAATGAGATTTCATTCCAATACAGGATGAGCCCAAAATTCAGGTTTGATTCCAATACAGAGTGAGCCCCAATAGGGCGAGCAAATCAGG
>Ga0070741_10010644_pt1 | contig 17286 bp, 26 predicted proteins | sample Coa_R1_4_FD_66440 | JGI IMG/M metagenome (GOLD analysis project Ga0070741, IMG submission 66440) | Surface soil microbial communities from Centralia Pennsylvania, which are recovering from an underground coalmine fire - Coalmine... | ecosystem: Environmental > Terrestrial > Soil > Unclassified ...
AGATCGTCGCCATGCTGCAGCAGGTCGACAATGACCGCCTGCGCGGCCTGCATCAGCCCGATAGCGACGCCGACGATCTGCAGGACCTGCCCGCGGCCGCAGCCCGGGCGCTCGCTTATCTCGCCTTCGACGCCGACGGGCAGCCGATCGCCGCGGCCGATCCGGCCAACTACCCGGCCTCGACCTTCATGGCGACCGTGCTTGCTGCCACCACTGCGGCCGCGGCGCGGGCCGCCTTAGGGGTCACCGATCAGAGCTCCTATACCGGGCTCGCCAACTGGCAATTCTTCCGCTGAGGAGCCGCGCATGGCCGTCACCAACACGCCGATCTTCGTACAAGCCCCGCGCACCGAAATCGTGCAGGTCTCCACCGCCAATACCAATCGCGACGGCTCCGGCACCCTATCCACGGCCGTGAGTGCCGGGGCCAATGGTTCGGCGCTGAAGCGCATCGACGTCACGGCGGTCGGTACGACTACGGCAGGTGTGATCCGCGCCTTCCTCTTCGACGGCACGTCCTATCGCCTGTGGAAGGAGCGGCTGGTCGCGGCCATCACGCCCTCGACCTCGATCGCCGTCTTCATGGATTGGATCGACTGTTCCCGCCCGGAAAACGAGTTGTTCCTGGGTTCCGGCCGGGCCCTGAAATTCTCCACGCATAACGCCGAGACCTTCAACATCGCGGTCGTGCTCGGAGACTATTGATGACCTTCCTGTCTGGCTTCCCGGGCGGCTCCGAGCTCCTGCGGGTCCTGGAGAACGGTCGCCATGGCGTTCTGCCGCGCGGCTATATCGACGGGCTCACGATCGCCAATGACACCACGGACGCGGTGAACGACATCTCGGTGGCGCCGGGATGCTGCCGCTCCACCGTGAACATGGCCTTTAGCTTCGACAATGCGCCATCCACGCTGACCCGGCATCAGCGCGACATCGAATTCTCGCGCACCATGATCAAGCAGCTCGACGTGTCCTGGGCCCCCGAGAACGCCGGCCGCAGCGACCGCTCCGGCGGCCGCTCGAGCGCCGCGATCGCCAACGGCACGTGGCATGTCTTCGCCATCGGCGGCTCCGGCCTGCCGGACGCGCTGCTTCTGCATAATGCAGCGGACACCCCAAGCGTGCTCGGCGAGCTGCGCAAGATCGGCGGCTATACTGCCTTCCGGCGGATCGGCTCGATCCTGCGGGAAAGCGCAGCGATCGCCGGATTCGTCCATATCGGCGACAAGTTCAGCCGCAAGGTCCCCGTGCAGTCGGTCAGCGCGGCCAATCCTGGCACGGCCGCGGTGTCCAGAACGCTCGACGTGCCCACGGGGATCGCCGTCGAGGCGATCGTCGACGCCGGCGTCAACAGCACGTCGACTGCCGATCCCTATGTGCTGATCACCGCGCTTTCCGAGACCGACAGCACGCCGTCGTCCGCGCTCTTCGATTTATCGAGCAGTCACGGCCTCCCCACGGCTTATATTCCGACCTCGAACCGCCGCGTGTTCACCGACACGAGCGGCCGAATCCGCAGTCGCCTTAGTGCCAGCGACGCCGGCACAACGCTCACGATCATCACCCGCGGCTGGTACGACCGGCGCGATCGCGACTCTTAGAGCGCGGCCGGAATATTGATCGTGTGGGACGTGACGGTCGAGGATTGCACCCCGCCGGTCGTGTTGTTCACCGTCGGCGCCGACCCGCCGGTACCGCGGACCGAAATCGTCGAGGCGACATAGCGCCGAGACGAGGTATAGACCCAGGCCGCCGGATCCTCGGAAGCCGCGGTCGCCTGTTTCCAGCCGGACGCCTGCGAGGCCTGATTGTTGGCGCTATGCTGCTGCGTCAGCGCGGTGTAGCCCGCCGGCGCCGTCGCATCGTTGGTGTTGTTGTCCTGGTTCCAGGCAGCGGAAGCGACAAACAGATATGCATCGTTACCGGTGGACGGGCTCAGCGACGGCGGGTCCATGTCGGCGCTGGCCGCCGCCGCGCCGCTGTTCGCTTGCTCCGGAACGCCGGTATAGCCCTTGATCCGCAGCGACACGTGTGCGCTCTGCGCGGCGGCGGTCGTGGTGACCGTGATCGTGGAGCCGACGCCGGTATCGACGAGATAATAGGCCTCACCCACGATGTTGCTGTTGACCACAGCGAAAAGCTGAGTCCAGCCCCCCGGCCACGATGCCGCGCCGTTCGTCGTGTCGCGCTGCGAGAAAAGCACGATCAGAAGGTCCGCCGCCGGCGTGCTCGGCGGCACGAACGGGAACGGGAAGGTCATCACTCCTCCGGAGCGAGAATCACCGCGGGATCGGCGCCGATCGCTTGCAGCAGCGCGATAGCGGTCACGTCGTCGGCATAGATCGCGCTTCGGCTGTTCCAGCGCTCGCGCGTGTAAAGGTCCTGGGCGTCGAGCGCCGCGCGCGCCGCGTCGAGCTTTCCGGCAGCCTGCAGCCGATCGACGATCGTCGCCTTGGACACGAGCCGACGCTCGGCCGGCAGCAGCTCGTAGTCTCTCGTGACGTGGAGTACATCGCCGTCGAATTTCTCGCTTTCCCCGACGATCCGGTACGGCTCGGCCGGCGGCTCGTTATCCAGCACCCTTTCGACGAGCTTGTGCGTCGGCTTCTCGCTGTCGGGCATGACCTGTCCGGCCTGGTCGAAATCGCACACGCCGACGTCGGCGACCGTGATCCGCGCCGGCAGGCTGCCGACGACGGCGATGCGCGTGCCGCTACCGAGCTCGACAAGGCCGTAACCGATGATGCTCATTGCAAGGCCTGCGTGTGGCAATGCGAGCCGCCGTTGCCGACGGTGATGAAGTGCCGGAACTTGTTCCCGCTGGTCGTGGTGAGCGAATCCCCGGTCACCTTGGTGAAGCCGCTGCGCGTCACCGCGCCAGCGCTCGCGCCGTTAGTCTGATCGAGGATGATGCTGCAGGCGCTGGCAGGGGGCGCCAGCGTGTGCGCGCCATTGTTGGTGTAATGCTGAATGTTGCCGCCGGTCTGCGCATCGGGCGTGAATGTGCCGGAGGAGATAGTGCCATTATTCCCCGACGTCGCTGTGAAGCCGCCGGTGAGGTTCTGGCCGCCGCCGAGCTTGGCAACCGCGAGCGTCGCCGCGGCTGTCGCCGCATCCACGTCGTCGAGCAGGCCCTTGATGAACGAGCTGATCTTGTAACGGCGCTTCGCGGGGCCGGCGATGCGCTCCACCATTACGAGATCCGATTCACGTAACCGTTGATGAGGATGACATTCGCCGTCGCCGCCCACACCTTAAGGACCAGGGAGTTGGTGAGAGTCCAGCCGGGCACGACGAGATATGGCCCATCCTCGGCCGGGATGGTCATCTCGATCGTGTCGTCGGGCGCCGTCGTGCCGCCGAACTCGACCGTGATCTTCCGGTCCGTGGTGTCGCTGTTCACCGCCCACATCCAGATCTCGTCGATCGCGGTCGCATGCGCGGTGTGGATCGTGGTGCCGGGCGAGGCCGTAGCCGCCACCTTGATGTTCTTGCCGGTCGTGCCGCCGGTAAGCTGGATTTTCGAATAGGTCGCCATTTCGGTTCTCCTAGCTCAGGAAAAAATCTGGATCGGAAGCGGCAGAGATTCGCTCGCAGGCACCGATCCGGCTGCAGAGGCGGCCGCTGCGGCAGACGCGGCGGCGGCGATACGATCTTTCTTCACGCGCTGGCCGAACAGAGCCATGCCCGCGGTGAAGCTGTTGGCCGCAACCGCAAGCGCAGCCTGCGCGGACGTCGTGCTCACGTCGGCCGCTGTGGAAATGACATCGGCAGCGGTAGCTGTGGCCGATGCGGCTGCAGCGACTTTGCTTGCCCGCGCAGCCCGCATGTAAGCCGCGACCAGAGCGACGAGGCCCTTGATGTAGGAGGCGACGCCCTCCGCCTGCGTGGCGGCGATACTGGCGCGGTTCATGAACGCTTTGGTGCGCTGGCCTTGGAGCGCGCTGCCGGCGGCAAAGTTATTCGCCTCGATCGCGATCGAGGCTTGTGCGGCCGTCGTCGCGGCATCCGCGGCCGTGGCTGCGGCATTCGTCGCGCTGGTCGTCGCGGAAGCGGCGGCAGCATTTTTCGAGGCGCGCGCCGCCCGCATATAGCCGGCGCAAAGAGCGACCAGGCCCTTCACATAGGCCGACAGCGCCTCTGTTTGCGTCACCGTCGTCGTGGCCTTGTTCGCCAAAACGCGCATGCGCGTGACAAGTGCATTGCCCTGAGCCATGGCCGCGGCGAGCGCCGTCTTCACGCTGGCATCCACGCCCGCGGTCATGCCGCTCGCGAGCGTGCCATCGTTGATGCGCGCGAAAATCGCCTTCAGCAGGGACATGGCCGACCAGCTCGAGGTGGAGTCCGTCGCCTGCGGATCCTCGGGGGCGCCCAGCGTGCGCAGCCAGTCGCGGAATTTCGGGGTCAGCGCCATCAGACGCCGGCCCGGGCGAGAATGCCCTTCAACAGCGCGATCGCCGAATGCGGCTGCGAATCGCCGGCCGCGGCATCGTCAGGTTTTCCGAGCGACGCCAGCGGATCGAAATAGGCTTGCGGATGCGGAGCGAGAACGGCCGTGCCGTCTCCAGCCGAGACGCCGAGCGCAGCCAGGATGCCCTTGGCCAGCGCGAACAGCGACACGCGATCGGTGACCGCAGTCGCAGGGGCATCCGCCGGGCTCCCGATGCTCTCGGGAGGCTCGACATAGCCGCGAGCGACCGCGCCGGTCACGCTGTTGGTCACGCGGGAAGCGACGAGCTGCATGCCGGCGACCATGCGGCTTCGGCGCGCCCGCTTCCAACGCACGAAAAGAAACGGCCGCCCGAAGGCGGCCGAGTTGGCGTCAACGTCACGCGCGGGAGAAACTATGCCGCCGCCACCGCGCCGTCGGCGGACAGCGGGACGTATTGGCAATAGAAGGTGAGCGCGCCGGCGGTCATCGAATTCGTCGCGATGGTGGCGATGATGTCGGCGCCGCCTGCGATCAAGGTCCAGTTCAGCGCGGCGCTGGAAAGCGCCTCGGCCTTGACGGTCGGCGAGTTGTCGCCGGTCCAGGCGCTGCCGGTCGGAAAATTGGTGCCATCCGCCGTGGTGGCAGGCAGCAGCACGGCGGTGTTGCCGGTCACGCCGACCGCGAGCGTGCCGGTGCTCGAGGTCGAGGCCAGCCCGGTCTGGATTGTGGCGAAGACGCGCGCCAGGACGTCGCCCGTGACGGTGAAGAGCGTGACCGGCGATAGCCCGGTGGTGAGCGCGGTCGCCGCATTGGCGATCGCCTTGGAGGCGATGCGGGCAATCTGCCGCTCGCTCAGATAGCGCAGCACCTCGGCGAGCGAGGTGCCATCGGCGGCGGGCGCGGCGGCGGGGAAAGAGGGGACGCCGGCCGCTCCGGAAAGCTCGGCGTCGATGTCCTCGAAGCTCTTTGGTGAATATACCCAGCTCGGCATGTGGTTTCCTTCCGCTAGGCGGCTTTCTGTTGCTCGCCCTCAGGCTTGCCCTTGCCCTGTTTGGCGGCCGCTTTCTCGGCGGCGATCCGCGCCTTTTCCTGCTCGCGGTAATCGGCGGGGGTCGCTGGCAGCCTGGAGCCGTGGCGCTGGCGCGCTTCCTCGAGCAGCTTGACGTTGGCTTTCGCCTCCGCGTCGAGCGGCTTCAGCTGCGCGTTGGGCCAGCCGTCATAGACGAGCTCGCCCGCCTTGATCAGCTCAGGCCCGCGTCCGCGGTCGAGCCAAACCTTATCCAGCACTTCGTACTTGGCCATGCTCACCCTCAGGAGATGCTGTTCTTTTCGGCGTTCTGGTAGTAGCGCAGGATTTGGACGCCGGTGGCGATGAAGGCCGAGACCTTGCCGGAGGTGAAATTCTCCGTGCCCACGGTGTAGCGGACGCCGAGATAGCGCTGGTATTGGCCGGGCGGGATCGGCGCCTTCACCACCTCGTAGCCGGCGACGAGCGAGGCCTCGGCGATCGCGCCGCTGGTCCAGTGCGTCGTCGCCGAGGACAGCGACGTGTTGTCGTCGCTCTCCAGCGTGACCGTCAGCGTCGCGGCGTGACCGGCCGAAGCGAGCGCCGTCATCACCAGCACGTAGAGCCAGAGCGCGTCGTCGCTGGCGCCGATGTCGCGGAACGTGTTGGCGGTCGGGAAACCGCCGAGCGGGCCGAGATCGATGACGTTCGTCGAGATCGCGGTCGCGGTGAGCGCCTGCTGATCGGAAAGCGTGTTTTCCTGGTCGAGGATCATGGATTCATCCTTTCGCGGTCAGGTGACCCGCGCCTCCGTTTCGAGAAGCTGATCGCTCTGCCGGATCGGGATGCCGCGGAACGAAACCTTCGCCTGCCCCTCTTCCTGGCCGATCGTCAGATAGACGTTCGCCTTGTTCTGCGCCTGGATGTCGAGCATCGTCAGCACGGTGGAGTTCATGTAGAAGGCCATGCGGCCGCCGCCCTGCACCGCCTTGGGCACTTTGTGCACCGCCGCGGTCATCAGCTTGAGCACGTCGGCGGCGCTGGTCTCGCCGGTGAGGTTCGACACGTCGATGTTGGCGATGCGGACGTTGGCCTGCCAGTTGGCGACGCAGAAGCCCGGGCGCATCTTCCAGTGCCCACGCATCGCCATGAACTCGTTGCCGGCGTCATCCGTGGCGAGCTGCCGGCCGAGATCCTCGTAGTCGAGGCCGCCCTTCGCGCCCTTCGGATAGATCATGTAGGACTGGCGCGGGCCCCAGGTGATCAGCCAGATCGAGGTGTTGTCGGAGCCGGCGCCGCCGGCATCGAGGATGTTGCGGCCATTGACGGCGCTGAGCGAGGAATACTGCACCGCAAGACCGGTGAATTCCTCTGGCGTGGTCACGGAAGAGCCGTACCAGACAGACTCGGCGAGCTGCTGGTTCATGGCCTCGGCGAAAGCCGCCTCTTCGGTCATCATCCAGCCGCTGCCGTTGAGCTCGACCATGCGTGCGTCGATCTTCGACATGGCCTCGAGCATGGAGGCCTGCACGATGATGTTGGCAGTGGTCGATTTCGACGTCGGCACGCCCTGGTTCATGCGCCGGTAGTAGACCGTCGGCAGGCCGGTGCGCTGCGTCACCTGGTGCCCGAGCGGCAGGTTGCCCTCATACCAGGGCGCGTCGAGCAGCATATCGTTGGTCTGCTGCAGCATCTCGACGATGTCCGGCGTGGCGCCATCCGGGTCGAGACGCTTCTGCACGTCCAAGAGAGTGGGCCAGTCGCCACCGATCGCGGTTGCCATGTCAGTTCACCTCGTCTTCAGGCAAATCGTTTCGGGAACATGCGCTGTTCCAGCGTCTTCGCAGGCGGTTCTGGTGTGCGATTGGGCTGCTCGAGATTGCCCGGCACGCTGCCATTCACCTTCGCCATCAGCTTTTCGAGCAGCGACACGCCGGCGGCGGTTGCGCCGACCACGCGCGCCTCTTCGTATTCCTCGCGGGTAATGCCCTGCTTCTCGACCAGGCCCTTGAGCCAGTTGTCGACCGCGGCGCGCCGTTCGGGCGCCTTGTCGCCGAGCTTCTTAGTCTCCTCGGCGATGCGGGCTTGTTCGGCCTTAAACGCGTTGATCTGTTGGATGGCGTCGAAGGCCACGAGATCGTTGACTTGGTCCTGCGTCCAGCCGTGCTTCAGCGCCAGCTCGCGCACCATCGGGATGCGAGGGTCGCTCTCGTTGATCGTGACCTTCAGCGGCTTGCCGTCGGGGCCGTTCGGGAGTTCGATGCCCTCGGGAAGCTTCACCTCGATCTTGACGTCTTCGGGCTTGCGCGCCTTCAGCTCGGCCTGGCGCTGCGTCTCGGTCTGGTGGAAAGTCGCGAGCTCCGCATAGTGCTGACCGAACTCCGGCTTGATCGCGGCCGATTCTGCGTCCCAATGCGCCTCCGGCAGCCAGTCCGGCCGCGACGGCGCGCTGTCGCCCGGGGCGCCGGGGGCGGGGGGCTGATTGGAGTTCGGGTTCGGCGGTGCTTCGCTCATCGTGCGCGAAAATTGTCCCGGACTTTCCCGGGGAGGCAACGCACGCTCACGCTTTCGCAGCCGCCGTGTTGCGCCGATCGAGGCTCGCGCGCCCTTCGGCTGCGAGGCGCTCGATCTCGAAAACAAGCCGCCGCTGCGCCTCCAGCTCGCGCAGCACCGCGTCCGGCGCGCCGGGCGGGACGCGGCGCTCGATCGTGATCGAGCGAAGCCAGGCGAGCAAAGCCTTGCCGTCGCCGGCCAAGGTCGCCCGCATCACCATGACGGCAAGCTGATCGCGTTCGGGACTGGCTTCGTCCGCAGCGCCAGCTTGCGGCCGCTCGAACTCGCCCCAATTCGGCGTGCCCCTCATGTCGTCTGTCCCCCGACTAGCCCGAGCGCCGGCGGCGCGACGGGCTGTCCCGCGGCTCCGGCCGTCCCGGCGAAGTGCTGCAGCACGGGCAGCAGCTTTTGGATCGCGTCGGCGATATCGTTCTCGTCGCGCAACAGGTCTGGATCGACGCCGAGCAGCTGCGCCAGGCGATGGGCGTATTTGATGATATCGACCACCACCATTGCGATCTGCGGTCCAAATCGCGCCGCGATCAGCTCGGTGAAGCGATCGAGCCGGATCACCTCTTCCTGTTCCTGCGCGCGCAAGAGCGGCGAGATCGGCTGCAGCGCTACGACGCGTTGATCGAGCGTCACCTTCGGCAGCACGCCGCGCTGATCGAGCAGATAGGCGAAACGGCGGTAGATGCCGTACTGCCATTCCTCGACAAGGTTGGTCGCCGGGGTGCCCATGCGCCGCGCCCGCTCCGCGGCCTCGTCGGCCCATTGCGTCGCGCTCGGCGGCGTCTTGCCGATCTGCTCGGGGCGGTCCTGGTAGTGCGCGCGGCGGATCGTCTGCGCCAATTCGTCCATCTCGAAAACCTGCACGTCGAAACGGGCCTTGCTCTCGATGACTTCCGGCGCCTGCGAGCCCTGCAGCCGCGGCAGCCATTTGCCGGGCTCGACGCCATTGTCGACGTTGATCACGCCGTCGTCTTCGTAGCTCGTGACCGGATCGACGTGGCGGTCGTAATTTTTCAGGGCCAGATAGCGCACGTGGTTGCGCGACTTGATCGCCGGCAGCACGCGATAGGTCGGCCCTACCCCCCAGGCCGTCGTCGAATCCCGCGACCAGCGCGCCACGATGAAGGGGCATGCGCCCGCGCCGTACCAGGTCTTTTCGTAGATGATCTTGCCCTGCGTCTGCACGGCGTAACGGTAGGTCTCGTTGCCGCGGTCGCTCCAGTCGCGCCAGCAGCCGTCGATGACCTCGAACTCGGTTTCCTTGTTGCCTTGGGCGTTGCTGAGCGCCTGCAGGTCGGCGTCGCGCCAGAGCAATTCGATCTCCTCGCGCCGATAGCTCCTGTCGCGGAATACGCCATCGACATAGCCGTAGGAACCGCGCGTGATCAGCAGCTCGGTGGCAGGAATGGCCTCGCAATGGATCGGCTTGGTGGCATCGATGTCCATGATCAGCATGGCCATCGTTCCGGGGCCGAGGTCCATGTAGGCTTCCTGCAGCGCCTGGTAGAGGTTGGAGCGCGCCATTTCCGAGAAGATGACCGTCACCCGCCGTTTCAGCGGCTCCGCGATCATGCGCTGCGCAGCGGTGTCGAGATATTCGACCGGCTGCTCGCTCAGCCAGTTGTTCTTGCGCGGCGTGAAGGTGTTGAGCATGTCGGCGGAAAAATCCTCCAGCACCACGGCGCTGAGCTCGTCGAAAATCTCATCGAGCTCGACGGTGTTGAAGCTGGCCGGTGTCTGATAGAATTTGTGCCGCCAGGGCATCGCGTATTTGTAGCAATCGGCGATGCGGCTCTGATGCCGCTGCCGGTCGGCCCTGGCGCGATCGACACGCCGGTTCATCTCCTTGAGCAGCGGGTCCTCGCGATCGGCGGTGCCGGCCGGCGGAGTCGCCTTGATCCGCAAAGGCTTCATGGCCATCAGCCGCTCCCGAGCAGCGAGGTCAGGCCGCGGCGGCCGGCACCCAGCGGCGTGAAGCCGAGCAGCGAGCGGATGCCGAAATTCTGATTGCGCTGGCTTGTCTCGAGCGCGAGCTGCTGCTGCGTCGCTGCGATGCGCTCCTGGCGGGCGCGGCGCGCCTCTGCCTGCTGCTCGGCAAGGACCTTCGGATCAGGCTGTGGCGCCGGGGGCGCGTCGACACTCGCCAATGTCGGCCTCTTGCTGCGCGGCTTGGCGCTCGACCAGTTCGGCGCCTTCGCGCAGAAGATCGCGGTATAGGCCGCGCGGCGACAACGCACGTGAGCGCGTGCCAAGGAGCGCCTTCATCGCGCCGACGCAGAAAAAGGCGGGCGGCAGCCGTCCTTGCCGCGGCACGGCGCGCACCCGCAGGATCGCTGCGGAATCGCGCCAGAGCTGCGCGAAGCGGCTGCCGAAGCCGGCATGCGTGTCGATTTCGATGTGCAGCCCGCTGCTCAATGGATCGAAATAAATCCATCGTTCGGCGCGGTCGAACCAGGCTGCGGCGCTGACGTGACGAAAGCCGGGCCGCAACGCGCGCGCCCACCACGGGCGGCCGCAAGCCTCGCCGAAGAAGACCAGCCACAGCCGCGGCAGGCGCGGTTCAGTCTCGCTTTCAGATTGCAGCCGCACCAGACCGAGCATGCATCACCAGCGGATCGCGCCGGACTGGCGGCGGAACGGATTGTAGGGCGTCTTCGTCTGCGTCGCCTGCGGCCGCGCCGAGCCGGCCATGGTCACGCCGCGGCCCTCGCCGCCGCCGAGGAGCATGTATTCGCCGGCCTCGCAGATATGGCTGTACTGGTTCTTTTCCGGCTCCTCCGCATAGCGTTCGCCGCTCACCCGGATGCGGCGCATGTGATAGCCGCCCGCCATGCCGGTGATGTAGGTCGTGCAGCGTGGATCCACGAGCATCGCCGACTGCCCGCCCGACGTGGAGCGGCGGATCAGCACGGCGTTCACCGCTTCCTGGCGCAGCGACTGCGCGTTCTGGCGCACCGGCGCGGGGCGCACCAGCATTCCATGCTGCCGGAAGACGTCGAACGGAGTGACGTCGGAAGCTTGGCCGCGCTGGCCGCCGGCGGGATCGCCCCAGAACACGAAAGTGAAGCCCGGGTAGAATTCCGAGAGATAGGCCTTGAACTGCGGCGCGAATTCCACCGCGCTCATGTTGATGCCGATGAATTCCCGCTGCACGAACCAGTCGCCGCGCAGGTGCTGACCGATCAGCGCCGCCGGCTGCCGCCCGAAATCCAGTCCGACCTGCACCGGCACGCCGGCGATCGGCTCGAGCGGGGCCTTTGCTACATGCGCCTCGCGCCGGAACAGCGGATAGACCGGCCGGCCGTCGACGACCACCGCCGATCGGTTCATGATGTTCGCGTCGATCCAGCTCTTGGTCTGGCCGCCGATCTTCTCCATGTAGAAATTCGGCGGCAGGTACATGAGGTTTTCGGCATCAGGATTGGGCCGGTAGCCCGCAAGGTTGCCCTTCTCGTCGAAGGTTTCGATCAGGCCTGCGGGTTGCGTGAAGAAGCGCCAGTTCGGCGGCTTCACCAGCGCGCGGCGCTGCTCCTCGCTCATCCAGTCCGGCGGCGGCACGTCGCCTCGCATGATCGGAATCCAATGGTCCGCCGGCGGCGCGTTCGTGTCGAGGATGAGGCCGCCCCAGGCGCAGCCGCCGTCCTTCACCGCGGGGAAGCGCGGCGGCGACACGCGATCGACGAAGGCGGTGATCACCGAGAACTGCGCGAACTGGCCCTCGTTGAACCAGATCAGCGAGGTCTCCAGCGACTTCGCATAGCTCACCGCGTCGTGCAGGTCCTCCATCGCCATGAAGGTGACGTCGATCTCCAGGCTGCCGACGCGGATCTCGTGGCGGAACGGCTTCGACCAGTAGAACCGGCCGAACTCGCTCTCCGGAAACCAGTCGAGCCAGGTGCGGACCGTCGTCTCCTCGAGCTTCGGATAGGTTTCGCGGAACACGTGTGAGCGGAATTTTTGACGCCCGTCCCGCTGCTTCGGCTGCGCCATCGCCTGCTGGTAGATGTGCATGCAGCAGGTCGACGAGGTGCCCGAGCCGACGGGGCCCTGGATGATTTTCACGCGACTGTCGCGATCGGCCATGAAGGCGCGCAGCGTCGCGCCGTCCGGCGAGAAGCGCCGCTGCTCGGTCATGGCGCCGCCGCGTCGCCGATCAGCGAGGAAGCGGCCCGCCGCTCCTGCAGCCTGCGGTCGCGCACGTAGCGGAACGCGTTGATGTCGATCACGTTGCGGCGGTCGCAACCTTCCGCGATCTGCGCCGGGGCGCGCTCGATCCGCACGACGGGCAGGATGATGATCTTCGCGCTCGCCATGGCGCAAGATTGCGGCTTACGCCGCGCCGGCCCAACGCACGCGCCTATCGACGATCTACCGCCAAATCGCTGAGCAGGATGTGGAGCGCGCCCATCATGGCGCGGGTCACTCTTCCGCACATCGCCATCGACGTGCAGTCGTCGCCATGAACGAAAGCCGCGGCCACTCCGATGATTTCACCGGAGCGCGCCTTTTCCAGCGCCTCTTCCAGCGCCTTGACGACGTCGGGCCGCGGCTCGTATGGCGCCAGTATCGGGCCGCCGTTTATCGACACCACGTTCTGCGCCGCGGGCTTCCGCTTTCGCTTCGCCATGACGCGCCCTCACATCCTCAGGATCGGCGACTTCGACCCCGTCATCGTCTTGATGATCAGGTCCTGCAGCATGCCGCAGCCGGTATAGACCTCCATCAGGAAGCCGCCGGCCGCGCTCGCCGAAACCTTCGCCGGGCCGCCGACGCGCACCACCCCAATCGCAGCGACGCGCCCCGCCTTGGCCTCGGTAAGAAGCCCCTCCAACAGCCTGATCACCTCGGGATTGCCCAGCGACACGCCATCCAGCGAGCCGTCATCGGGCAGCTTGAATTCCGGCACCGACATCGTCGTTTTCTCCTCGTCGTTTCACGCAAAAATTTCCGGCACTCAGGCCGTGGTTTTGGTCGGAAATCGTGCGCGGAAGGGGCGCGCGCTGGCCGACCGCCGTTTTTGCCCCCCGCCCTCCCCTTGCCGGCTGGCAGTCGAAGCCCCCCCGCGCCCATCGCTCGCCCTGCGCCGCACCAGGCCGCGCGGTTCCTGTTGGATTGCGCCGTTACCAACAGGCGCGAGTGTTCTCAATGGCTTACGCATCGTCGCCGCCAGACTGCTGATCTGGTGCGCCCTCGATCACCGCCTCGCGCGGATCGCGCAGGTCGATCACGTAACCGGGCGAAATCGCAACATTCACAGCAACTTGCGGTCCTTCGACCGGCTTGATGCCCTCGATCGCCAGCACATGCCGGGCTGCGTCGAGCGAAACGTGCTCCGAGCCGGCATCGAGCAGCTCCAGCACGCGAGCGGAGGCGCGCAGTACGCCCTCGGCGATAGTTTTGCGCGCTTTCTGCGTGAGAAACGCCTGTACGTGATCGCGTCCGAGCATCCGGCTGAGGTGCTCGCGGCTCAGGCCGACGCGTTCTGCGGCGGCTTTCACGGTCGCGCACTCACCGGAGGCGATGAGGCTGAGCGCGTGACGGACGCGTTTCGGGATGCGTGGTGGCCGGCGGCGTTTTGGCGCTGCGGGGACCTTATTCGGCTCGGCCGGGACGATATCGGGCATTGCGGGCACGGTGCGGCTGCGGCTGCGATGGCTGCAACGCACGTGGGCTGTTGCTGACGTCGGGTCGGGTGGTGAGCGCATCCTTCGCGCGCTGGCGCGCTCAGTCGCAGATAAGCATATGGCTGGCGTTTTCGTGAGCGCGAGCAACGCACGGCGCAAGTTACTCAGCATTCATCGGGGTTTCTGGGCTTGACGGGATTGTGGCGGAGCGCCGAATCCGGCATTGTTCTTTCCACCGCTGCTTCAATGAGTTACCATTGCCGAGCCCGATGGATCAGCGACATTCGACAGCGACCGTTTATCTCGTTGGCGCGGGCCGCGATCTCTTCAAGATCGGCGTGGCGAGCGACCTGCGTAAACGCCTTGCCGGCCTGCAAACCGGCTGCCCGGATGTGCTGCACGTAGCACATCAGATACCGATCACGGCGGGCCACGCCCGCGCGCTCGAAAAGAGGCTCCATCGCCAGCTGCGCCGATGGCACTTTCGCGGCGAGTGGTTTCGGATCAGACAGGAGGTCGCGGTCAAGCTGATAGAGCGATTTGCCAGCCAGTTTGCGAAAGATCAGACGCTTGCTGCGGCCGACGACGATGGCATGACCGCGGCTTGGCTGCATTGCCGTGATTGCCGCCATGGGGCGAGCGTGCGTGTGCAGGCATCGCCGCGATTGCGGTTCAAATGCTCGGCATGCGGCTCGCGGCGAGTGACCTGGCGTATTTAGCCCGTCGATCATTCCGGCGCTGCTGCCGCTGCCCGGGCTTTCCGTTGCGCCTCGCGAATCCTGCGCCACCGGTTGCGTTGTGCTTTCGACGCAATCCGGCTTCTTTGCTGCGGGGTGAGCTTCCCCATTTGCGCGGCGCGCCCTTTGCGGCCGAGGTCGGCCATCAGTTCGCGCCGTGTTTTCGGGTCTTTCTGCGCCCCTATGTGGCGCAGCTTCGCCTTCATCATGGGCGCGTCCATGACTTCACTCATGGGCGCGTCCATGACGACCACCTTGAAGCCCCTTGGGAAGAGCGCGTCGACGATCCACTGCAGCGTCTTCCACTGGGCCTGGCGGCCGCTCGGGGCGTCGGCGTGCAAGGCCTTGGCGTAATAGCCGTCCTGGGTGCCGGCGAGCTCGTCCACCTTCCACATGGAGAGCCCGCGCGCGATCCGCTGGCGTTCGCATTCCAGCATGATCGCGCGGTAGACGGCCGTAACCCTCACTTGCTGCTGCGTCCTCTCAGCGCCCCCGCAGCACCACCGCGACGGTGTTCTGCTCGCTCATGTCGGGCCGCTCATCGCGGCCTGCGCCGCGGCGATGAATTCCGCCAGCGTTTCCATGCGCACGGCCGTCATCGCGCGGCCCTCCTATCGTCAGATGGCGCGCGCTCCGCCTGCGGCATGTCTTCCAGGTCGACCACAGCGAGCAGTCCGGCTTCCGAACGGATGCGGCGCTCGGCCATGGCGGCATAACTAGGATTCAATTCGATCAAGATGGCGTTGCGCTGCAGCCGGTCAGCGACGAGGCCGGTCGTGCCGGCGCCGCCGAACGGGTCGAGGACCGTCCCGCCTGTCGGGGTTCCGCATGTGATGCAGATTTCGGCCAGCGCGTCGGGCATCACCGCGTAGTGACCTTCCCGATAATTTGCCGGCGCGATCCACCACACCGACCGGAGATTGGAGCCGGCGGACATTTGCTGCTCTCGCTCCATAGCGTCCCATCGGTCGTTGAAGCCTTGATGCCGCCGCGAATGGCCACGCTGCTTGTCACGGCGCTCGGCTTCCGGCGGTTGATCGCCAATCGCATGCCGTCCGTGGGGCGACCCGGTTAGCTTTCGGCTTACGGCCTTCATCGGCCCGTTGGTTTTTGCGCCGCCGTTGGCGCGCGCCGACCCGGCTTGCCCCTCGATGTTTTGCGCCAGCCGCGTTTCCGTCGATGGCGCCAACGGCGTGCGCGCAGCGTTGATGTCATAGAAATAATCGTTTCGCTTCGAGAATTGCAGAACATACTCGTGGCTGACGGTGCTGCGGTCGCGCACCGATTCCGGCATGCCGTTCGGTTTTGCCCAGATGTTGCATTGCCGCCAGAACCAGCCGTCGGCGCGCATGGCAAAGGCCAGCATGAAAGGCACGCCGACCAAATCCTTATCCTTGTAGCCGCCGCCGTTTCCCCCGGAGGCCCACTTGTCCCCGATGTTGATCCAGCAGGTGCCATCCGCGCGCAGCACGCGACGCGCTTCCCTGAAAATACCGACAAGCTCGTCGATATAGGCTTCCGGCGTCGCCTCCAGACCGAGTTGCCCGGACACGCCATAATCGCGCTGCCGCCAATAGGGCGGCGAGGTGCAGATGCAATGCACGCTCTCGCTTTCCAGTTCGCGCAGCCGCTCGCGACAATCGCCGATGAGAATCGTGACGCTCATCGCGCACCCCCCGTTTTCAAGACGCGCGCGACAGCGGCTTGGTTTTCCTTGACGAGCAGAAGCACGTTGTAATAGGCGGCCATCAGCTTGCGACGTCCTCGGCCGGCTGCGCGATCCGCGCCATCAGCGCCGGCGAAACCCCGCGCCCGGGGTCCAAGCCCGCCGCCGCGCATTCCCGGGCAAAGGTGACGCGGTTGGCTTCCTCTAGCCGCGCAAGCCCGCGGGCCCGCCGTGCCGCGTCCTCGCTTTCGGCGCGGGCGGCGAGCTCGGCCGCCTTGGGATCGCTGCGGTCGAGCCAGGCCTGCGCCGCAAGCGCCATGCGCGCCCGCTGCGCCTCGTCCGCCGTCTGCGGCAGCCGCAGCGCCAGCACGGCCTCGATCTGCTTGCGCTCGGCGTGCACCGTCGCGGTTTCCCGCTCCGCGATCTGATGCATCCGCGCATGCGTCGGCGGCCAGTCCGGATCAAGGCCTTCAACTTGGCCCTTGCGCACGGCGCTGCAGGCGCGCTCCACGGCCCAGGCCGGAAGATCCTGCAGCGCCGCGACGTAGCCCGCGACATGCTGCTTGCGATCGACGTTCTGCAGGCTGGCATAGCCGCCGCCGAGCATGTCGGAGACGGCGGCGCCGACTCGCGCCGCAGCGGCGGCATGCCCTGCCGGCACCAACGCCCCGCGCAGCACGTCGAGGCGATGCTGCAGCGCCGCCCGCTCCGCCGGCGAAGGAACCGCGGCGGCTTCGACGTCGCCGCCTCCTTCCGGCCGCCAGACGATCAGCGCCGTGTAGCGCTGCACCAGCGTTTCCGTCCCCGCGTCAGGCACGAGATCGCAGGCCGGGCAGCTCGATCTCTCCGTCAAGCGGCCGCTCACCCTGGTCAGGGCATTGCTGATTTGATCCATTGGCTTTGCTCCGAAGTTCTGCGGCGATGTCGTGGAAGGACGGCTGCGCTTGGCGCGACGCCGGCGGCCCGGTGGCTGCTGGTTCATCGTCCCAGCGTCCCTGGTTCAGCCATGTCGCGGGGTTGCACCAGGCGCGGTCCGGCGGCTTCTCGGCGATGTAGCGCTCGAGCGCGGCAAGCAGTCGCGCGAACGGGACACCGGATCGCTTCGCCGCAGCAAAGGCACGCAAGGCGGCGCGCCTGCCGACCCTGTGCGGGTAGCTCGCCCAAAATCGATCGAACGCATCCACCGGCCAATCCTCGCGCGCGCGCGCTAAAAACGATTCCGAGCGAAGCGAGGAGGTGGGGGTAGTTATTAGGGG
>Ga0070741_10010645_pt1 | contig 17284 bp, 16 predicted proteins | sample Coa_R1_4_FD_66440 | JGI IMG/M metagenome (GOLD analysis project Ga0070741, IMG submission 66440) | Surface soil microbial communities from Centralia Pennsylvania, which are recovering from an underground coalmine fire - Coalmine... | ecosystem: Environmental > Terrestrial > Soil > Unclassified ...
TCCACCACGATCACCGCGGGCCGGTGCACCAGGGCGCTCGCGATGAGGAGCTTCTGCCGCATGCCGTGGCTGTACGACTCGGTGAGCTCGTCCTTCCAGGGCGTGAGCTCGAACAGCTCGAGCAGCTCGTCGATCCGCCGCTCCACCCCGCCGTCCTGCTGCCCGTAGAGCGCCGCCACGAACCGGAGGAACTCCGCCCCGGTGAGCTTCTCGTACACGAACGGCCGGTCGGGGATGTAGCCCAGCCGGGCCTTGGCGACCAGCGGCTGCTCCCCCAGGTCGATCCCGCCGATCGTGATCCGCCCGGCGGTGGGGAGGATCACCCCCGCGATCATCCGGAAGGTGGTGGTCTTGCCGGCCCCGTTGGGGCCCAGGAAGCCGAACAGCTCGCCCCGCCGGACCGTGAGGTCGATCCCATCCACCGCGGTGAACGAGCCGTATCGCTTGGTCAGGTTGGTCAGCGTGATCACCCGGATCTCCGCCGCACGATGGCGTCCACCAGCTCCCGGTCCTCGTCCCGCTCCACCACGATGCTGAGCGCGCTGGGGCAGGGAGCCGGCGCCCGGCCCCGGAAGGTCTCGGCCAGGAGGCGGGCCGAATCCTCCGCGCTCAGTTGCCCCGCGCCCGCGCCCACGAGGGGCGCGGCCAGGGTGTCGAGCCCCCAGTCCGCGGCGCGCTGCCAGGCCGACACCAGGGCCCGCCGCACCACCTCGGGCCCCACCGGTGATCCCTGGTCCCGGATTACGACGTGGACGACGAAAGGGGCGGCGAGGTCGCCCCCGCCCGTCACGACGGCCGATCCGGCTGCAAGGGGCGTGCTCACCCGCCGGAGAGCGGCGAACCGCTCCCCCGCCTGCCGGTCCAGCCGGGTCATCTGGGGGTCGATGGGATTGAGGCTCTCGTCCGCCGCCCGAACCACCGCGTCCGCGCTCACGAACGCGAGGTCGTCCACCACGACCCGGATCACTCCCGGGCGACCTCCCGGGCGCGGCGGTACATCTTGAGCGCCTCCTCGGGCCGGTGCATCCGGTCCAGCACCCGGCCCAGCAGGTAGAGCGCCCGCGGCTGGCGGGGGTCGAGCTGGAGGGCGTGCTCGAGCGCGAAGACGGCCTCTTCCAGCCGGCCGACCTGGTTCAGCGCCTCGGCGAGATAGATGTGGGCGACGGGGTTGTTGGGCTGGTACGCGGCCGCCCGGCCGAACTCCTCGGCCGCCTGGGCCGCCAGGCCCCGGCGCCAGAGCACCATGGCCAGCTCGAACCGGGCCGGTCCGTGCGCCGGGTGGAGCCGGAGCACCCGGCGGAGGTCGGCCTCCGCCTCGGCGTAGCGCCCCTCCCGCGCCAGGATCCCGCCCCGGGCGGCGAGGAGCTCCGTCTGCTCCGGCAGGCGCTGGATCGCCTCGCCCAGGATGGCGAGCGCCTCCCCCACCCGCTCGAGCCGCTCCAGCAGCCGGGCCAGCCCGAGCCGGCCGTCGAGGTTGAGCGGGTCCAGCGCCAGCAGCTCCTCGTACAGCCGAACCGCGTCGTCCCAGCGCTCCTCGGCCTCGGCCTCCTGGGCCAGCCGGACCAGGCGCCCGGTCTCGCTCTCCGAGGGACGGGCCGGACGGGGGACCGCCGCGGCCACGGCCGAGCCGTCGAGCCGGACCCAGGCCGGGCCGGCCGGGCGCCCGTCGCCCAGCAGCCCTGCGAGGCGCCCCTCTCGCGGCCGCCCGACCAGTCGCCGGCGGCGTACCCGTCGCATCTGCGCGACTCCCGGTGTGGGGAAACCGACATATGGTACGCCCAATTTTGCGGTTGCGGAAGGAGGCGACGTCGGCCGCCGGACCGGCCCTCGCCCGGGCCCGGGCGCATCCCCAACCCGGTCCCCGCGGTGCCCCGCGCCCCGGCCACAGGCCGGCGGGAGCGGCTCTGCCCCGGCCCTGCTCCCCCGGTCGGCGCACGACCGAGCATTGAAGCCGCCCGGGGCGGACCGGTAGCTTTCGGGGCTATGGCCCAGGAATACCTCGTCGTCCGCGGCGCCCGCGAGCACAACCTCAAGGACATCTCGGTCTCGATTCCCCGAAACCGGCTCACCGTGATCACCGGACTCTCCGGTTCCGGCAAGTCGTCGCTCGCCTTCGACACGATCTACGCCGAGGGCCAGCGGCGCTACGTCGAGTCGCTCTCGGCCTACGCCCGGCAGTTCCTCGGCCTCATGGAGAAGCCCGACGTGGACGCGATCGAGGGCCTCTCGCCCGCGATCTCGATCGAGCAGAAGAGCACCGGGCAGAACCCGCGCTCCACGGTCGGAACGGTGACCGAGATCTACGACTACCTCCGGCTGCTCTGGGCCCGGGTGGGGATCCCCCACTGCCCCAACGACGGGAGCCCGGTGGCGCGGCAGAGCGCCTCGCAGATCACCGACGCGGTGCTCGCCTGGCCGGAGGAGACCCGCATCGAGATCCTGGCCCCCCTGGTGCGCGGCCGGAAGGGCGAGTTCCGCGAGCTGCTCGAGGACGTGCGGAAGCGCGGGTTCGTGCGGGTGCGGGTGGACGGCTCGACCTACGACCTCGACGCCGTGCCCGCGCTCAACCGGCGCCGCAACCACGACATCGCGGTGGTGGTGGACCGCCTGGTGGTGCGGGCCGCCGACCGCTCGCGCCTGAGCGACTCGATCGAGACCGCGCTCAAGCTCGCCGACGGCGTGGTGGAGGTGCTGCGCCACGACGGCCCCTCGACCCACCTCTTCAGCGAGCGCTTCGCCTGCCCGGTGTGCGGCCTCTCGCTCCCGGAGCTCGAGCCCCGCCAGTTCTCGTTCAACTCGCCCTTCGGCGCCTGCCCCGCGTGCCACGGCGTGGGGACCCGCCGCGAGGTGAACGCCGACCTGATCCTGGGCGACCCGAGCCTCTCCCTGCTCGAGGGCGTGATCCTCCCCTGGGGGGAGCCCAGCGGCTACCTGCGCAAGGTGGTGCTGCCCACCCTGGCCCGCGCCTTCCGGTTCGACCTCGACGCGCCCTGGCGCGACCTGAGCGAGGAGGCCCGGCGCGCGATCCTCTACGGCGCGCCCGGGCGGCTCCGCTTCGCCCTCAACGGCGGCCGGGGCGGCGGCGGCGGGGGCGGGGGCGGGGGCGGCGGGGGCCGCGAGTACGAGAGCGAGTGGGAGGGGGTGCTCAAGAACGTGGAGCGCCGCTACCGCGAGTCGGCCAGCGACGCCGTGCGCCTCGCGCTCGAGGAGTACATGGTGGAGCAGCCCTGCCAGGCCTGCGGGGGCAAGCGGCTCCGGCCGGAGAGCCTGGCCGTGCTGGTCGCCGGCCGGAGCATCGGGGACGTGGTGGATCTCCCGGTGGCCAAGGCGGTGGAGTTCTTCGAGCAGCTCCCGCTTCGCTCCGACGGCCGGCCCGGAATCGACCCCGAGATCGCCGGCCCGATCCTCAAGGAGGTGATCGACCGGCTCCGCTTCCTGCGCGACGTGGGGCTGGACTACCTCACGCTCGGGCGCTCGGCCGGCACCCTGGCCGGCGGCGAGGCCCAGCGGATCCGGCTCGCCACCCAGATCGGCTCCCGGCTGGTGGGGGTCCTCTACATCCTCGACGAGCCGAGCATCGGGCTGCACCAGCGGGACAACCGGCGGCTCCTGGCCACGCTGCGGGGGCTCCGCGACCTCGGGAACACGGTGATCGTGGTCGAGCACGACGAGGAGACCATCCGCGCCGCGGACCACGTGATCGACCTCGGCCCGGGGGCGGGGCGCTACGGCGGGGAGGTGGTGGCCGAGGGCGCCCTGGCCGACGTGCTCCGCCACCCGACCTCGCTCACGGCGCGGTACCTCCGGGGCGAGCTTCGGATCCCGGTGCCGCCCGGGCGCCGGCTCGCCGACCCCGAGCGCCGGCTCCGCGTGGTGGGCGCCCGCGCCAACAACCTCCGGAACATCACGGTGGACCTCCCGCTGGGCCTCTTCATCGCCGTGACCGGCGTCTCCGGCTCCGGCAAGTCCACCCTGGTCTCCGACATCCTGTACCGCGCGCTGGCCCGGCACTTCTACCGGGCCAAGGTGGTGCCCGGCGCCCACACCCGGATCGAGGGGCTCGAGCTGATCGACAAGGTGATCGACATCGACCAGAGCCCGATCGGCCGCACCCCGCGCTCGAACCCCGCCACCTACACCGGGCTCTTCACCCCGATCCGGGAGCTGTTCACCGCGCTCCCGGAGGCCAAGATGCGGGGGTACGGGCCCGGGCGGTTCTCCTTCAACGTGAAGGGCGGGCGCTGCGAGGCCTGCCAGGGCGATGGGCTGGTCAAGATCGAGATGCACTTCCTGCCCGACGTGTACGTGCCCTGCGAGGTCTGCAAGGGCCGGCGCTACAACCGGGAGACCCTGGAGGTGCGGTACAAGGGCCGGAGCATCGCGGACGTGCTCGACCTCACGGTGGCCGACGCCCTGGAGTTCTTCGGGACCCAGCGCCGGATCGCGGAGAAGCTGGAGCTGCTCAACGACGTCGGCCTCGGCTACATCCACCTGGGCCAGCCCGCCACCACGCTCTCGGGCGGCGAGGCCCAGCGGGTCAAGCTGGCCACCGAGCTGGCCAAGCGCGACACCGGGCGGACGCTCTACATCCTGGACGAGCCCACCACCGGGCTCCACTTCGAGGACGTGCGGCTCCTGCTCGAGGTGCTCCACCGCCTGGTGGACAAGGGGAACACGGTGCTCGTGATCGAGCACAACCTCGACGTCATCAAGACCGCCGACTGGGTGATCGACCTGGGGCCGGAGGGCGGCGACCGGGGCGGGGAGATCGTGGCCGCCGGTCCCCCCGAGCTGGTCGCCCGGGAGGAGCGGAGCCACACCGGGCGGTTCCTGCGCCAGGTGCTGAAGGGGGCGCTCACCCCTTCCGACTAGCCTGGAAGCGCGCGGTCTTGGCCGACGGGTCCACCTTGAACCAGATCCACATGCCGGACAGCGCGTGACCCGGCACCCCGCAGATGATCCGGTAGGTGCCGCTCTCCGGCGCGGTGAAGCGGATGACGTCGGTCGCGCCCTGGGGCAGCCCCTCGATCACCTTGTTGGTGTAGGCGCGGGGGATGGCGGGATTCCCGCCCGCATTGGGGACCGGCCCCTTGCCCGAGTCGATCTCCGCGCTGTGGGGCGTGCCGTCGTCCTGCACGAAGTTCATGACCACGTTGCTCTTGGGCGGGACGATCAGGCTCGCCTCGCCGCTCCCGTAGCCGTTGAAGAGGAACGGGCCGGCCACCAGCTTGAAGGCGACCAGGTTCTTGGCGGCGTCGTAGGTCACCCATTGGGTGTCGGCGGGCGCCGCGGCTTTCTTCGCGGTGGGCTTGGTGCCGCTGCCGCCCGCGCGGGCCGTCGCGCGCGAGCTGTCTCCCTGGGCGGCGGCGGGAGCCGCCGCGCCGGCGAGCAGGACGGCGAGTCCGGCCGCCCGGTACCACTGCGTGGGTGTCATCGGGTCGATGTCGCTCCGTTGAGGCTGGGCCAAAACTACTGGTATCCGCGTCCGGGAGGTATCCTCGCCGTGTGCCGACCCCTGCGCTGTGCGCTCGCTCTCCTCGCCCTCGTGCTCCCTCCCACCCTCGATGCCCAGCAGCCGGACTCGAGCCTGCTCACGCTGGGCCGGATCTACGCGTCCCGCGAGTTCCAGGGCGAGTCCTTCGGCCCGGCCCGCTGGGTGGACGACGGCGCGGGATACACCACGCTGGAGCCGGCCGCCGGCGGGCGCGGCCAGGACCTGGTGCGCTACGACACCGAGCGGGGCACCCGGCGGGTCCTGGTCCCGGCCGAGCGGTTCGTGCCGCCGGGCGCCCCCGAGCCGCTCGAGGTCGAGGACTACGCCTGGTCGCCCGACCAGCGGCGACTCCTCATCTTCACCAATTCCCGGCCGGTCTGGCGCCGGAACACCCGGGGCGACTACTGGCTGCTCGACCTCGGGTCGGGGCGCCTCCGCAAGCTCGGCGGCCCCGAGGCCAAGCCGTCGTCGCTCATGTTCGCCAAGTTCTCGCCCGACGGCGGCCGCGTGGGATACGTGCGGGAGAACAACCTCTACGTTGAGCACCTGGAGGACGGGCGCATCGTCCAGCTCACCACCGACGGCTCCCGCACCCTGATCAACGGCACCTTCGACTGGGTCTACGAGGAGGAGTTCGACCTGCGCGACGGATGGCGCTGGAGCCCGGACGGGCGCACCATCGCCTACTGGCAGCTCAACGCCGACCGGGTCCGCGACTTCCTGCTGATCGACAACACCGACTCCCTCTATTCGTTCACGATCCCGATCCAGTACCCCAAGGCCGGGACCGCCAACTCCGCCGCCCGGATCGGCTTCGTGAGCGCGGACGGCGGCTCCACCCGGTGGGTCGAGCTCCCCGGCGACCCGCGCGACAACTATCTCGCGCGGATGGACTGGGCCGCGAGCTCGGACGAGGTGGTGATCCAGCGGCTGAACCGGCTCCAGAACACCGACGAGGTGCTCCTGGCGGACCGGCGGTCCGGCGCCGCCCGCCCGGTCCTGGTCGAGCGCGACAGCGCCTGGGTGGACGTGGTGGACGGGCTCCTCTGGCTCGACGGCGGCCGGCGCTTCACCTGGGTGAGCGAGCGGGACGGCTGGCGCCACGTGTACGTGGTCTCGCGGGACGGGAAGTCAGTGCGGCTCGCCACCCCCGGCGCCTTCGACGTGGTGAGCCTCGAGGCGGTGGACGACCGGGGCGGCTGGATCTACTACACCGCGTCCCCCGACAACCCGGCCCAGCGTTACCTCTACCGCGCGCGGCTCGACGGGAAGGGAAAGCCGGTGCGGCTCTCTCCCGCCGGCCAGCCCGGCACCCACGAGTACGACATCTCCCCCGACCGGCGGTACGCGCTCCGGACCTACTCCCGGTTCGACGTCCCGCCCGTGACCGACCTGGTCCGGCTGCCGGACCACCGCCCCATCCGCACCCTGGTGGCCAACGCCGAGCTTCGGGCCCGGGTCGCAGCACTCCGCCGCGGGCCCCACGAGTTCCTGAGCCTCAAGTTGCCCGACGGGGCGACGGTGCCCGCCTGGATCATGCGCCCGCCCCGGCTCGAGCCCGGCCGGCGCTACCCTCTCCTGATGTACGTGTACGGGGGGCCCGCCACCCAGACCGTGCTCGACGCCTGGCTCGGCGTCCCGCACTACCTCTTTCATCTATTCCTGACCCAGCGGGGGTACGTCGTGGCGAGCGTGGACAACCGGGGCACCCCGGCCCCGCTCGGCCGCGCGTGGCGCAAGGTGGTCTACGGGAGGCTCGGCGTGCTGGAGACGGAGGAGCAGGCCGAGGCCGCCCGGCTGCTGGGGCGCCTCGACTACGTGGACTCCACCCGGGTGGCGATCTGGGGCTGGAGCAACGGGGGCTTCGTGAGCCTGAACGCCCTGTTCCGGTTCCCGGACGTCTATCGCGCCGCCATCGCGGTCGCGCCGGTCACCCACTGGGCCCTCTACGACAACATCTACACCGAGCGGTACAACGGGCTTCCCGACGCGAACCGCGAGGGCTACGACGCCGGATCCCCGCTCTCCCACGTCGCCGGGCTCCGGGGCGACCTCCTCCTGATCCACGGGAGCGGGGACGACAACGTGCACTACCAGAACACGGAGATGCTGATCAACGCGCTCGTGGCCGCCAACAAGCCGTTCACCATGATGGAGTACCCCAACCGGAACCACGCGCTCCGCGGGGGGACCACCCGGCTCCACCTGTTCGGGCTCATGACCCGGTTCCTGGACGAGCGCCTGGCGTCGGAGCCTGCTCGCGCCGACCTCGCGCCGGCCGTACATTAGCGGGCATCCCCCTCCCGGAGCCTCCATGACCTACGAGGAGATCGTCGCCCTCCTGGGGTACGCCGGCGGCCACGAGCACCCGGTCCGGATCACCACGACCGATCGGACCGAGGTGATCGGGGTGCCGACCAGCGTGGACACCCACGTGACCGCCCACGAGGTCTTCCTGCGCCCCCAGGGCGGCGACCGGGTGGAGATCGCCGTCTCCCTCGGCGCCATCACCGCCGTGGAGCTGATCTGACCGCCGCGTCTCCAATTGAAACATGGAAGGTGTCGGGGCCGTAGAGGGACGGGCCTGTGCGCGGGCGACCGTCCGCGCCGGCGGTTCCGTGGCCACGAGGCAGGGTGGATGACCGATCCGAACCTGATCCCGATCCTGGGCATGGTGACCGGCACGGTCATCACCCTCGCCATCATCGTGGGCATCGTGAGGTTGACCGGCGGGCCGGTGGGGCAGGCCCTCGGCCGGCGCCTTCGCGGCGGCCCGGATCCCGAGGGGTGGGCCGAGCTAAGCCGGCTCCGAGACGAGGTCCAGGCGCTCCGGGCCCGGCTCGAGGAGACCGAGGAGCGGCTCGATTTCGCGGAGAGGATGCTGGCGCAGCGGAAGGCGGACGAGCGGGTGCTTCCGGGGTTCTGAATGCTGGTTGACGTGCTGGCTCTGGTTCTCATCTTCGGCGGCGGAGTGACCGTGGCGCTCGCCTTCAGCCCGGTCGGCCGGGCGGTGGCCGAGCGGATCCGGGGCCGCCGTCCCGCCCCGCCGGAGGAGTCGGTACTCCGGCCGGAGCTGGATCAGCTCCACCAGGAGATCGCCGAGCTGCAGGAACGCCTCGACTTCGCGGAGCGGCTCCTGGCCCGGCGGACCGATGCCGGCCTCCCGGCGGGAGGTGGGGCGTGAGCGACCGGGGAGGCGGGCCGGCGGCGGCGCTGGCCCTCGTGGCGGCCTTCGCCGCGGCCGGGTTCGCCATCGTCGCGATGAAGCTGGGGCTTGGGTTCGCCGTTCCCGTCGGAATCGTGGCGTTCGTCTCGGCGGCCGGCGTGCTCCGGGGGCCGCTGGGTCAGGCGCTGGCCCGCCAGATCGAGGGGACCCGGGCGGACGTCGGGGCGGTGGAGGAGGCCACCGCGCCGATCCTCGCGCAGCTCGAGGAGATTCGCGGGCGGATGGCCGAGCTGGAGGAACGGGTGGACTTCGCGGAGCGGCTCCTGGCCCAGCGGCGCGAGGCGGGGCGGCTGGAGGGGTGAGGCGGAGGGCCGGCCGGGTGCCGCGCCCGGCCCGGGTGGCGGAACTCGAGGAGCGGTTAGATTTTGCGGAGCGGATGCTGACGCGCGCCGGCGCGCCGGCACGCCTGCCGGGGAGAGCCGAGCGATGATCACCCGGGAAGACATCCAGTCCTGGCTGGACCGCCTCGAGGGCGGGACCGTGACGGTCCAGGAGCTGGAGGCCAATCTGTGGCTGGTGCGCACCGGGGACGGCGCGGAGGTGGTGGTCCACTACGCGCCGCCGGTCGTGATCCTCCGGGTCCGGGTGATGGAGCTTCCCGCGAGCGGCCCCCGCCGGAGCGAGCTGTTCCGCCAACTGCTCGAGCTCAACGCCCGGGAGCTGGTGCACGGGTCCTACGGCCTGGAGGGGGACCACATCGTGCTGACCGACACGCTCGAGCTGGAGAACCTCGATTACAGCGAGTTCGAGGCCAGTTTCGACTCGATCACGCTCGCGCTGGCGACGCACCTGGGCGCGCTCGCGCCCTACCGGGAAGGGTGACCCGCCATGGGAATCTTCGATCGGCTGTCCACCATGCTCAGGTCGAACATCAACGACCTGATCACCCGGGCGGAGAACCCGGAGAAGATGTTGAACCAGCTGATCGTCGACATGAAGCAGCAGCTGGCCAAGGCCAAGCAGCAGGTGGCGTCGGCGATCGCGGACGAGAAGAAGCTTCAGGCGGAGGCCGAGGCGATGAAGCGCCAGGCCGACGACTGGGAGCGCCGCGCGATGCTGGCCGTGCAGGAGGGGCGGGACGATCTCGCCAAGCAGGCGCTGGTCCGCTACAACGAGCAGCTCCAGGGCGCCCAGCAGCTGCACGAGACCTGGCTCAAGCAGAAGGCCGAGACCGAGCAGCTCAAGCTGGCCCTGCGGCAGCTCAACGACAAGATCGAGGAAGCCAAGCGCAAGAAGAACATCCTGGTGGCGCGGGCCAAGCGGGCCGAGGCCCAGCAGCGGATCCAGGAGACCATGTCGGGCCTCTCGGACCGGAGCGCCTTCGAGTCGTTCGAGCGCATGGCCGAGAAGATCGAGGCCTCGGAGCGCCGGGCCCTCGCGGCGGCGGAGATCTCGGAGGAGTTCTCCGGGGACGCGCTGGCCAAGCAGTTCGAGGCGCTGGAGTACCGCGGCTCGGCCGACCAGCAGCTCCTCGCGCTCAAGCAGCGCATGGGTCTCCTGCCGGGCGGGAGCCAGGACGCCCGGCGGCTCGGGAGCGGGGAGAAGCCCGCCGACGACGCCGAGGTGGTGCCGGACGACGAGGGCGGCGGCCGCTGATGGCCCGGACCGCGCCCCCCCGCAGGCGGGCCTTCTCCCTGACGGCGGCGATTGCCGCCGTCTTGCTTGTGGCGCTGGTGCTCCGCACGGCGAACGTCCTGCTGCTGGTCTTCCTCGCTGTACTGCTCGCGATCTACCTCCGGGCGGTGAGCGACGGCCTGGTGACCCGGATGCGGGTACCCGGCCCGATCGCCCTGGTGGCCGCAGCGGTGCTGTCGCTCGGAATCCTGGCCGGGATCGGCATCGTGATCGCCCCGGCGGTGGTCGAGCAGGTTCGCGAGCTTCTGGCCAACCTCTCCGGCTACATCACCGATCTCAACCGGAACATCAACGCGCTGATCCAGTCGGTGCCGTTCCTGGCCCGGAGCATGGGCCGGATCGACCTGCCCGGCATGGTGGCCTCCTCGCTCTCCGACGTGATCCGGTTCCTCCAGGGTCTCATCGTCCCCTACCTCAAGTCGGGGCTCGAGCTCGTGATCGAGGGCGTGGCGGTGGGCGTGATGGGGATCTACCTGGCCGCCTATCCCACGGTCTATACCGAGGGCGTGGTCGCCCTGATCCCGCCGGCCCGCCGCCCGCTGGCCCGCCGGATCCTGGCCGACCTCGGGATCACGCTCCGGGCCTGGATCGCCGGCCAGATCGCCGCGATGGCGCTGCTCGGCCTCCTCACCACCCTCGGGCTCTGGCTCCTGGGCGTGCCCTACGCGCTCGCCTTCGGGGTCTTCGCCGGGGTCGCCGCGATCGTGCCGTTCTTCGGGACCCTCGCCTCGACCGCGCTCCCTGCGCTCTTCGCCCTCACGGTGGGCGGCCTCTCCAAGGCGCTCGCGGTGACGGTGCTCGGGATCGTGGTCCACCTGATCGAGGCGAACGTGGTGGCCCCCATGGTGATGGAGCGCCAGGTGAAGCTCCCTCCGGTGCTCACCATCGCGGGCGTGCTCTTGATGGGCCGGCTGTTCGGCACCATCGGGCTGCTCGTGGCCGTGCCGGTGCTCGCGGTCTGCCTGGTGCTGGTGCGGCACCTGCTCCTGGGCGAGGTGTACGGCGACCCGGTGGCCGCCGCGGGGCGGGCCGAGGAGGCGCCGGTGGAGCCCGCGATGCCGGCCGTGATCAACCGTGGCTGAGCTCCGCTACCTCATCCTGGCCGACGGCGAGTTCGGCCCGATGAGCTCCAAGACCGCGAACGCGGTCATCCGGTACCAGCCGGACCGGGTGGTCGCCGTGCTGGATCGGACCCAGGCCGGCCGGACCGCCCGGGAGGTGCTCGGGTTCGGCGGCGACATCCCGGTGGTGGGCTCGATCGAGGAGGGTCTCGCGCTCGGGCCCACCGCCGTGCTGGTGGGGATCGCGCCGGTGGGCGGGCACCTGCCGGAGGAGTGGCGGGGCTGGCTCGCCCGCGCGCTCGAGGCCGGGTGCGATCTGGTGAGCGGGCTGCACACCTTCCTCGCCGACGACCCGCTCCTCGCCGCCCGGGCGAAGGCGCTGGGCCGCCGGCTGGTGGACGTGCGCCGCCCGCCGGCGGACCTGCCGGTCGCCTCCGGCCTCGCCCGAAAGGTCGCCGCGTACGTCGTGCTCACGGTCGGCACCGACTGCAACGTGGGCAAGATGACCGCGCAGCTCGAGCTCGGGCGGGAGCTCCGCCGCCGCGGGCACCGCGCCCGGTTCGTCGCGACCGGCCAGACCGGGATCATGCTGGAGGGCTGGGGGATCGCGGTGGACGCGGTGGTGGCCGACTTCATCGCCGGCGCGGCCGAGCGGATCACGCTCGAGGGGGCCCGGGACGCCGACATCGTGCTGGTCGAGGGGCAGGGGAGCATCAACCACCCGGGCTATTCCGGGGTCACCCTCGGGCTGCTGCACCGGTCGTGTCCCGACGCCATGATCCTCTGCCATCAGGCGACCCGCGAGTACCTGGGCGACTACGGGCCGCAGCCCTGGCTCCGGATCCCGCCGCTTCGCGAGTACGTCCGGCTGTACGAGACCGCGGCCGGGATGGTGTATCCGTCGCGGGTGATCGCGGTCGCGCTCAACACCTACGATCTCGGCGAGGGCGAGGCCCGGCGGGCCTGCGAGGAGGCGGCGCGGGAGACCGGGCTTCCGGTCACCGATCCGGTGCGCTTCGGGCCGGCCCTGCTGGCCGACGCGGTGCTCCGGGGGCGGGCCGAGTACCTCCGGCGGCGTGGGGCGCAGGTCCGGTCGGCGTCCTAGCGGTACGGAGGCGGCGGGGCACGCGGGCTAGGGTAGCCCGCGTGCCCCGCCGCCTCCGCCCCGTCCCTCCGGCGTGCCCGCTCCTCCGCCTCGCTCCGCATCTCCGGCCCGGCGACCCGCTGGGCGTCTGGCTCGAGCCGGCCGGCGGCACCCGCCGGCTCCGGCTCGCGGCCGCGGGCGCCCGCGGGCCGGTGCTCCTCTCGCCCGACCTGGGGGTCCTGCTCGGGGCGGCCGGCCGGGTTGTCGTGTCGGACGGGCGCGGGCTCCGGGTGCTGAGCCTCCCGCGCCCCGCCGGCGCTCGCGCCGGCCTCGCGCGGGAGGGCGCCGCCCGCGGCCCGCCGCGGCCCGTTGACTGGCCCGCTCGGCCGCCTCTAGGTTAGCCTCGTGCTCCTGATCCCCACCGTACAAGGCGCGCTGGCACGGGTGGCCGAGCTGCTCCGCATCGACGGCCCGGAGCTCGGCCGCAAGCTGCTCCAGGTGCTGGTCATCTGGATCCTGGCGTGGGTCGCCGTGCGGCTGATCCGGGTGTTCGCGCGTCGGATCGAGTACGCGGTGGACGACGGCGACGCCCGCATCACGACGCTCCGCGAGAAGCGCGGCATGACCATCGCCCAGCTCCTCCGGACCGTCGGCCGGGGCGTGGTGCTGGTCGTCGCGGTGCTCCTCACGCTCAACCTGTTCATCGAGATCGGCCCGCTGCTCGCGGGGGCCGGGATCCTCGGCCTCGCGGTGTCGTTCGGGGCCCAGAGCCTGGTCAAGGATTTCATCTCCGGGTTCTTCTTCCTCCTCGAGGACCAGTTCGCGCTGGGTGACGTGATCGAGGCGGCGGGGAAGTCGGGCGTGGTGGAGCAGATCACCCTCCGGGTGGTGGTGCTGCGGGACGTCGAGGGCACCCGTCACATCATCCCCAACGGCGAGATCAAGACGGTGAGCAACAAGACCGCCGGCTGGGGCCGCGCGATCATCGACGTGCCGGTCTCGGGCGACACGGACGTGGATCGGGTGCTGGCCGCCGTGCGGGGCGAGGCCGAGCGCCTGGCGCGCGAGGACGAATGGCGGGGCGTCCTGGACGGAGTGCCCGAGGTGTGGGGCGTGGAGGCGCTGGGCGACAACCGGGTGGTGGTGCGGACCGTCGCGCGGACCCAGCCCGGCGCCCAGTGGGGTCTCGCCCGCGAGCTCCGGCGCCGGCTCAAGAACCGGTTCGATGCCGAGGGCATCCGGCTCCCCGGCGTGCCCCCGCCGCCCGCCCCGGCCGAGCCGCCCGCGCTGCCGTCCGGCTCGGGCATCCGGTGACCCTCCGGCTCTTCAATACGCTCACCCGCTCGGTGGACCGGTTCGAGCCGCTCCAGCCCGGGCGGGTCTCGCTCTACACCTGCGGGCCCACGGTCTACAACTACGCCCACATCGGGAACTTCCGGACCTTCCTGTTCGAGGACCTGCTGCGCCGCTGGCTGGAGGCCTCGGGCTACGAGGTCTACCACATCATGAACCTCACCGACGTGGACGACCGCACCATCGCCGCGGCGGCCCAGCGGGGCGTGACCCTCAAGCAGCAGGTGGAGCCGTTCGCCCGCGCCTTCTTCGAGGACCGCGACTACCTGCGCATCCGGCCGGCCCACGCCTACCCCCGCGCCACCGAGTTCATCGGTCCCATGATCCGCCTCACCGAGGGGCTCCTGGCCAAGGGCGTGGCCTACAAGGGCGAGGACGGCTCGGTCTACTTCGCGATCTCCCGCTTCCCGGCCTACGGCCGCCTGTCGCGGCTGGACACCCGCGAGCTCAAAGCGGGGGCGAGCGAACGCGTCTCGGCCGACGAGTACGCCAAGGAGGACGCGCGGGACTTCGTGCTCTGGAAGGCGGCCAAGCCGGAGGACGAGGCGGTGGGCGCCGCCTGGGACGCCCCGTTCGGGCGCGGTCGCCCCGGCTGGCACCTCGAGTGCTCCGCCATGGCGCTCGAGCTCCTGGCCCGGAAGTGGGGCACCGACGTGCTCGACATTCACGCCGGTGGGGTGGACCTCATCTTCCCCCACCACGAGGACGAGATCGCCCAGAGCTGCGCCTACACCGGCAAGCCGGAGTTCGCCCGATTCTGGCTGCACGGCGAGTTCCTGAACGTGGGCGGCACCAAGATGTCCAAGCGCTACGGGAACATCCTCACCGCGCGCGACCTGAGGGAGCAGGGGGTGGACCCGGGGGCGGTCCGGTACCTCATGTACAGCGCGCACTACCGCCAGAAGTTCGACTGGACCGACGAGGCGCTCGCCGCGGCCCGCGAAGGCTCGGCCCGGCTCGGGACCTTCCGCGACCGGCTGGACCGGACCGAGGCGGACGGCGGGGCGGAGTCGCCCGAGAGCGTGGAGGCGGCCGAGCGGTTCCGCGGGGAGTTCACCCGGGCGCTGGACGACGATCTGAACGCGCCCCAGGCGCTCGCCGCGCTGTTCGAGCTGGTGCGCGAGGGGAACCGCCTGCTGGACGAGGGGCGGCGGCTGGGTCCGACCTTCCGCTCGGCCTGGCGGCTGGCCGACGAGGTGCTGGCCGTGGCGCCGGAGGCCCGCACCATCTCGGTCCGGGCCGACGGGGCCCTGGTGGCGGACGAGGACGGGATCCCGGTGCGCCCGCCCGAGGTACCGCCCCCCGACGCGGAGGGGGCCGAGCGGTGGGCCCGGCGGTGGGTCGAGGTGCGGCTGGCGGAGAAGCGGCGCCGCAACTACCGGGAAGCGGACCGGATCCGCGACCTCCTGCGGAGCCACGGGTTCGAGGTGCGGGACGTCAAGGACGGGTCAGTGGAGATCGTCAGGGTCGGGGGGTAGCTTTGAGCCATCCCCGCTGACGTAGCTCAACCGGCAGAGCGGCTGATTTGTAATCAGCAGGTTCGGGGTTCGACTCCCCGCGTCAGCTCTTCTCCCTCGGAGACTCGAGGGCGCCCGGGGTCGGGCGCCCGGGCGTCCCGTCGCCAGGGCGGCGATGCCCCCGTGCGGCCCCGGGGCCGGGGGGCCGGAGGGGTTGCCGGTCGGCTGCCCCTTGACCAAGCCCAAGCGGGGGGCTAGGATAGAGGTCTGTTACATTTCGGGCCGCCGTTCGGGAGGTTCCGCGCACGCGGCCGGCGGGGGCCCGATGGAGCCGTCGCCGCATTTCTCGAGGACCCCGCTCTCTCATCGGCGGGGTTCTGCATCGATGAGGGTGGCGGACGCGGTGGGGTGACCGAGTGGCTAATGGTAGCAGACTGTAAATCTGCCGGGCTTACGCCCTACGTAGGTTCGAATCCTACCCCCACCATGGATCAGGCCGAACCGGAGCGGGGCGGGCAGGAGCAGGGCGACTCGCGGGTGTAGCTCAGTTGGTAGAGCATCAGCCTTCCAAGCTGAGGGTCGCGGGTTCGAGTCCCGTCGCCCGCTTCGGTCGCGCTCGCGTAGCTCAGTCGGTAGAGCGCATCCTTGGTAAGGATGAGGTCACCGGTTCAATCCCGGTCGCGAGCTTGGTAGGGACGGCGGGCGCGGGCGACGGCGACGGAGCGCAATGGCGAAGGCGAAGTTCGAGCGGACCAAGCCGCATGTGAACGTGGGCACCATCGGCCACGTGGATCACGGCAAGACCACGCTCACGGCGGCGATCACGATGATCCAGTCCAGGAAGGGGCTGGCGAACTTCACCGCCTACGATCAGATCGACAAGGCGCCCGAGGAGCGCGAGCGGGGCATCACCATCGCCACGGCGCACGTGGAGTACGAGTCGGAGCGGCGGCACTACGCGCACGTGGACTGCCCGGGGCATGCCGACTACGTGAAGAACATGATCACCGGAGCGGCCCAGATGGACGGGGCCATCCTGGTGGTGAGCGCGGCGGACGGGCCCATGCCCCAGACCCGGGAGCACATCCTGCTGGCGAAGCAGGTGAACGTGCCCCACATCGTCGTGTTCCTCAACAAGTGCGACCTGGTGGACGATCCCGAGCTGCTCGACCTGGTCGAGCTCGAGGTGCGGGAGCTGCTCTCCTCCTACGGGTTTCCCGGCGAGACGACGCCCGTCATCCGCGGCTCGGCGCTCCGGGCCCTGGAGAGCGGCGATCCGGCGTCGGAGGCCGGCCGGGCGATCACCCAGCTGGTGGAGGCGCTCGATACCTACATCCCACTGCCCAAGCGGGAGGTGGACCAGCCGTTCCTGATGCCGGTGGAGGACGTCTTCTCGATCACCGGGCGGGGGACGGTGGCCACGGGGCGAATCGAGCGGGGGCGGGTGAAGGTGGGCGACGAGGTGCAGCTGGTGGGGTTCGGGGCGGAGAAGAAGACGGTGGTGACGGGGGTGGAGATGTTCCGCAAGCTGCTCGACGAGGGGCAGGCGGGGGACAACGTGGGGCTCCTGCTGCGGGGGATCGAGAAGCACGAGATCGAGCGGGGGATGGTGTTGGCCAAGCCGGGCTCGATCACGCCGCACACCCGGTTCGAGGCCGAGGTCTACGTGTTGACCAAGGAGGAGGGGGGCCGGCACACCCCGTTCTTCAAGGGGTATCGGCCGCAGTTTTACTTCCGGACCACGGACGTGACGGGGGCGGTGGAGCTGCCGGCGGGGGTGGAGATGGTGATGCCGGGGGACAACGTGCAGATGACGATCGAGCTGATCACCCCGATCGCGATGGACGAGGGGCTGCGCTTTGCGATCCGCGAGGGCGGGCGGACGGTGGGCGCGGGGGTGGTGACGAAGATCTTGAAGTAGCCGTCAGCCATTGGCCGTTGGCCGTCAGCCATCGGCTAACGGCTAATGGCCAA
>Ga0070741_10010646_pt1 | contig 17281 bp, 13 predicted proteins | sample Coa_R1_4_FD_66440 | JGI IMG/M metagenome (GOLD analysis project Ga0070741, IMG submission 66440) | Surface soil microbial communities from Centralia Pennsylvania, which are recovering from an underground coalmine fire - Coalmine... | ecosystem: Environmental > Terrestrial > Soil > Unclassified ...
AGTCTCAGGCACTACATCAACGAAGATATCTGCGACTACTTTAATGCACGCCGAATCATTAATGGCCTTGACCGGGCCGACCTCATCCAGGGATACGCCCAGCAACTGGAGGCGGCGTTGCGCGCCAGTCTCGTCACGGGGACAAGGACGGCGACGGCAGGGAGCGGACTCGCGACCGATACAAGATAGCGTGGCAGCGGCGAAGCATTCGGCGAGCAGTTCAGGCATGCCGCGCCGTATCAGGTATTATGTTCCCCCTCCCTCAGAATGAACGGAATGACGCTGAGTCGAGTTGCCCTTTTCCGCCTTCCCGCGGTCAGAGTGCGAGAGGGTTGCCGGCCCTGAGGCCTTGCTCGAAGGTCGGCTTGCTTCCACATGGACCCTTTGCGGCAGCCCGCAGGAGGGGCGAGCACCCGGACCGTCGCCACTCTTTGGAAGTGTGGAAGGCCCGGCTCCATAAGAACGAGGTTCGACTTGCGCCGGTCTCTGTCTCTGTGGGGTTGCGGCTTCCTCCGTGTACAACGGGGTCGATCAAGTTTACGGCTCGCCGACCTTTTCGCAGAGCACCACGCGGTCCTGGTTATCGACCTCGTGGAGCCGGACCTCGATCACTTCGTTTTCCGAGGTCTGCACGACGCGGCCCACGTAATTGGCCTGGATCGGGAGCTCGCGCCAGCCGCGGTCGATGAGCACGCAGAGTTCGACGCGGCGGGGGCGGCCGTGGTCGACCAGCGCGTCGAGCGCGGCGCGAATGCTCCGACCCGTGTAGAGAACGTCATCAACCAGAATGACGGTCTTTCCTTCGACCGAGTAGGGCGGGGGCATCTTGCGCACCACGTGCGCTTCGTCGGCGGCAAGATCGTCCCGGTAGGGAGTGATGTCCAGCGTCTCGACGGGAGGAGTGGCCTTCTCGATCAGCGCCATGTTTCTCGCCAGGCGCTCGGCGATCGGAATCCCCCGGCGGCGGATACCCACCAGGACCAATCCCTCCAACCCGTTGTTGCGCTCCAGAATTTCGTGCGCCAGGCGGACCAGCGTACGGTCGATCTCCGAGGCGGACATCAACTGGGTCTTTTCGCGTAACGGCGCGGTGTTTGCGGCGGGTTTGTTGTTTGTCATGCCAGCTCTCATCGGGCGATTATAGCATTCGAGCGATTCTGATTCTCGCGCTGAAGCTCCCGCCGCAACTCACGGACGAAATGATCGGCTTCGCGGGTGGGCTTGGGAATGCGAAAGCCATCGCAACAGTTCCTGACGATTTCGACTGCCGAGGCGAGCGACACCCGATGGCCGGTGGTCACGTAAAGAGGTTTGACATCGCTGCGGGTCCGCAGCACCGTTCCGACCTGCTCTCCACGAAGCATAAGCGGCGTGGTCGCGCCCGTTTTCCGCCCTGGCTCTGCGTGCTCGCCCACCAGGAGCGATTTCGCACAACCGATCGTCGGCTTATCAAACACCACCCCAATGTGGCAGGCAATGCCGAAAAGGCGCGGATGCGCCCGGCCATGGCCGTCGATCAGGATCAGGTCAGGCTCGGTTCGAAGGCGCGCGAAGGCTGCAATCAGCACGGGGCTCTCGCGGAAGGAAAGCAGCCCGGGGATGTAAGGGAAGCGAAGCTTTCGGTGCGCCATGCGGCGCTCGACCTCGATAAGTTCCGGATAGCGATAGACAATGACGCCGGCGACGGCTACCTCCGTTTCTGGATCGAAGGCCAGGTCCGCGCCCGCGACGAGGCGAAGCGGGCCAAAGTGGTCTTCCAGCACCACGCGTTCCCGCAGGTGTTCCTGGAGACGCATCGCCGCACGGGGCGTAAGGTTCCAGCGAGTGTGGAGCTTTAGTCTCACTTGCCTATTTTACTCCTGCTCTGGGCCGGGAGATTTTGTGCTAGACTAGACGATTCGCGGTCAGTTCTCATCCTCCTCAGGGCGGACCCCAAATGCCACAAGTCCAGACAACTTCCAGGGTGTATGACGTCGTAATCGTCGGCTCAGGAGCAGGCGGCGGCATGGCTGCGTACGTTCTCTCGAAGGCAGGCGCCAAGTGCCTCCTGCTCGAAGCGGGCGGCTGGTATGACACAGCCAAGGAATCGAAGATGTTTGAATGGGATTACAACGCCCCACATCGTGGCGCGGTGCCACCCAAAACAACCTTCGGCTATTTCGATGCTGCGGTGGGCGGCTGGCAGGTGCCCGGCGAGCCTTACACAACCGCGCCCGGCAACGACTGGGTCTGGTTCCGGTCACGCATGCTCGGCGGACGCACCAATCACTGGGGGCGCATCTCCCTGCGCATGGGCCCCTACGATTTCAAACCCTACAGCCGCGACGGCAAGGGCTTCGACTGGCCGATTACCTACGACGACTTAGCACCGTATTACGACAAGACCGAAGAACTGATCGGCGTCTTCGGATCGATCGAGAACCTTGAGAACACTCCCGACGGGAAATTCCAGCCACCGCCTGCACCCCGCTGCTACGAATTGGTCGTGCAGAAAGCCTGCCAGAAGCTCCATATTCCCTGTATTCCTTCGCGGTTCTCAATCCTGACGCAGCCTTTGAACGGTCGGCCCGCTTGTCATTATTGCTCTCAATGCGGGCGCGGTTGCGCCACGGGCTCGAACTTTTCTTCACCTACCGTTTTGCTTCCCCCAGCGCTTGCCACTGGAAACCTGGAGATTCGGTGCAACGCGATGGCACGGGAGATTCTGGTCGACACCAACGGTCTGGCCACGGGCGTTTCCTATATCGATACGAAAACCCGCAAGGAAGTCCAGGTGAAAGCGAAGATCGTGGTGCTGGCTGCCAGCGCCTGCGAAACCGCGCGGCTGCTGCTCAATTCGAAGAGTCCCACGTTTCCAACTGGGCTCGCAAACTCGAGCGGGCTGGTGGGCAAATACCTGATGGATACGGTTGGGGCAGACGGTTCGGTGGGATTCCTGCCCATTCTCATGGATTTGCCTCCCCACAATTGCGACGGCACGGGAGGCATGCACCTCTATATGCCCTGGTGGAATTATCAGAAACAGGCAAAGAACCAGATGCCTTTCGCTCGCGGGTATCACATCGAGTTTGGTGGCGGCCGCCGGATGCCCGGACCCGGCTCGGGCCACGGCTCGGAGGCCATCCTGGGCGGCGGCTACGGCCTGGAGTTAAAGCGCGGCATTCGGAAGCTCTACGGCGCCTTCGTCAGCTTCTCCTGCCGCGGGGAGATGATTCCCAATAAGGACAGCTATTGCGAAATCGACCCGCAGGTGGTGGACCAGTGGGGCATTCCCGTGCTGAAGTTCCATTTCAAGTGGACCGACGACGAAATCCTGATGGCCAAGCACGCGCGGGAGACCTTTGAGGAGATCATCCGGGCGGCGGGAGGCGAGGTGCTGACCAAGTTCGGTCCGGAGAATGACTGGGGCATCTCCACCGGCGGAGAGGTGATTCACGAAGTGGGGACCACCAAGATGGGAGATGATCCTCGCACTTCGGTCCTGAATGCCTACTGCCAGGCGTGGGACTGCAAGAATCTCTTCGTGACGGATGGCGCACCGTTCGCGAGCAACGCGGACAAGAATCCGACGCTGACCATTCTGGCGCTCGCTTGGCGAACGTCGGAGTACATTGCGGATCAGGTCCGCAAAAAGAACCTGTAGCTGAACTTTCTGTCAGGAGTCCTCATGACTGAATCTGGCAACGAACTTCGCAATGCAAACGCAAAGCCAGAAACCACCGCTTGCGACGAGCGGTCTTCAAATCAAGAAAGCCGGGGCGGGATGCGCCGGCGAGACTGGCTCAAAGCGATGACGGCGGTGCCCGCCGCCGCGCTCGTGCCGGGTCCTGCGACGCGGGCCACGGAACCCGCAGCAGCGAAGCGTGCGGAGGGGAATCAGCCGGCCTCGGGAACATATCAGCGCAAGGTCCTGGACGAGCATGAGTGGAAGACCATCCGCGTGCTGAGCGACCTGATTATCCCCGCCGATGAGCGGAGCGGGAGTGCAACGCAGGCCGGAGTGCCCGAGTTTATCGACGACTGGCTGGACTTCCAGGGCGGCACCCTCCTCGCTGAAATTCGCGGCGGGCTGACCTGGCTCGATATGGAGTGCAACCGGCACTTCAACCATGATTTTGCGGACTGCTCCGAGGCGCAGCAGAAACAGATGCTCGACCGCATTGCCTATCCGAAGAAGGCTGCACCCGAAGACGCGAACGCCGTGGCCTTTTTCAACCGCTTGCGCGGCCTTGTGGTGAGCGGCTTCTTTTCGAGCAAAATGGGCGTGGAGGACTTGCCTTACCTCGGCAACACCATGGTGGCTGAATGGCATGGCTGCCCGCCGGAAGTGCTCGCCAAACTTGGACTCAAAGGCGGCCCCACAAAGTAATCCTGCTGACCCTGCTCCCATTTTCGGGCGAGCGTCGTTGACCCTTCGTCCTCCTGCAACTCAAGCTGTGTCAAGGAGTTGGCTTCCGCTGCCCTTCGAAATAACACCTGCCGCCCAATCCATCCAAAGTTCGTAAAGCAAGGCTCTAATCCGCCGATAACTAGTAAGGATAAGCATAGGCTCCAGATAGGCGACCATGCCTTTTTGCACACAGTGTGGCGCGGACGTTCCCAAAGGAAGCCTCTTTTGTATTCAATGTGGGATCCCCCTCGGCCACAGCCAGCAGGAACCTGATCTGGCGGAATACGGAGGCCAGGGTCTCTGCCCAAATGAATCTGAGAGCACTCGACTCGAGGATCTGCGCCGCTTCACTCCCAGCACGCCGGACGGACCATTGTGCAGTTTCTGTAAAGGCCCTCTGGATCCGGATGGAGAATTCTGCGAACAGTGCGGCGCGCCGGTTGCGGAGGCCGCGCCCGGAAGCAAGATCAAGTCCAGACCGCTGCCACGAATTGACCCGAGCACCCTACCTGTAGTTTCGCCAGCCTCTTTTCCAAGCCGCGAATCAACTCAGATCGTGACCCATCCGCCGGCTCCGTTTATATCCGAAAAACCAAACGGGGTACCCCAAGCCATGGCCTCTCAGACAGGTGGGTCCCAGGAAGCTCCCGTGGGCGTTTCGCTCCATCCTGAGGAAATTGATTCCGGGACAAAACCACTGCCTGTCCTGCCGCCTGAAATGCCCGTAGCGCCGCCCTTTGAGACACTGCTTCCTCCGCCTTCGTCGCCATCAGCGCCGCCGGCACATGAAGTTGCGTCATCGAATGCGACGGCAAGAGTGCCCGCGGCCCCGCTGCGTCCGCCGGAGGATTGGCACACGCCACCTGCTGTTCCCCCCTTGGCAGACCCTGTCACGGTGGAACCCGAAGCTGCCGTTCAGCTTCCCAGCAAGCCTTTCCCAACCCTGATGGTGCTTGCCGTGGTTGGCGTCGTAATCTTGTTAAGTGGTGCGGCGGGTTGGTATTTCAGCCAGCGGAAAGCGCCCCATATGCCTGCGCCAGCGCAGCCTCGCGAGACTGCTCCAGCTCCGGCGCCCTCCGCCACTCTCTCTGAACCGGCTCCTCTGCCTCAGCCTGAGGCAAGTGCAGCGCTTCTGCCCAAACCCCTTCAGGCTCCGTCCGAGAGCGCGTCCAAACCCAGGAAGAACCGCCGCGTCAAGGCCGCACCGCCGCCCACTGCGCCTGCACCTCCTGTTGCAGACCCGAGAGCGACCGAGATCGCCAATCTCCAGAATCTCGCGCGCGATGCTTATGCGAAGGGCAACTTTGCGGAGCCATTTGAAACGTGTGCGATCGCTTACGCGGGGAAGGTTCTGGAGCTTGATCCCGCAGACTCCTATGCGAAATCTCTTTTTGAGAACAGCGTGAATGGCGGAAAATACCAGGTGCTCCAGGCGATTGTGCGCAAAGACTTCGCGGCCGCCCACAGGACGGCTGACGCCTTGAACCGACTGCTGCCGGGGCGAGCAGACCTGGCGGAACTGAAAACGGATATCGCCAATGCTGAAAAGGCCGAGGCAGAAAGCCGCCGGCGGAAAGAAGTCGCCGCTCCCGTGCTGAGCTTTCGCGTCTATCACATGCACTCAGGGAAAGCACCCGCTGATAAAGGCCCCTATTGCCGCGGGACTCTCAGCGTCGTCGACGGGCGCCTGAAGTATGTGGCTGAGACCGCGCTGGATCAGCAATTGCACCACTTTGAGTTCGCCTGTTCGGAAGTCCGCGAGGTCAAGAAGAACTTTCGGGTGGCCTCCCGTGAAAATGGGTTTCACGTCCGCACGGCTACGACCAACATCAATTTTGTGCCCGAAGACTCCTCTGGCAGCCACATTACTGAGCTGGCCGCCGCGTGCTCAAGGTAGCTCTCCGCTCGCTACCGCGTTCGTCTCCCCAGCCGGTCCATGAATTGCTGAACGCCAAGAAATGTGCAGGCCCTTCTCGACTCGTTCACTTCACAATCACGAAGCAGAAGGGGCGGTTTTCGGATGCTGTTCATCGCCTTCATCCGTTTAACCTTGCCGAGCCCCGTTCGACACTGTACTATTTCGAGAATATTTTGAGGAGAAACAGGATACCGCGATGAGAGAAACCTGGCCCGGCCGACCTTCACCCCTGGGGGCGACCTGTGACCGTCAAGGGGTGAACTTCGCACTTTACTCCGAGAACGCCCAAGGGGTTGAGCTCTGCCTGTTCGATTCGCCGGATGCTGCGCATGCCGTTGAGGTCATCCCGTTGAGCCAGCGCACGCGTTACACCTGGCATGTCTATCTGCCTGGATGCCGCCCGGGGCAGCTTTACGGCTACAGGGTGTATGGTCCTTTCGATCCGGTCGGCGGGCTGCGTTTCAACCCCGCCAAGCTGCTGCTGGACCCATATGCAAAGGCGATTGCCGGCGAGGTCGCATGGTCGAAGGGTTCTCCGTTCGGCTACCCGCTCGGCAACCCGCAGGGGGATCTGGTCCGTGACGATACCGACGATGCCGCCGCCATGCCCAAATGCGTCGTGATCGACGACGGCTTCGACTGGGGAGATGATTCTCCCCTGCGCGTTCCCATGCAGCGCTCCATTATCTATGAGCTGCACGTTAAAGGCTTCACCAAGATGTTCCCGGGGCTTGATTCGAACCTGCGGGGCACCTACGCCGGTTTGACGGCCCCCCCGGTTCTCGACTACTTGAAACGCCTGGGAATCACCGCCGTTGAGCTCATGCCGGTTCACGCCTGCCTGCCCGATAAGTTCCTTACAGATCGCGGGCTGACCAATTACTGGGGGTATAACACCCTCGGTTACTTTGCTCCTGACGCGCGCTATTGCGCTTCGGGCGACCAGGGCGGGCAGGTGACCGAATTCAAGCAGATGGTCAAGACGCTGCACCAGGCCGGCCTGGAGGTGATTCTGGATGTCGTCTACAACCACACCTGCGAGGGGAATCACCTGGGACCGACGCTCTCATGGAAAGGCATCGACAATCCGACTTACTATTGGCTCGAACCCGGCCAGCCCCGCTACTATCGCGATTTCACCGGCTGCGGCAATTCCCCGCGCACTTCGAGTCCCTGCGTCCTGCGCATGATCGCGGACAGTCTCCGATACTGGACCCTTCAGATGCACGTCGATGGTTTCCGTTTCGATCTCGCTACCGTGCTGGCGCGCGGGGAAAACGGAGTCGATCGGCTATCCGCCTTCTTTGATATCCTCCACCAGGACCCAGTGCTTAACCAGGTGAAGTTGATCGCTGAGCCCTGGGACGTGAGCCTGGGCGGCTACCAGGTTGGCAATTTCCCGGTGGATTGGGCGGAGTGGAACGGCCGGTACCGGGATACGATTCGCCGTTACTGGAAAGGCGACGCGGGGATGGTTCCCGACCTTGCCTATCGAGTGACCGGTTCAAGCGACCTTTACCTGCACGACGGACGCAGCCCCAGCGCCAGCATCAACTTCATCACCTGTCACGATGGATTCACACTCCATGACCTGGTCAGCTACAACACCAAGCATAACGAGGCGAATCTTGAGGACAACCGCGATGGCACCGATGACAATAACAGTTGGAACTGCGGGGTGGAGGGCGAGACCTCCGATCCTGATATCCTGGCCCTGCGGCTGCGGCAGATGCGAAATTTCCTGGCTACGCTTTTCCTCTCCCAGGGAGCGCCCATGCTCCTGGCGGGCGACGAGTTTGCCCGTACGCAGCAGGGAAACAACAATGCCTACTGCCAGGACAATCCCATCAGTTGGGTCGATTGGGAGCGGGCGGCGAAGTACTCCGGGCTCGCTGAGTTCACCCAGGGGCTTATTGCCTTTCGCCGCGTCCATCCCGTCTTCATGCGCGATCGCTTCTTCGAAGGTCGCGATTTTGAGCTGGACCAGATCAAGGACATTACCTGGCTCAGGCCCGATGGCCAGGAGATGGGCGTGGTCGACTGGGCTACGGACTATGTCCGCGCCATCGGCATGCTCCTCGACGGCGGCGACCTTCAGGAGGTGGATGAGCATGGCCATCCCCTCACCGATTCGCTCTTCTTCATTCTGATGAACGCGGACTCCAACCCCGTTTCGTTCAAGCTGCCCGGCGGCTCTCCGGAAGGATATGCGTGGCGCCTCTGCTTTGATACTTTTTCGGGATGGGCGGACCCCGCCCGTGCCGGTTCGAGCGAGCGCCAGCCAGGCACGACGTATGCTCTGCATGGCCGCGCCATGGCCGTGTTCGAATGGGCGGCGGTCCGGTAGGCGGAAGCAGAAACAGCGTGCGGGCTTTTCCTGAGGCTGCGCCCAAACCTGGACCTACAAAAAAGGCCGTCCAGGCGGACGGCCTTCTTCAATGGCTTCCCACGCGTGACGATTAGACGGGTACCTTTTCCTCCACCGGCTTGTCGGCGGGCGCGGCAATCTGCACCAGGTCCGGCTTGGGTTTCTTAAGCACCAGCTCCTCATATAGCCGCCGGGCTTGTTGCGCTTCCCAGGCCGCTTTGCGTCGAGCCTTTTCCTCTTCCGCGGCGGTGAGGGGAACATCATGCTCAAGCTTGCGAACCCGTGCGGCGTCCGCGGGATTCACCACCAGTGAATGCTGCGTCGTCTCAAGCGCCACTGACTTGCCCTTGGCATAGATTTCGTGCTTGCCGTGCGTCTTGTACCACTCCGCAACCGTGGCGTTCTTGTACATGTTCTCGATGATCTTCCGCCAGCCGATGCCCGTATTGTAGGCACAGAAGGAAATTTCGCCCTGTTGGGTGGCGTATGGAATGATGCACATCTCGGTGCGGCGGAAATCGTAGTTGAAGAGATCCTGGAACCACATGCCGGCGATGAAAAGGAAGTTCCAGGGATCGGAGCGGCGCTTGAGGGCGTCCTCGTAAGTGCGGTTGGGGTCTGAGGCGCCGTACTTCTTCCGTGCCCGCGCCTCCCCCGTGAGCGCGAAGGACTTGTCGAACTTTTTCAGCAGATCGATCAGGGCCAGGCTCTTGGGCGCCCGCATGGGCTTGTAGTTCTTGAGCAGCGCCAGGCCCATCATGAAGTTCGAGAAGGCCCTGCCCCGGCCGGCGTCAGTGATGCCCTGCATATCTTTCACCAGTTGCGGGATGTCGAGGAACTGCGGTACCGGAGCCCATTCCTTGGTCTCCTTGTTGATCATCAGGGCGGTGCCCACGCCGCAGTTGGGGTGGCAGCCGCAACTGACCTGGCCCCATTGCGCTTCCGGCCCGTGGACAAGGTCGGCAAAGTCCGCAAAGGCCCCCATCAGCGAAATGGGGAACCAATCGCGGGTGGGCTCGGTGATCCCGGTTTGCTTCTTCACGTCGTTCGCGAGGTGCGACAAGGTGTAACGCTGGCGCATACGCCGCTGCGGGGTGATATCCTCGTCGCGGCCGGTAAACGAAACGGGCTGGAAGGCCACGAAGGCGATCTTCTTGGGATTCTCACGCGCGAAGTTGATGATGGGTCCCACCTGGTCGTTGTTCAGGTTGTTGACGATGGTGGTGACAAGGATGATCTCAATGCCTGCCTCGTGCATGTTCTCGATGGCGCGCAGCTTCACGTCAAAGAGGTTGCCGACCTGGCGGTGGCTGTTGGCGTCGTTGCCGATGCCGTCGAACTGGAGGTATGCATAGCGAAGCCCAGCTTCGAAGGCGCGCCGGCAGAACTCCTTGCTCTTCGCAAATTCGATCCCGTTGGTGGCCGCCTGCACGCTGTTATATCCCAGCTTGCGGGCGTATCGGATGGCGTCGATGAAATAGGGCGACATGGTGGGCTCGCCACCCGAGAACTGCACGGACATCTGGCGTCGCGGTTTGATCGTGATGGCGTTGTCGAGGATCTCTTTAATCTCTTCCCAACTGAGCTCGTGAACGAACCCCACCTGGTTCGCGTCCATGAAGCAGGGATCGCACATCATATTACAGCGGTTGGTGAGGTCCACGGTAAGCACGGAGCCCCGACCCCACTTGATGGTGCTGGAGCCATGGTTGTGGAGCTTTTCGTCGTTGTGGGCGCGGATATCGCGGCCGGGGAAGTTCTTCTCAATCCAGGCCAGGAACTTGGAGTCAATCGCCATCAAGTCTTCGAAGTGGCCGTGGATGGGGCAATCCTTCACCATCCAGACCTGCCCGTCGCGCTCGAGGATCGTGGCCTTGATTTCGCCGACCTTCTCCGAAAGGAGCGACTGCCAGTTCTGTTCGCCGCTCAAAATGCGAGCCCGTGCCTCCTTGACGCAGGTGGGGCAAAGCGAGTCCGTCTGGCGAGGCCAGCCCAGCGGGGGCTTGTCTTTTTCCCAGGACTTCTGAAGCGGTTTGTCAGACCACTTTGGAATGAACGAAGGCCGCGGCTTGATCCTTTTGTTGAAGAACTGGATGGTATTAAAGGTGGCCGCCGCTGTATAGGAAACCGCTTGATCCACATATTTCATAAGCCGTTGACCGTGAATTCTGGGCATAGTTCAAAGCACCTCTTTCTTATTGATCTTTTGGTCACCTGGAAGCACGTGGTGCGTGACCTTTGATTCCAAATTGCTGTAATGGCCGATGCGGGAATGGGCCCTGAACCAAAGCTCAAATGCAAAACAGCAGCCGCGCTCTTATTCAGGCCGCAGGGAGGGCAACCAAAACCATTCCGCAGGCACCTTCCTGCCGCCTCAAGAACCCGGCGCCGCCTGGGTACTCGAGGGGAACCCCCCGCTTGACTCGGTGATAGTAGAGACCCGTGGCGCTTCAAGTTAAGTTGTTTCTGTTGAACGGCGAATTGTGTAGGTTGGACGGTACAAAAAGTCAACTGAATGGACGCACGCTAATCCACTTGAGAATCAATGTGTTGTGCGGACTAAATGACGAACGTCAGCTCAAAAGGCGACCTTGACCAAGCTGAATCGTGACCTGGGTCGGCCCAAACTCGGACACTCTCCATCGGGTGCTCATCACTGAGCCTTACTCCAGTAGGCATCGACAAAGACCAGACCCGCCGTCAGCGGAAGGTTGTCATCTCCGCGGCCCCTGCCCGGCAGGACAACGGTGCTGGCCGGCGACTGGCTACTCAACTAGTCTAAATGAAAAACTTCTGTGGCGTTTGCCCACCACTCGCCTGGGGCACGGGTGGGAATCGGCTTCTGCATCGGCTTCATGATGGCCCACCATTCCTGGGTCTTGGGATCGGCAGCCATCTTGGCCATGTCCGCCGAGAAGTCTTCGCCCACATACTCAAAGTAGGCAAACAGCGTGTCGTCCTTCAGAAAGATCGAGTAATTGCGGATGTTGCATTCGTGAATGGTGCGCAAAACCTCGGGCCAGGCGCGGGCGTGATACTCAATATACTTTTCGCGGAATTCCGGCCGGAGGCCGATAATTTGGCCGTATCGTTTCAACTTTGCCGTCGCCATGTTCTCCTCACTCTCCTCGTGTTCTCGAGATCAGAAGCAAATGAGCCGTCAAGTGATCGAGCTTCAAGATTGTGTCATTGTCAGCGAAGTCTCACCGCAACTCAATCCCAACCAGCGCGCAGGGATATCCGCGCCAGGAAATGTGCGTCGAGACATCGTTGACCTCCATCGACAGCAGATTCCGCCCTGTCTTCAGGAACCCATCCAGGACAAGCCTTGTGAAACCTCGCCGTTACAGCGCGTAAACCGCGATTTTCGCCCAGCTCCTTTAAGTCCGCTTGTTCAGGCCCATGCCGACGTGAGGGTCAGAGCTGCCCGGCGGGTATCTTTGCATCCGGCCGTTCAAAGGGCCTGGGTTGCATGCGGCGGCAGGCTAAAGGCCGGCGCGTTGCAGCATTTCATTGAGGGTCGCCATCAGGGCTTCGACGGTAGGAATTCCCACGACCGGCTGGCCATTGATGAAGAAGGTTGGAGTGCTCTTTACGCCCAGGAGTTTCCCGTCGCGAACGTCCTTTTCCACGCGCGGCAGGCTGCGCTTGGAATCGATGCAGGCGGAAAGCTTCAGGCGGTCCAGTCCGACCTGCTCGCCATACGCAAGCAGAAGGCTGCGGACGTTGGTCACGTTGAAGTTCAACTGGCTCTGAAAGATCGCGGACCGGAAGGGTACATAGGCGGAGGGGTCCAAAGAGTAGGCGCACTGGGACGCAATCGCGGCGGTTAGCGACCAGTCGTGCACGGCCGTCAGCGGGAACTCTTTGAAGACAATTCGCACCTTGTTGCCGTACTTCGGCACCACCTGCTGTACCAGGATTTCGTGCAACCGCGCACAGGAAGGGCATTGAAGGTCGGAGAACTCGATGATGGTGATGGGTGCGTCGGCAGGCCCCAGGCTGGGTGCGCCCCGCATGACTTCTTCCTTGGAAATCTGTGGCGCCTTCGCCGGCTTCGCGGCGGCCTTGGATTGAGGCCGGCTCGCCGGCGCGCCCATCAGAAGCGCCGCGGGGGTGAACGCCAACACTAAAATTCCCAGAGCCTTGAACATGCCGCCCCGCTTTCCTCTCGTCGATGAATGGCCTGCTGAATGCTTGGAGCCGAACGGTCATTCTAGCCAATTCTGCGGGGGATAATCAATCATCAACGCGATGCGAACCTGCCTGAAGCTCGGTGTGAATAGCGGGTCGCGAGCGCTGTCGTGGCCGGGCTTCGCTGCTCCAGGTCAGTTCCTCGCGGCCCCTGCGCTGACCAAACATAGAGTCCACCGGCAGCCGGGACGCGCCGGGGCTGTGGCCCTCGATGGAAAATCGATCCCGGATTGCGAAAGCCCGCCCCGACGCGATGCTCCAGATTGGTCTTGACATTGCCCGAGGCCGGATGCTATTTAACTATCTGGTTAGTTAAACCCGGGACGGGAGACACGAGCCGGAACCTTGGCACGCGGCCGTCATCATGACAGCGCCCGGACACGGGCCGATATCCTCCGGGCCGCCGAGCGCATCTACTCGGAGGCGGGTCTGGCCGGTGCGCGGACAGAGGCCATCGCAGCGGCTGCCGGCGTGAACAAGGCCCTGCTTTACTACTATTTCAAAAGCAAGGAGGGTCTTTACGAGGCCGTCGTGGAGAATTACATCCGCGAATTCATGCGCCGCGCCAGAGAAATTCTCACGGCCCGGGGGCCGGCGACGTCCGTCCTGCTGCGATATCTGAGCTTTCATTTTGATTTTATCGGGGCACACCCTTATTATCCTCGCATCTTTCAGCGCATGATGCTGGAAGGGGACCGCACGGTGGAGCAGATCGTTCGCGAATACTCTCTGCCCCTCTCCAGGATGCTGCTGGCGCTGGTGGGTCGCGGCATGCGGTCCGGCGAATTTCGGCGCCTGGACCGGAAGCATGCGCTCCTTTCGATTATCGGGGTCACGGTCCATTATTTCAACGCAGCCCCGGCTCTTCGGATGATCAGCGGGCAGGATCCTTTCAGCAGACCCAACCTGGCGAAGCGCAAGGCGGAGGCATTGAAATTCATCCGGTATGCCCTCTTTCGAGATCCGGATGGGGTGGGGCGATGAAGCGCAAGATTCTCTTGACGATGATCGTTCTGGTTGCGGCGAGCGGTGGCTGGGTCTACTACAAGGCTGTAACGCGGCCCCGGCCGATCGTCCTGACCGGTATTGTCACCACAAACGACGTTCTGGTGAGCTCCGAGATTCAAGGCCGTCTGGCGCAGGTCCTGGTCAAGGAAGGGGACACGGTCAAGCCCGGACAGGTGCTGGCATTGATTGAACCGCAGGAGCTGCGTGCGGATGAATCGTATTACCTTCACTCCCAGCGAGGTATCGCGGCGCAGGTCAGCGAAGCCCAGGCCGCTCTGAAGTTCCAGGAGGCGCAGACGCGCGACCAGATCAAGCAGGCTGAAGCCGCCCTGGCATCGGCCCAGGCTCAGGAAGATGAGGCCAGGGCGGACCTGGAGTTGAACCGCCTGAATTTTGAGCGCACCAAGGGCCTGTTCGCCCAGAAGATCGTTTCGGAGCAAGCCCTGGATCAGGCACGTGCGAATTTCGAAGCCGCCCGGGCCCGGGTTGAATCGCTCCGCAAGCAGGTGGAGGCGCAGCGTGCCGCCGTCGCCCTCGCCCGGGCAAATGTTGACCAGATTGCCGTGCGCCGCAGCCAGCTCCTCGCCATGCAGCGGCAGCTCGCCGCGGCCGGCGCACAAATTTCGAAGGCTCGAGTGCGGCTGAACTATACGGAAATTCACGCTCCCATTCCCGGAGTCATTGGAGTTCTGGCGGCTCGCCAGGGCGAGGTGGTCAACATTGGCCAGACCATCGTCTCGATCATCAACCCGGACGACCTCTGGGTGAGGGCCGATGTGGAGGAGACTTATATCGACCGCGTGCGTCTGGGCGACCGCATGACGGTGCGTCTGCCTTCCGGCGCGGAGCGGATCGGGACCGTTTTCTATCGCGGGGTCGACGCGGACTTCGCGACCCAGCGCGATGTAAGCCGGACCAAGCGCGACATCAAGACGTTCGAGGTGCGCCTGCGCGTCGACAACAGCGACCGGCGCTTGTGGCCGGGTCTGACGGCCTATGTCACGCTTCCGGCTCAGGATTTGAAGTAGCGGCACGGGATTCGGTTTGTTTCGAACGTGGTTTGAGACGACGGGAGAGGAAACGTTGGCAGCGGTCGAGGTTGACGAGATCCGGAAATGCTTCAACGGATTTTGCGCGGTGGATGGTCTGAGCTTCACCGTGGAAGATGGCGAAGTGTTTGGACTGCTCGGGCCGAACGGTGCGGGAAAATCTACCTTGATTCGCATGCTGACGACCCTGCTCCCGGCCACCTCCGGGACCGCCCGAGTCAACGGCTTTGACATACAGAAATCCGCCAACCGCGTGCGTAAATCCATCGGCGTCATTCCCCAGGCGATGACCTCGGACCTTGACCTGAGCGCTAAGGAAAACATGGATATCTTCGGCAAGCTCTACAGCGTGCCCCGCGAGCGCCGGGCGCGGGTCATCAAGGAGCTCCTGGAAGCCGTGGACCTTGGCCCGTGGGCCGACAAACCCGTCAAGAACTTCTCGGGAGGCATGCGGCGGCGGCTCGAAGTCGCTCGGGGGCTTGTCCACGAGCCCAGGATCTTTTTCCTGGACGAACCGACGACCGGGCTTGACCCCGCCTCACGGGTGGCTGTGTGGGAAATGCTCATGAAGCTTAAAAAGGAACGCGACCTCACGATCCTTCTGACCACCCACTATATGGACGAGGCCGACCGTCTGTGCGACCGTATCGCCATCGTGGACCACGGCAAGCTGGTTGCGCTCGATTCCCCCCTGAAGCTGAAGGCTTCCATTCCCGGCAATAATATTCTGGAAGTCAGCTTTGCCAACGCTCCCGAGGGCTGGATTGAGACGATCAAAGGCCTTTCCGAAGTGCAGACGGTCAAGGCGGAAGACCATGTCTATCGAATCGGGTCCAACCATGGACTGCGGACTACGGTGGACTTGATGGAAGCCGCCCGCCGCCACCAGGTCGAAATAACTTCTCTCTCGGTCCAAAGCACGACCCTCGATGACGTCTTTATGCACTACACGGGCCGCCAGCTCCGGGACGCCCTGCAAGACGCCCTGAGGTACGACCCGAGCTACTTGTACCAGAAGTCGCAAGGATAAACCACGTGCATCGCATCCTGGCCATCGTGGAACGGGACGTTCGCAAGTTCATGCGGAGTCCGACGCTGATCCTGGTCTCCATGTTCTTTCCCCTGGTCCAATTGGTGGTCCTCGGTTACGCGTTCGGAGGAAAGATCAAGGAGCTGCGGGTCGGAATCGTAGATCAGGACCGTGGCCTCCCTACCGTCAAGCTGCGGGAAATGTTCGGCGCCATCGCCGCCAACGCGCGCACTTTTACCACAGTTGAATACGCTGACCCGAAGGCAGCCCTCACGGATTTGCGGAATGGCCGGATTAACGCCGTTCTTAACATACCGCCCGAATTTTCCCGCCGCGTCCTGGCCCAGGCCGCCCCAAGGATTGCGCTCATTGAAGACAACACGGACAACTTTGCCGTGGGTGCCCTCCAGGGAGCGTTCGCGGATCTTGTGAACTCTTACAACCAGAAGGGCGGAGACCCGCGCATGCCGCCCGGCGTCAGCCTTTCTGTCGTGGAGCTCTACCCCTACGTCCCCTACATCCAATATCTTTTGCCCGGCTCCATTGTCCTCGCGATTTTTGTCTCCGCCATGATTGGCGGAGGGATTATCTTCATTGACGACAAAGCCCGCGGACTTCACGAAGGTTATCTGGTCACGCCCATCAGCAAATTCGAACTGATCATGGGGTTCAACCTTTCTGGAGTATACAAAGCGTTTCTGTCCGGCCTGGTTCTTACAACCCTGGGTTCGATCATTGCCGGTATTCCAAACCCTCTCGATCCCCTTCGTCTGGTGAAACTCATCATGGTGATCGCCACAACCGCCATGGCGCTGATCAGCATGATGTTCATGCTCATGGTGCGAGTGAACGATCCCCTGGTGCCGCGCGCGACGTTTGGGGTGCTCAACACCCTCCTCTTTTTCCCCAGCGGCGCCGTTTATCCGATCAATGGTTTCCCGGCATGGATGAAAGCAATCTCCTGGGGCGATCCGTTCACTTATGCCGTTCATGCCTTCAAAGAACTTCTGCTCAAGAACACGCCGCTTGTAGCGATCGCCGGCGACCTCACCTTTCTGATAGTCTTCGCAACCGTCATGATGGCGGGAGCGACGCTTCTCTTCAAACGCTCACTTTAAGCTGCGGCGACTTCTGACGGACGCCTGACCAGGCAAGCGAGAAGTGAACCGTATGTGAACGCGAGGGTCAAAAACCACTCGCGCCCCAGTAGAGCAACCCCAGCCCCATGCGGAACAGCGGGACAAAAATATAGCCGAACAATTTCCAGCTCGCGATCAGGCCGATGATGGCCAGCGTCTGGTTTCGGCTCAAAGCGTCGAACCGG
>Ga0070741_10010647_pt1 | contig 17281 bp, 11 predicted proteins | sample Coa_R1_4_FD_66440 | JGI IMG/M metagenome (GOLD analysis project Ga0070741, IMG submission 66440) | Surface soil microbial communities from Centralia Pennsylvania, which are recovering from an underground coalmine fire - Coalmine... | ecosystem: Environmental > Terrestrial > Soil > Unclassified ...
AGAAGGGCTTATAGGACTAACGCGCGGCTGCATGTACGCTGGAGCGCCGCGAGTCGTCGCCAGCCTATGGAAGGTGGATGACGAAGCTACGGCTGAATTGATGAAAAAATTCTACGAAGAACTGCTGCGCGATCATGAAACACCGGCGCAAGCCCTGCGCTCCGCCCAGCAATGGATGCGCACTCAGAAAGCCTGGCAGTCACCTTATTATTGGGCAGGCTTTGTGTTGCAGGGTGAGTGGAAGTAATAGCTGGCACGAAAGGCACTTCATGCAATACCAAATCCGCGCAGAAATCTTCTACTTCCAAGCGGGCCTATAACCTTTATGGCTGCGCCTTCAATAAATAAGTTTCAAAATGCTCTTTGATCTTGTGGAACAGGTGCCGTCTGGTTTCAGCGCCGGTGATGCTATGGGTCTTGCGCGGATAGAGCGCCATGTCGAACTTTTTGCCGGCGTTGACCAGGGCTAGCGTCATTTGCATGGTGTTCTGCAGGTGCACATTGTCGTCACCGGTTCCATGCGCCATCAACAGGCTGCCATGCAGGTGCGCAGCCTGGTATACGGGAGAGCTTTTCTTATAGCTTTCCTCAAACTGCTGCGGCAATCCCATATAGCGCTCGGTGTAGATGGAATCATAATCGTGCCAGTCGGTCACCGGCGCCACGGCCACACCGGCCCGGAAGCGGTCCGAATGGGTGAGCGCATATAAAGTCATGTATCCGCCATAGCTCCAACCCCACCAGCCCAGGCGCGATCCATCCAGTTGCGGAAACTGCGCCAGCGCCTGATCGAGAGCGGTAAGTTGGTCTTTCAGCTCTGTCTCGCCAAAATTGTGGCGCACAGCGGCGGCGAATTTCTGGCCCCGGTTGCCCATTCCACGGTTGTCAACATGCAGAACCGCAATGCCTTCGTGTGCCAGTATCTGGTCAAAAAGAGAATCTGTTCCTTTCCAGATATTGCGCACCTGTTGCGCTTGCGGCCCACAGTACGGATTCATGACCACGGGCGCTTCCCCCACGATATTTGACGGCATCACCAGCAAGGCATGCAGCACCGTTCCATCGTCGGCATGAAAATCCACGAATTGTGGCGGGATCAGCTTGTACTCGGCCAGCGTGGCCGATTCCCAAAATACATGGCAATTTCCATCGGCGCTGCATAACGACAAACGCGGAGGGATCATAATGGCAGAGAAGGTATCTGCATAATGCATGGCATCACCGGCAAATTGGGGAAGATGCGTGCCTTCTTCTTTGGAAATGCGCTGCAATCCGCTGCCATCGAGCTGTACGGAGTAAAGCTGGCTCTGCCGGTCATCATCTTTATTGGCGGTGAAGTAGACGGTGTGCGCGGCGTCGTTGACGGCGATGAGATTTTGGACTTCGTAGCTGCCTCGCGTGAGCTGCCGCTCCAGCGTCGCCTGCGAGTTCAGCGGATGAGACGCGTCGAAACCGTAGAGATAAAGATGGGTATACCCGTCGCGCCAGCTTCCCCACAGGAATTCATTTCCCGATTTGAGCACACGAAAATCGTCGTTCACTTCAATCCAGTTTTCGCTGCTCTCGCTGAGCATGAGCTTCGATTTGCCGGAATCGGTCTCCACAAAATAAAGATTGATCTTGTCCTGCGCGCGGTTGAGCACTTCGATATAGAGCAAGCCATTGCGCACCCATCCGAAGCGGGGGATATAGATGTCCTGTGGTCCGCCGATCCCCGGCGCTGGAATCTGCTCCTCTGGAATTTTTTCCCGCGGCAGCTCGATCCATTTCACCTTGCCGCCTGAAGTGCCTACAACACCAATACGCACTGCCGGGTTGGGGTCTCCCGCTTTGGGATATTTCTGGAAGTCAATTGACGGATGAATGGGAATAAAGTCTTCAATGGGGTACGTCGGCACCGGCGTTTCATTCATCTGTAGAAAGACAATCTGTTTTCCGTTCGGCGACCAGAAGTAATTGCTGCGGACGTTCAACTCCTCTTCATAAACCCAGTCCACTTCGCCGTTCAGGATGTTGGGGTCTTTGTCCTGAGTGAGCTGAAACTCCATTTCGGCAGAAATGGGATGAACATGCAGATTGTGTTTGCGCACATAAGCGACACGGTTGCCATCGGGAGAAAATTTTGGATCCAGGGCCAGATCGTCCTCAGTTGTCAGCGGAACTCCCGTATTGGTATCGAGACTGTAAAACCAGAGTTGGCCATGAGAATCGAAGAGCAGGTGTTTGGAATCGGGCGCCCAATGGTAGCCTGCAATACCGTAGCGGGTGCGCCGTTCCAGCTCGCGCTCATTCCTGATTTTGTAATCTGGAGGCGCCAGCGACGCCAGCCGGTCCTGGGTTACCAGGACGGCCGGCTTGCCCGTGCTCACGTCAATGTACCAAAGCTGGCCACTCGTCCCGCTCTCGTCGCGGAGGATGTAAGAAAGCTTTTTGTTGTCGGGGCTCCACTGCAATGCCTCCGGCGGGCGGCCGGTAAGAACGGCGCCGTTAAATATCTTTTCGATGGTCAGCTCCTGCGCTCCCGGAGCAGATTGCGCTTCCTGGGCCGCGGCGAAAGCCGTTAGCTGTAAAAGAAAGATAATGATTAGGCGCTTCAAGAGCGATTTACCTCGATGGTCAGGATCTTCAGCTCAATAGACTCACCACCCATGTTGCTTGCCAGTCCGCATCTGGCTTTGTCAAAGTAGTTGGGGACCCACCCCATTACTGTAAGTAGTCCGTGCCGCTTCAAGTCACTCTGGTTGAATGATTTACGGCACACAGAAGAGTAGTGCATCGGGTTGTGTGTCAGGAGTATTTTGAACATCATATCCCCCTATTCATTCCAGGTTCGGCGGCCTAAGGTGCTGCGCATTTATTGTTGCTCCAGCGTGCCCAGGAATGATGAGCTATAAATTCAGGAAAGCCAATGATTTGATACCAAAACAGTAATCTTTAGCAAAATTTTTCAAGATCTCGGTTCTTTGCTTTCTTCGGAGACATCTTTCCATGATGATTTTGAGCAACGCTGCAAATTCAATAGGCGATTGAGACTTTTACTTTTTTCCAGCCTCATCCTCTACAATCGCCTGCACAATTTTGTCAATGGTTTCGCGTACCTCTCCGTTTTTGAGGTTGTGGTTGTTCACCATGATTGAAAATGCCACATTCTTGCCGCCGAGTGTCATGGCATAGCCGGAGAGCGCATTCACGTGGTCCATGGTGCCGGTCTTGGCCCGCACATGGCCAATTACGTCTGTGCCTTTCCAGCGATCGGCGAGCGAGCCATCCACGCCGGCCACCGGCAGTGTATCTTGAAATTTTGCCGCCCAGGGCTGCGCTGCGGCATACTGCAAAAGCTTTACCGTTGCCACTGGCGAAACAAGGTTCTCGCGCGAGAGTCCGCAGCCATCGTGCAGATCGTATTCTTCCGGCAGAAGCCCTGCTTGGGTGAAGAAATTTTCTTCGACCTTTAGCCCGGTTTCAGTATTCCCAATTCCGGCGCCGGTTTTTCCGATCAGGCGCAGGGCCATCTCCGCGTGCAGGTTCTGGCTGGTTTTGTTGATGACCCGCAGATCTTCGATGAGGGGCAGGGAATCGTAAGTCGCCAATACAACTATCGGAATCTGGACCGCAAGTGGAGGCGTCGCCCCTAACGGCAATACCGCCGCGGCAGGAACGCCTTCGCTCACAATACTGGTGGCGAGCGTGTGCTGCACGCGGGTGTGTCCGTAAATTACGATTCCGTGCCGAGTCAGGATTTCATAAAACACCTGCGCCACAAATTGTGCAGGGGCTTCCGCGGCCAGTTCTTCACGATCGAGTCCGTCGCTGACCGTGACCGTACCCCACACAGTGACCTCGTGCGAACCCAAGTCGCGATGCACGCCAATCTTGTGCATCCCTCCGGTAGCGACGGTGACAATACGATTTTCCACTTTGTAGTACGCAGTCGGCGGATCGAGCGTCACAAAGGCGCGGTCCCCCGGATTCGCTCCCGGTTGAATATTCAAAAAAATGAGATTGTCATTGATGGTGAGCGCTGAGACCGGAGCGCCGAAGCCCCATTGCAAGTCATCTTGCGCCCAGCCGGAGCCATAGGGTTCGTCAACGTAGAAGGAATCGTCGGCCACAATGTCGCCGTCAATATACTTTACCCCCGCTTTTACCAGTTGGTCGGCCATGTTCTCCAGCGCGATGGTGGAAGATAGAGTGCGTTCGGTCTTGAGGGCGTAAGGCAGATTGCGTCCGGAAAGATTAGGATCTCCGCGCCCAACCAGGGTGACGTCGCCGTCAATGCGTCCGTATTTATCGGGCAGGGCAGTGGCTTCTACGGTGGTGTGGAAGCGGTAGTCCGGTCCGAGCAACGCGAGCGCGGTGGTGGTGGTGAAGAGTTTGGTATTGGAAGCGGGGACAAAGAGCTTGTCGGCATTGTTGGCATATAGAACTTTTTTGTCATCCAGTGAAAATACCTGGATACCCCAGTAACCGCGGTCAAGGTCGGGTTGCGCCAACAAGGACTTAATTTTTTCAGCCAGGGCATTACTCTTGTGTTCAGATTTCGCGCTCTTCGCAATCAATGTGCCGGGCAAAAGCGCAAGCGCCCCCAAAAAAACGATTACAAGTCCTGTACGGGACGACGCGGCGCAATAAGCCTTCGCTGATTTCCCCATGTGTATGCCAGTGTAATCTGTTGGCCAGAACTATAAGTTAACTCGCCGGTTACCTGCAAAGAAATTATGCACCTCCGGTGACGACGTTAGTTTTGGAGGCATGTGGCCAGGCGGGGTACACTGCGGTCCATGCTCTTCATGGTCATTGAACGATTCAAAGCCTGTGATACAAAAGCCATCGGCGAGCGCTTCAAGCGAAGCGGACGGATGCTGCCCGATGGCGTTATCTACCACGCCAGTTGGATGGAGCCGAACGGCACGCGCTGTTTTCAGATCATGGAGGCGGCACGTCAGGAATTGCTGGATCTTTGGATAAGTCGTTGGGACGACCTTGTGGATTTTGAAATCATTCCAGTCCTTACCTCGAGTGAGTTTTGGGCCAGGGCGGAGATTCGCGCCACATAACCCTAAAAAAAATCAGTCGCCGGCGGGGACTCGGATCTTGAACTACCTACCCGCTGCTAAAAGGCGGGCTATTTTGATCCGTGCCGCCTGTGTGGGAGTGGCTTCTCGGCGGTTCGGCGATTTTTCTTATGAGATTTTAGGTAAGCTTTAAGTTGCTGTCCTTTGTGGTTAAATCATTTTCATGCGCCCGCATTATCAATGGAAGCTGGGAGAGCGCTGCCTGGAACTAGGCGAGCGCACACTGATCATGGGCGTGGTTAACGTCACGCCTGACTCCTTTTCAGATGCCGGACGCCATTTTTCTCCCGAGCACGCCGTCGGACATGCCTTGCGTCTGCTGTATGAAGGAGCAGACATTCTCGATATCGGCGGCGAATCCACCCGTCCTGGCGCTCAAGTGCGAGAAGGCGGCGTCTCTGCAGCAGAAGAGTTAGAGCGCGTGCTGCCGGTAATAGAAGCGATCCACAAGCAGAATCGTTCTGCGCCGATTTCCATCGATACCTACAAAGCTGAGGTGGCGCGAGCCTGCGTGCAGGCGGGAGCAGAAATCGTGAACGATGTCAGCGCCGCCCGCTGGGACCCGGCCATGCCGCGCACGCTGGCAGAATTGCAATGCGGTGTGGTGCTGATGCATTCGCGCGGACGTCCGGAGCAATGGCGCACGCTGCCGCGCCTCTCTGGCGACACCATGCTTGAGCTGGTGGGCAGGGAATTGAACGAGTGGAGCACAGCGCTGGCCCATGCGGGCGTCGAATGCGAGCGTATTGTTCTCGACCCCGGCTTTGGCTTCGGCAAAAATTTCGAAGAAAATTATCCGCTGCTGGCTCGCCTCAATCAACTGCATGCCCTGGGATTTCCACTGCTGACCGGCACTTCGCGCAAATCTTTCATTGGCCGCACTCTGGCGGATTGTGGGCCAACCGGCGAAAAAAAAGACGCGCCCACAGAGGAGCGTCTCTACGGCACGCTGGCCACAGTCGTAGCGGCCATCCTGGGCGGAGCGCACATTGTCCGCGTGCACGACGTAAAGCCCGCCGTTGATGCCGCGCGTGTAGCGGATGCGATTTTGATGGCCAATGCCTAAGCTGCCGAATACAAGTCAATTCAGAGTAAAGATTTTGAATCTTCAGAAATTGATCGAAATCTAAGTTGCTATTTCTTGAGCTGAGCGGCAACAGACACACGGCATCATGAGATATGAGTGAATTTTTATGGAAAGCGTATCTTTAGCTGCAGGAGTTACTGACGTTCGGTTATCCACGACGCCTGAAGTTGCCACCGTCAAGCGCGTCCGCCTGGAATCGGTTGACATCGTTCGCGGTGTCATCATGATCATCATGGCGCTTGACCATACGCGGGATTTCCTGGGCAACTCGGGTTTGAATCCCACCAACCCTGCCACGACTACCATCCCACTATTCTTTACGCGCTGGATTACCCATTTCTGCGCGCCGGTTTTCTTCCTGCTCACCGGCACCGGGGCATATCTTTCGTTGCGCAGAAAATCGAAGCCCGTATTGTCGCGCTTCCTGTTCACGCGCGGCCTCTGGCTGGTCTTTCTGGAAGTGGTGGTGGTCCGCGATTTCGGCTGGCAGTTTAATTTTGACTACCATTTGGCGGTGCTCATGGTGATATGGGCGCTGGGCTGGGCGATGATCACGCTTTCGGCGCTGGTCTATCTGCCCACGCCGCTGGTTACCGCCTTCGGTGTGGTGATGATTGCAGGGCACAACCTGCTCGACTCGATCACATGGTCGAACCCGTTGTGGTCTATCCTGCACACTCCGAATGCCATCTTCGCAAACCCACAGCATACCGTGTTCGTTGCTTATCCGCTCATTCCCTGGGTGGGAGTTACAGCAGCCGGCTATGGGCTGGGACAGATCTTTAACTGGACGCCCGAGCGCCGCAAAACCTTTTTGTTGCGCCTCGGCGCCGTCATGACTGTAGCTTTCATCGTGCTGCGGGCCATCAATATCTACGGAGATGCCAGCCGCTGGAGCACGCAGAAATCGCCCGCGCACACCGTGCTCTCGTTCCTGAATACCACCAAGTATCCGCCGTCGCTGCTGTATCTTCTGATGACGCTCGGCCCCGCCATGCTTTTGCTGTGGGCTGTGGACGGGAAGACACCCGGATTCCTGCGGCCCGCGCTTGTCGTTGGGAAAGTGCCGATGTTTTACTACCTGCTGCACATCCCGCTCATTCATCTGCTCGCGCTGATCGTATGTTATGTGCGCTATGGCCACATTTACTGGATGTTCCAGTCACCGGACCTCGGCCACTTCCCAGTCACAGCACCGCCCGGATGGGGACTCTCTTTGCCGCTCATCTATCTGGCCTGGGCATTGGTCGTAGTCATGCTTTATCCGCTTTGCCGCTGGTTCGCAGGATTAAAGCAGCGTCGCAGCGATGCCTGGCTCAGCTATTTCTGAACTGGGCCACAATGAGATTGTTCAGATCGTCATTCACAAATAACTGGAGGGGTACCATGCAGGAAACAGCACAACAATATACACAGCGGATATTGAGTTACTCGGAAGGGAAGGACGCTTTAGCTTCGCAACAGGCCACTCCCAAGAAACTGGCGGCGCTGTTAAGAGGCAAGACTAAAAAACAACTGGTGCGCCGGCCCGCCCCCGACAAGTGGTCGGTCGTAGAAATCGTTGCTCATTTGGCTGACGCCGAGATAGCAATTTCATGGCGTTTGCGCCAGATTCTCAGCAGCAATGCCATCCCAATCCAGGCTTACGATCAGGATGTGTGGGCAACGACATTCGACTATGCCCACCGCGATCCAAAGCAAGCGGTGGAAGATTTTCGCGTGCTGCGGAACAGCAATCTGGCTCTCTTGAAATCCGTACCCCGTAAGTTGTGGGAGAACTATGGTATTCACCAGGAAAGAGGAAACGAGAGCGTGGCTCACATAGTGCGGATGATTGCCGGGCACGATCTGAATCATCTGCAGCAAATCGAAAAAATCTTAAAGAAAAAGCCCTGACCTGCCATTATTTATAATGGGAAATTGAGCGTCAGGGCACAATTCCGCGGGAATAACACCTGGCCGCCGCCCGGAAACGAAATCAGAGCGACCTCCCCGGTATCGCCTGATTCACCCGCGCGTGTAATTCCCTGGCTCGCTCTTATCACCGTCATTGCGGCGGGGTTTCGCTTTGCTGAGCTCGGATCAAAGAGCTTATGGCTGGATGAAGTCTACAGCCTGTGGCTGGCACGCTCCAGTTTCTCTTCCGTGTGGCATGACGTCCTGTCTTCGCAGGTTAATACCAGCGTCTATGTTGTCTACATGAGCCTCTACTACACACTACTGCACTTCTGGGTGCGTTTAGGGGTGAGTGAGGTTTGGCTGCGACTGCCATCGGCCCTCTGCGGCATAGCGACGGTTCCGTTGCTGTACGCGTTAGGCTCACGTTTATTCAGCAGACAAGCAGGATTGGCTGCGGCGTTTCTGCTGGCCGTTCAACCGGTGCATATAGCATATTCTCAGGAAGCGCGCAGCTATTCGCTTTGCGTGTTTCTTTCGGTGGGGGCGTTCTATTTTTTCATCAGGGGAGTACAGGAAGGAAACCGCAAATGGTGGCTGCTCTATGTTCTAAGCGCGGCGCTGGCGGTCTATAGCCATTTGTTTGCCACATTTCTTTTGCCTGTGCAGTGGTTGTCGCTTTTGTTCCTGGATCGCAAGAAAACGCAGTTAAAATCTGCAATTGTAAGTACGATGGCGATTCTGTTGCTGGTTGCTCCGCTGTTGAGTCTGGCAATCGTGAAGGATCTCGGAAAAATTCCCTGGGCCGCCAAGCCGGGTATGTGGGACCTGCTTCATGCAGTACAGACCCTCACCGGCGCCGGTCTGAAGTTCCCTTTTTATTTAGGGGTCCTTGGAATGGCCGGCATCAGCTTTGGTCAAACCTGGCGAGGCACTGAGGAATCGGACTTGCGCTGGCGGCACGCCATCCTATGGGGTTGGTTTGTTCTTCCGGTTGCAAGCATCGTGGCGATCTCGTTGTGGAAGCCGCCGTTATTTCCTCGATATTTGGTGATCAGTTTGCCGGCCTCGGCGCTGCTGGCAGCAGTTGGGCTGTGTCGTTTCCGCTCTGATGCGAAGTTCACGGTTGCAACAGCGGCGCTGGGAGCACTCTTCGTTCCCGCAATATTCTCCTATTATGCGAAGCCGAAGGAAGATTGGAGAGGGGCAACGGCTTATTTAGTTGCGCATGCCAGAGCTGAGGATGGCATTGTCTTTTACCGCGAATATGGGCAGCAGCCTTTTGATTACTATCGCGAGCGCATCGGAGCTGCCCCTGGTCCATTGGTTTTTAGCCCTTTCCGTGTATCTTCTGACGAAGCCGCTGCCGCCCACAGAATGCGGGCCATCTGGCTGGTTCTTTATGGGCTTCATCCTCGCGATGCCGTGGAAGCGGCGTTGTTAGAGAGAGCTCAAGCCTCTCTGGAAAGCGGACATGAATTAGTCAGCCGTCAACACTTCTACGAAATTGAAATTCTCTGTTACACGAGCAGAATGGCACGGCCCAACAAGCTGTCACCTGAACGGCGTGTGCCGGCTTTAGCCGCTCCAAAACAAACTGCTATTATTTCACCGGCGGCGGAACGCTCCAAGCCCTGGCTTTGATCGGATCTTCGGGTTCGGTTTAAGTCTCTCTGGGGTTACCCCAGGGAATCGTGAAGAACTGACAATTCGTCGCGGGAGCCTGAACTGCGCTTTGCGCAGAACTGCTCGCGCAAGGTTAGACTCGTTGGAGCGTTTCGCCGCCCTCGAACCAAATGCCGTTTCTTTCGCTTTTGAGAATACTGGCCAGGTCCTTTCTCGCCGGCGAACCGGCTGTCGAAGAAATTGTGGCTCGCGGCGGCCTGACCCTTGGCAAACGCTGGCGCTGGCTTCGACCCCTCGCGCGGCGCTACGTAAAAACATTTTCCGGCAAGACGCGTCCACGGCACCGGGACGTGATTGTGTTTCTCCTGCAAGACCCTGGCTTTAGACGCGCATGGTTCAAACACCGCTCCGATTTATCGATCGTGCGCATGCTGACCCGCGGCCAGCAAATGCAGCCGGTTGCGGTGGCCAAAACCTGGGGCGTTCCACCTGTTGCATCCATCGGAGCCTTAGCCGATTGGTTTCAACTCACTCCCAGCAAGCTGGAGTGGTTCGCCGATCTCAAAGGACTGGGATACAAGAAAAGCAACCCGCAACTGCGGCACTACCACTACCGGATATTAGCCAAGAACTCGGGCAACATTCGACTGATTGAAGCGCCGAAGCCGCGCCTCAAGGAGCTGCAACAGCAGATTCTGACCCAGATCCTCGACAAGATTCCGGCCCATCCCGCGGTGCATGGATTCGTCAAAGGGCGGTCCATCAAGACGTTCATTACGCCCCATGTGGGCCAGCGCGTAATTTTGCGGATGGACCTGCGGGATTTCTTTCCCACCTTCGCCGCGGCGAGAATCCAGACTTTTTTTCGCACCGTGGGCTATCCCGAATCGGTTGCCGATCTGCTTGGCGGCATTTGCACCAATGCCGCGCCGCGCGACGTATGGCCCAAACCCGGGGTTGGTATCGATCCGCAGTATTTGTGGGAAGCGCGGGCGTTGTACTCCCAACCGCATTTGCCACAAGGCGCGCCCACCTCGCCGGCGCTCGCCAATCTTTGTACCTATCGCGTGGATTGCCGCCTGACCGGCCTGGCAGAATCGGTTGGCGCCAGGTACACACGCTATGCCGACGATATTGCGTTTTCCGGCAGCGCAGCATTCGAAAAGAGAATCGAGCGGTTCTCAACTCACGTTGCCGCCATCTTGATCGAGGAGGGCTTTACCGTACACCACCGCAAGACCCGCATCATGCGGCAGGGCGTACGTCAACACCTGGCGGGCCTCGTCGCGAATCAGCGTATCAATGTCATGCGGCCGGACTTCGATCGCCTCAAGGCAATCCTCACCAATTGTGTTCGACTGGGCCCTCAGAGCCAGAATCGTGACGTTCATCCTCGCTATCGTTCGCATCTCGAGGGTCGAGTGGGATTTGTGGAGATGATCAACCCGGCTAGGGGAAAACGTCTTCGCGCAATATTCGAGCGGATCCAGTGGCAGTAGTGAATTTCTGTAGTCAGATATACTTTTCACGCGCTTAAGTGGTTCGAGATTAGAGTGGAATACAGATTTTACCTGGTCTTGTCAGCAACGAGCTGAGCCAATCCCCGCTTCGAAGATTGTGAGCTCTATGGAAAACATGTTCAAGCTTGGTCACTTCTTTTTTGCCGTTGCCATGGCGGTTTTCGGCATTCATCTCATTTATGGCAACTTTGAAAAACCAGCGCCTGGTCCGCCCTGGACTCCGCAACATCTGCCATGGATATACGTTACGGCTATCGTTCTTATCGCGGGGGCCGTGGGCATCGCGGCCAACAAGAAAACACGTTGGGCGGCACTGCTTGTGGGAGCCGTGTTGCTGCTGCGCGTGCTGTTTTTCTATGGACCCAAGCTCGTCGCAAACCCTCACGACCCCGGCCCGTGGACCAGTGGCTCCGAGCTCCTGGCCATGTGTGGCGCAGCATTAGTCCTTGCCGGGATAACGCGACTGGGCCGGCTCCTTTTTGCCCTCCCATTGATCGTTTTCGGCGTTCAGCACTTTATGTATGCCCGCTTCGTGGCAACGTTTGTGCCGCCGTGGATTCCGGGCAGGCTGTTCTGGGCGTATTTTGTCGGCGCCGCTTTCATCGCCGCCGCTGTCGCTATTATGATTGAGAAAAATGCACGTTTGGCGGCAACCCTGCTGGGATTGATGTTCCTTTCATGGGTGCTCATTTTGCATTTGCCGAGAGTGGCTGCCGCTCCACACGATGGCAAGGAGTGGACCAGTGCCTTTGTCGCGCTGGCAATGTCAGGCGGGGCTTTCATCATAGCGGAGACGTTCGGCAGAACAAAATGAGCCAGTCTTAGTAGCGTCTCAGGTGCGACCGAAGCACCCGGATCATCCACAATTTAAGAGACAGAGCCATACTAAACAAACTGTTTCAGTTTTTTGAATTGACATGCGCAAGTAACTGGGTTGTAGTAGGCATTTCGAAATGAAAAAACTTAAGTTTCTCGTCTCCCTCATCATGGAGGAGAACCAATACCAGAAACTGCACGCGTCTGTGGCGCGCGACGTAGCCGGCCGCCTCGGTGTTGACGTACAAATCCTTTACGCGGGCAATGACGCGATTGCACAGAGCGAGCAACTGCTGAATGCGATTCATTCCCCCCAGAGCCGGCCCGACGGCATCATCTGTGCTCCGGTGGGTACAACCCTGACTTCAGTGGCGCGCCGCGCCGTTGAGACCGGCGTTGGATGGGCGGTGCTCAATCGTGAGTGCGATTATATGGCTGACCTGCGCCGCAACACTTCCGTTCCGGTTTTTTTTGTCAGTGCCGATCAGGCAGAGATTGGGCGAATCCAGGGACGTCAGATTGCCGCATTGATTCCGCACGGTGGATTGATCCTCTATATCCTCGGCCCTGCCGGTAGTCCTATTGTGGAATACCGCCGGTCGTTCATGCAATCAACCAAACCGGCCAATGTCCAGGTGAGGACGTTGAGCGGGGACTGGAGCCTGGAGAGCGCGCGTAAAGCTGTAAGCGCCTGGCTTCAATTGCGCACCTCACGCACGACACCGGTAAGCCTGGTCGCCGCCCAGTGTGATGATATGGCCATCGGCGCCAGACAGGCCCTGGAAACAGAGACCGACGGCGACGAACGGATGCGCTGGATCGGCCTGCCCTTTATCGGCTGCGACGGCTGTCCTGCAGCCGGACAGGAATGGGTGCGCCGTGGCTGGCTCACTTCAACAGTCGTAAATCCTCCAACCGCAGGTCCTGCTCTTGAGATGATGGTCCATGCAATTCAAACCAAGTCACAGCCGCAGGAGCGTACGTTGATCGCTCCCGCTTCTTTTCCTCCATTGGAAAAACTGGGGGCAGGTCTGGACAATAGAGCCGCTCATGGAATCAATCCGTCCGGGCGATAACGGCTGCGTCACGTAATCTTTATCTTTAAATATTGAGAGACTCTCAAAATCAGCAGACAAGTGCCCATAAGTACGGTAAACTGGCATCGGGTGAAGCTCCCCTGGAATCCCGTTTTGGTCACGATTGAGACGACTCGATAGGAGTCAAAAGTTTCTGGCATGGCTCGAAGGCCCCCGCCAGCACTAGTTGCTAACGATCTGATTGCTTGAGCGCGGCTTTCTTGTCTTTTGCAGTTGAAAGTCGCAGTCCTTATATTCCCTTACCTCTACAGGGCTGCCGACCCAGGCGACCACATTTCCAGAAACAGCAGGCCAGCTATTCGGATATATCGGCTCCAAAACCTTCGGTTCCGGACTCCGCCTTCAAGCCTAGGTGGCTTTCATGATGTTTCCAGCGCGCAACCCGATTTTGCGGCGGCTTCCGCTTCTTGGGACGCTTCTTGTCGCATATCTGCTGAGCGCAACCACCCTGCCGAAGGAACCGAACTCTACTTTCTGGCATGTTCTAGACACCAGAAAACAACAGCAGGGTCTGCCACAAAACAGCGTATACGCGATTCTCCAGACCAGCGATGGCTACATCTGGGCGGGGACCAAGCAAGGACTGGCCCGCTTTGATGGCGTTCGTTTCACCATCTTCGATGGACATCAACAACTGCGCGAAAGCGAAATTCAGGCTCTGCTCGAGGGTGACGACTTCAGTTTGTGGATCGCCACGTTTGGCGGAGGGGTCAGCCGGTATAAAGACGGCCAATTCACGACTTATACCACCAAGGACGGACTAGCCGGCGATTACACCGTGGCGCTTTGTAAGGACCCGGAGGGCGCCATCTGGATTGGCAGCTTAAGCGGGGCAAGCCGTTTCAAGGATGGACGAATTACCAGCTATACCGTGAAAGACGGGCTTGTCGACGAGGGCGCCATGGCGCTCTATTGCGACACCGACGGCAGTGTCTGGATCGCCGCGCGAAGCGGGGGGCTCAGCAAGTTTCAAAATGGAAAAATCTTTCGCCATCTTACGGAAGAGCCACCACCTGGCTCTCCCATCAGGGCAATCTATCGCGACCGGCAGCAGGCCCTTTGGACTGGCCGCAATGACGGGTTATTCCGGTTCCAGGATGGGAAATTCACTCACTACACCACCAAAGAAGGTTTAGCCTCCAACCTGATCCATCGCCTTTATGAAGACCCGCAGGGCAATCTATGGATTGGCACCCACGACGGTCTTAATCGATACAAAGAAGGAAAGATATTATCTTCCCCCGCGCACGATACCAACATAACCGCCATCTCTGGCGATCGCGAGGGAAATCTGTGGGTGGGTACCGCCTATGAAGGATTGTTCCGCTTACATCCCGGTCAGTTTGTCACTTACACGGAAGATGATGGGCTTGATAACAACCACATTTTCACGGTCACGGAAGACCATACAGGGACGATCTGGGTTGGTACAGAGAAAGGGCTCTCTGCATTTCGTGAGGGCAAATTTACCAGCTATTCCTCGAAAGCGGGACTGCCTGAGAAGAACACTATCTCGCTGCTGGAGGACCGCGATGGGCACTTGTGGGTAGGCATAGAGGACTTTGGCGTGTATCGCTCGCGGTCGCCGGTCGAGTGCGCTCACCCACCCTGTAAACTCGCCTTCGATAACATCAAGTCCCATATCTACACCAGGGTCATATTTCAAGACCGATCGGGCGCCATTTGGGTCGGTTCCGATGATGGGGTCATCCGCTACAGCGATGAACGAGCGACCAGTTCCACGGTGTATACGGAGAGGAACGGGCTGCTGTCGAACGCGGTACGTTCATTTGCCGAAGATCAGGCGGGCAATGTGTGGATTGGCACCAGGTCTGGCTTGAACGAATATCGGGACGGCAAGTTCCTGGCTTACACCGAAAAAGACGGCCTGGGCAACAACTTCATCGAACAGTTATATGTGGATCAGGAGGGTGTCCTCTGGATGGGGACATATAACGGCCTCAGCAGATTCAAGGACGGCAAGTTCATCAACTATACGGTCGATGATGGCCTCTATTGCGAGGCGACCTACCACATGGTGGAAGATAATCGCCAGAACCTATGGGTGAGCTGCAACAAGGGGATTTTTCGGCTTTCCAAACAGCAGCTCAATGACTTCGCGGAAGGAAAAATCCATTCGCTCTCTTCCATAGCATATGGCCCCGAGCACGGCCTCAGCAGCACCGTATCGGGAGCAGGTCTTCAGCCCGCCGCCTGCAAGGACCATGATGGGCGCGTCTGGTTTGGAATGATGAAAGGTTTGTCGGTCGCCAGCCCTGAGAACCTCTCTATCAATCCTTTGCCTCCGCCGGTGCACGTCGAGACAGTGACGATTGATCATCATCCTTTCAGTCCGAACCTGATGGCCGACGTTCCTCCGGGAAGAGGCGATCTCGAATTTCATTACACCGGGCTCAGCTTCCTGGCGCCTGAGAAGGTACAGTTCAAATACAAGCTCGAGGGCTATGACCGGAATTGGATCGACGCCGGCGATCGGCGTGCCGCTTATTACGGCAAGATCGCGCCCGGAAGCTATACCTTTCGCGTCATCGCCGCCAACAATGACGGAGTATGGAATTCCACGGGAGCCGCTTTTGTTTTTCGTCTGCGTCCGCACTTTTATCAAATGCTGTGGTTTCAGGCCCTCTGTGCCGTTTTCCTGGCATTTTCGCTGTGGTGGTATGCACGCGGTTATCAGCGGCGGCTGAGACGCCGTGACCAGGAATTGGCTGTCGTAGAAGATGCCTTGCGGCGCAAGACCGTGGCGGAAGAGCAGCTTCGCCATTCGGAGGCTCGCTATCGCGATCTTTTTGAGAGCGCGGTCTACGGCATCTATCGCGCCGCTGATGGCCGTTATCTCGAAGTGAACAGCGCCATGGTCGCCATGCTGGGCTACGAATCCCGGGAACAAGTGCTGGCCCTGGATCCGTGGACCGATGTCTACGCCGAGCCGGCGGAGTGCGACCGCGTACGCGAGGCATTTCTCGCCGCCGATCGAATTGAAGACCTGGAAGTCACATGGAAGCGCAAAGATGGGAGACTTATTAACGTACGGTTGAGTGGACGCCGCATCCGCGGCCCCCAGGACTCCAGCGGCATCGCCGAAATCATTGCCGAAGACATCACCGGCCGCAAACAACTCGAGCGCCGCCTGCGCCAGGCGCAAAAGATGGATGCCATTGGCCGCCTCGCCGGCGGCATCGCCCATGACTTTAATAACCTGATCACTGTAATTCTGGGTTACACCCGCCTGGTGCTCGACGGCATTGCAGATTCAGAGATGCAAAAGGCGCTGCACCAGGCTGAGAAAGCCGCCGACCGGGCGGCCGCGCTTACCCGCCAGTTGCTCTCTTTCAGCCGCCATCAGATTGTCCAGCCCCAGGTGCTCAATCTCAATCATGTTGTTACCGGCGTCAAGCTCATGCTGGAGCGCATGATCGGCGAAGACATCCAGCTCACCACCGATTTTTCCCCCGACCTCTTTCTAATCAAGACCGACCGCAGCCAGATCGAACAGGTGGTGATGAACCTGGCCGTCAACGCGCGCGACGCCATGCCGCATGGAGGCAAGCTGCGCTTCATGACCCGCAACATAACGGTCCCGGAAGCGGCAACTGGAAATGCGCAGATTCTGAATCCGAAGATACCCGCAGGAAGCTACGTCCTGCTCGAGGTCAGCGACACCGGCTGCGGCATGACTCCCGAGACCCTGGCCCACGTATTTGAACCCTTCTTTACCACCAAGGCGATGGGACAAGGCACTGGCTTGGGACTCTGCACCATCTACGGCATCATCGAACAGAGCAGCGGATACGTTGAGGTTGACAGCAAGGTGGGTGAAGGCACGATCTTTCGCATCTATCTGCCTAAAGCTTCCGAATCGGAAGTTACTTTCGAAAACGTACCGCGCCCGCCCAAGGAATTGCACGGCAGCGAGACCGTGCTCTTGATCGAAGATCATGTGCCCTTGCGCGAGCTTACCGCCACCATGCTGTGCGCTCAGGGCTACATCGTATTGCAAACCTCGGAGCCGGCAGAGGCCGAGCGCATCTGCCGCGAACACCCTGGCCGCATTGACCTGATCTTGACCGACGTCGTCATGCCTGAAATCAGCGGTCCCGATTTGGTCAAACGGCTTCGCAAGCTGCGCCCCGGGGCGCGTCT
>Ga0070741_10010648_pt1 | contig 17280 bp, 19 predicted proteins | sample Coa_R1_4_FD_66440 | JGI IMG/M metagenome (GOLD analysis project Ga0070741, IMG submission 66440) | Surface soil microbial communities from Centralia Pennsylvania, which are recovering from an underground coalmine fire - Coalmine... | ecosystem: Environmental > Terrestrial > Soil > Unclassified ...
GCGGACGCCAGAGGCGGCACTGCTCGAAGGCCACCTCGACGTTCGAGCCGGCGGCGAGAGCGATCGGCTGGAAGCGGTCCGGGTAAGATTCGCAGATGTTGAGGGTCGACTGACCGATGGACCCGGTCGAGCCGAGGATGACAATCTTCTTCACTTGGCTATTCTCTCAAACGCTGAGGGCGCTTTTCTCAGAGAGGAGGCTAGAAGCTGCCCAGCGAATAGAACTCGCGGATGACGAGGACGAACCAGAGCACGGGGGCCGCCAGGAGGAGCGCGTCGATGCGGTCAAGGATGCCGCCGTGGCCTGGGAGCATGGTGCCGGAGTCCTTGACGCCGGCTCCGCGCTTGAGGGCGGACTCCAGCAGGTCGCCGAACTGGGCGGCACAGTTGAGCAGGATGGCGAGCAGGACGAACTGCCACCATGGAGCGTCGGTGTGCAGGCGGGTGAAGCTGGAGCCATGAAGGCTGAGCCAGTCGCCGTAGAGGATGAGGCCGACGCCGAATACCACCGAGGCGATGACGGAGGCGATAGCGCCCTCCCAGGTCTTGTTGGGGGAGAGCTCCGGGGCCAGCTTGCGGCGGCCGAAGCGCTTGCCGACGTAGAGGGCAGCGATGTCGCCGGACCAGACGCAGAGGAAGAGGAAGAGGAGGAGGACGAGGCCGTCGCCTTCTGCGCGGATCCAGATGATCGGAATCAGGGTGAGCGGAAAGGCGATGTAGATGAGCAGCAGCAGGCCGGCGGCGGTCTCCTGCAGGACGCGGGCGAGCGGCGTAGTGAAGGTATTCCAGGCGAACAGCAGCAGCGTGGAGAAGACGACTGCGGTGATGGTGTCCTGCGGACGCTCAAATGTTGCGAGGAAGAAGAGGGTGATGGCGAAGAGGGTCCACCAGAGGGGGATGGGGTTTCCTCCGGCGGCGGAGAGCTGGCGGAACTCCAGGGCGGCGAGGGCGGCGACCAGGGCGGCGAAGAGGGTGACCATCCAGAGCTTGCCGAGGAAGATGAGCAGGCCGACGAGGACAATCAGGACGATGGCGGTGAGGGCTCGCTTCATGCGCTTTGATGAGGATATACGGGGAGGTACCCCCTCCCCCGCGGATTTTGCGCAAAGTATTCAAAGCAGAGACTTTAGGTCTGGACTTTATGTGTAAAGTCTTGGAACAAAAGGAGTTAGGTGTAAAGTCTCTGGAATCAGGTACTTGGCTCTCATATGGGGGTTGCGGGTGCAGGGAGGCTCTGCTGATGCGTAAGTCTGTCTGATTTGTGCAGGTTAGGACACCCGGACGCTCAGTGTTGGAGGGCCCGGGATGTCAGTCCTTGAAGCTGGCGTCAGCCTCCGGCGCACATGCTGGGTGGGATGTTGTGGGCCTGGCAAAAGGCGTCCTGGCTGGCTTTGGCGTCGTTCACGCTGTGCCGATAGGCGAGATAACCTCCAACACCCCCGGCTATGGGAATTGCGATCAGCACGGGTATCAGCCAGCCACGATGGGTGGGCGGATACTGTGTGAGCGCGGCCTGTTCCTCGGGCGAGACGGGCTGGTGGGCGAGTGCCTTGAGCCGGGTGATGAGGCCCTCTTCGGAGATGTCCATCCAGTGGGCGTAGGTCTTTTTGCCGGTGATGTAGATGGGCGCGGTGACGGTCCAAAGCGCGATGCCGGTCCGGGCATCGAGAATCACTATGCGGAAGTATGGTGTGCGGTTATAGACGTCGGTGCCGGGGGTGACGTTTTCGCCGTTGCGCGGGTCGATCTCGTCGAGCTGGAAGATCAGGTCGGCGTCCTGCGGGCTACTGACAAGCTGGTAGTAGCCCCACTGTTCGAGGCGCGAGTGGATGTCGTTATAGAGCTGGTTGGTGTCGAGGCCGAGGCGCGCGCTAATGCCGACGTTGGTCAGGAGCACGGTGTGGGCGGAGGCGATGGCTGCCGGTACCGGGCCTGCGGGGACTCGCGGGGCGGGAGGGTGGTTGACTCCGCCGAACGGGACTGAGCTGCTGGATTGGGCGGCGTTGATGCTGTCCTGCATGGCCTGCTGCGCAGCCTGTTGGCTGGCCTGCATGGCCTGCTGGTTTGCCTGTTGAGCAGCCTGCATGGCCTGCTGGCTGGCTTGTTGAGCGGCCTGGGCGGCTGGATCCGTCTGTGCATAGGCTGTTTGGGTGAAGGCGGTCTGTGTGACGACCAGGACCGCGATGAGGCTGCTGACGATAAGGGAAGGGAAATACTGCGTAGAGCTCGGCTTCGAGTTTTTCATGGCACTCCCTCGAGACGTGGGACTTGCGCTGGGCGCAACCAGGCTCCTGTTCTGAGCGTGAGTGCGCACGGAACAGGCGTTCCCGGCAGGGAAGGCGAGTGCCGAAGGCTAGATGCGGAGGGCGAACGGGAGGCGCTGCGGGGGGATGTAGAGGGTGCGGCGAGCGGCGGCGAGCGGGCCGGCGGTGTGCGTGTAGAAAAAGCCGTTGACCGGTGCACCGATGAAGGCGAAGGAGTCGCGGAAGGTGTGGCGGACCGCGCGGTCGCCGGGGTTGGCGATGCGTTTGATGCCGGGGAGGAGCTTGTTTTGTGCGTCGGGCTGTGCAGCGGCGACTTTGCGCGGGCAGGGGGGCGCTGCCGGAAAACTGTGTCGCACATTCGACGCGTGCGCTGTATGCGCAAGCAGCACTGCGAGGCTGAGCAGAGCGATGCGGAACAGCGGTGATGCTTTCACGGCACGCATGGGACTAGGCCCCTCGGATGTGTCTAATGCAAAGAACGGCGCAGTTGGGAAAAAGACGCGGGGTGGGGAAAAACTTTAGTCACGTGGGGGTGCATCGGTGCCCGGCGAGAGGCAATTCGGTCGCTGCGCCTACGCCTTCGCGACGGCCTACACCCCAGCGAGCAAGCTCGCCGGGGACCTCGGTCTTCGGCAGAGTTGAGGCGCGCTTGCGCGCGCGGCTCTATGGCACGGCTGAAGCCGTGCCCCTCAGACGCGGTGTGCCCCTGTTAGAGCTTCCAGCATGCCACGGCCTAGAGAGGCCCAAGGCAATTCAATCGCTGCGGCTACGCTCAGGGCTTTGCTACGCTCAGGCTTCACGATGGCCTTCGGCAGAGCGGACGGGCGCTGTCGCGGCTTTATGGCACGGATGAAGCCGTGCCCTTTCCGATTCCGTGATCGCTTACCTGGGGCTGCGCTCCAGGCTGGTATATTGCGCGCCTTCGGCGCTTGTTCGCGCTTCGTGCGATGCCCACCTTAGCGTGCTGCGCACGCGAAGATGGGGCACTCGGCCGCGGTTGTGAAAAAAAGTGCGGGGCTAGAGAGGAATTGAACGTACCCGTCTGGGTCGGAGCCGAAGGTGATTGGGCGCTATGGCTGCACGGCGAGCTCGGTGGGTCCAGTCCAGGCAGTGGGAGTGTACTGCGAAGCGGGTGCGACGTTGCCGCTGGCCGAGGCGGCGAAACGGACGATGGTCGGGTTCCTGGGGAGGACGTTGGTGAAGGGACTGCCCCAGGTGATGACGTAGATGTTGTCGGAATCCGTGCCGATGGCGAAGAGGGAGCCGAGCAGGGTCTGAGTGCCGGCGATGGTGCGGGCGGGCGCGACGTTGCCGGATGCTCCGGGCGCGAAGATAGCGATGCCCGGCGTTGCGGTGGAGTTGATGGAAAGAAGGCCGGCGACGTCGATGTCTCCACTGGAGTCTACGGTGAGGGTGGGGTGCAGGCTGGAGACGGTGGTGTTGGAGCCGGCGATGGATCGGGCGGGGGCGATGTTGCCGTCGGCGGTGGGAGAGAAGACGGCGATCGATACGGCATCGTTGGCCTGGATGGTGAGGGCGTAGAGGTTGCCGGTGGAGTCGACGGCGATGGAGTTGATGGAGGCGAGTGTTGTGGCGGTGCCGGAGATGGTGCGGGCGGGAGCTACGGTGCCATTGGCAGAGGCGGTGAAGACGGCGATGGAGCCGGGCTGGGCGACGTAGATCTGACCGGTGGAGTCTGCGGCGAGGCTGGAGACAGCGGTGAGGGTGGTGGTTTTGTTGAAGGGGATGGTGCGGATGGGATTCGAACCACTAGAGGCGTTCGCGGCGTACTCGCGGAGGTCCGTGTTGGTGGCGACGTAGACGTTGCCGGCGGGGTCGGTGGCTATGGCGGAGATGGTGACCTGGGCGTTCCCGACAGCGATGAAGCTGGATGCCGAGGGATTGCCGGTGGACGCAGCGGGGAAGAAGAAGATGCTGGTGGGGCCTGGGTCCTGACCCACGGCGAGGTTGGTGTAGACCTGCGGAACGGCGATCTGGCTGGCCGGTGGCGGGAGTGTGGACGTGCCGTGGGGGGCGACAGAACAACTGAGCAGAGAAAAGACCGAGGCGGAGGACAGAAGGACAAGGGCGGCCGACGTACGACTCTTCATAGGAGAACCCTGGGAAACTCTGCTTCCTGGATGGAAAGACGAGAGATTTCGGCAGAAAGATACAGGCGGACGGGGGATTTTGCAATGAGCTGTGACGCCGCCGAAGCGTGGTTGTGTGGTCTTGATAGGATGTGGCCGCTGTTGAGAACACATTTTTCAGTGAGGGGCGAGATGGCTGCAGAGAAGAGCTTCAGCGTTTTGGGTGAGCAGATTGAGATCCTGGTGGGCGGGGAGACGAGTGGCGGGAAGTCGGTGACGTTTACGGAATTGGTGCCTCCGGGTGGAGGGCCGCCGCCGCACTCGCACCAGCACGAGGATGAAACGTTCTTCGTGCTGGAGGGGGAGTTTGAGTTTACGGAGAATGGAAGGACCGTGGAGCGGCGGGTGGGCGAGAGCTTCCATGCGGAGCGCGGAGCGGTGCATGCGTTTCGAAACTCGGGCGAGAAGAATGGAAAGCTGCTGATCTTTGTGGCGCCGGCGGGGATTGACCGGTTCTTTGAGGATATTTCGGTGCTGGAGATGCCGCGGGACGTGCCGAAGCTGATGGACATTGGCGCTCGGTATGGAATCACGTTTCAGCTGCCCGGTGCGTAAGGGCGGGGAGCGTCCAGGCCCATCTGAAGTGACTCTAGTTGGCGACGCGCCACGGAGAGGTGTTGGACCAGGAGCGGAGCTGATCGAGCGCCCAAGTGGTGGATTTGCCGGTGTGGCATGAGGTGCAGGGGTTGGGGATGCCGGACTGCTCGGTGGCGAGCGGAGAGATGAAGCGGAAGGTGTGCGCGGCGACGTAGTTGTCCTTGATGGTCTGCTCGATGAGCGGCATGTGGCAGGCGGTGCATTGGCTGCCGGGGCTGTTGGCGGCGTGATGGGTGTGCTCAGAGACTGTGCCCTTGAGGCCGGCGGGATTTTCTGGTGTGTGGCAGTTGAGGCAGAGCGCGTTGCCGACGGCGATGAGGTTGGATTCGTTCTGCGGGCTATGGACCTGGTGGCAGTCGAAGCAGCGGATGGCGCGGTGGTACATGACGCTTTGGGCGAAGTCGTTGCCCTGCATGCGATTTTTGTGGGCGGTGAGGTCGGGGTACTGGAAGAAGTCGGTGGTGCCGGGCTTGGGGTCTTCGAGCCGCCAGAAGTCGGCGAGGCGCTTGCCGGGGACGTAGCCGACGGGCCAGTCGTAGTATTTGCCCGCGATGGGATTGGAGAGCGGGCGGCCCTGGCTGTGGCACTGGATGCAGGTGTCATTGCCGGCGAAGGCGGAGAGGCGCGCGGGGTTCACGATGTTGTCGCGCGTGGGATGCGCGACGTGAAGGCTGCCGGGGCCGTGACACTTTTCGCAGCCGACGTTCCACTCGGTGACCTGGTGGGTGGCGATGTTGTAGTTGACGGAGTGGCAGCCGTCGCAGAGCGGGCCGGTGGGGCGCTGCATGTTGGAGTCGGGGTAGTCTGCGACCCACCAGTCGGTGCCTTTGTCGGCGTGGTAGGGGAGCCAGCGTTTTTTTGCGATGTCCCACTGGGCGGGAAAGACGAAATAGTCGTCGCCGATTTTGGTGAAGTAGCGCTGCTTGTAGCGGGAGCCGTAGACGAAGGCGACCTGGTCAAGGGTGAAGGTGACGAGCGGGTTGGGTTTGGTGAAGTCGCCGAGGACGGCGTCAGGGTGCTCTTTGGGCGAGCGAATGACGTTGGCCATGCGGGTTTGCTTCCAGCCGTCGTATTGCTTGATGTGGCAGGAGCGGCAGGCGGCAGAGCCGGTGTAGTGGGCGGCGGGTGTTTGGGACTCTTGTTGAGCGAATGCGGCGGAGGTGAGAGCGAGGAGGGCAAGATTCAGGCAGAGGCTGAGGCCGCGGCGCATGATGTCCGGGAGTATCGCATGCGTGCCCGACGGAAGTTGTCACGCAGGTTGCGTTGTGAGTTTTGAGTTGGGGGTTGTGAGTTCTGGTATCAGGGGATGATGGTGCATTTCGCGAGAAAGGCGGGGTCGATGTCGACGCCGAAGCCGGGGCCGCTGGGGACTTTGATGACGCCGTTGGCGTCGCTGCGCAGAGTGGAGGTCGCGCAGTGCCAGGGGAGGACGTTATTGAACTCTTTGAACTCGTGGAAGGGGCCGGAGTTCGGGATGGATGAGACGAAGTGCATCATGTAGACGTAGCCGAGGCCGGTGGAGCTGATGTGCGGGATGCATTGCTTGCCGAAGGCCGCGGCCATGCGCGCGACTTGCATGCAGCGAATCATGCCGCCGAAGTAGAACATGTCCTGCTGGACGATGGAGAGGCCGCCGTTGGCGATGAGCCAGCGGAAGTTGTGGGTGGAGGGCTCCTGCTCGCCGCCGGCGATGGGAATCTCGAGTGTGTCGGAGACTTGTTTGGTTTCTTCGTACCAGTCGAAGGGCACGGGCTCTTCGTAGAAGGCGTACTTGTAGTGCTGCATGAGCTTGCCGATGGGGATGGCTTCGGCGGGCGTGTAGGAGCCGTTGGCGTCGGCGGAGATGATCATGTCGGGGCCGAAGGTTTCGCGTACGAGTGGGATGAGTTTTTGGCTGCGGCCTACGGGAGTTTCAGGGTGTGACATGCGGCCGCCGAGCTTGAACTTGATGGCCTTGGCGTGGGAAATGGCGACGTCGCGCTTGAGGTGTTCGATGGTTTCTTCGGCTGAGATGTCGCGCTCGCCGTTGGCTTGATAGACGGAGATGGCGAGGTTGTAGATTTTGTCGCTGATGAGGAGGCCGATGGAGCGGTTGGCCATCTTGCCGAACATGTCGAGGATGGCGAACTCGATGGTGGCGATGGGAACCCAGATGGCGAGGCCGGTGGCTTTGTAGTTGTTGGCGTGGACGGTGGAGGCGGGGATGAGCTGCTCGAGGTCGCGGGCGTCTTTGCCGATGAAGAAGGGAGCGATGCGCCTGGTGAAGATGGGGTAGAGGACGGAGATCTGCTCGGAGTTGGAGACGGAGATGCCCTCGTGGCCGTCTTTGGAGCGGACGCGGCAGATGTATTGTTTTTCGCGGGTGAGGAGCTCGACGGACTGGATGATGACGGGGGAGGTGAAGAGCTCGCGATTGAAGACGGGTTGCTGGAGGATGGCGTCTAGCTTCGCGTAGCGGTCGCGGAGTGTGCCGGGGAGGCCGTGGCGTGGGGCGTTGAGGAACTGGCCGAGGGCGGGAGTGGCGGCCGCGGCGCCGCTCGTGAGGGCTGTGGCGAGAAAGCGGCGGCGATTCATCTTCGGTTCAGCGGCGGGTGAGGACGTCGGGTGGATGGAGTTCGGTGGCGATTTCGGATTCGAGTTCGGAGACGGGTTGGAGGGTCTCGATCTTTTCGTCGGAGTTTTCGCTGAGGCCGCCGAAGCGGCGGTCGCGCTGCTGGTAGGCGGCGATGGCTTCGAGGAGATGGACGCCGCGGAAGTCCGGCCAGAGGCGGTCGGTGATGAAGATTTCGGCGTAGGCGATCTGCCAGAGGAGGAAGTTGGAGATGCGCTGCTCGCCGGAGGTGCGGATGAGGAGGTCGGGGTCGGGCATGCCGGCGGTGTAGAGGGCGCGGGAGATGGCGGACTCGTCGAGGGAGTCAAGCGCGCCGGCGCCGAGGAGGTCTTCGACGGAGCAGCCGCGGGTGTGGGCCTCGGTGGTGAGGTCGGTGAGGATGCGGCGGACGGCGTCGACGATCTCCGAGCGGGAGCCGTAGTTGAGCGCGAGGGTGAGCGTGGTGCCGGTGTTCTTTGAGGTTTGTTCTTCGGCCCAGCGCATGGTGTCCTGCACGTCGGGAGGGAGCTCGTGGGTGCGGCCGATGTAGGCCATGCGGATGTTGTTGGCGTTCATGCGCTCGACGTTGGAGACGAGATAGCTGCGGAGAAGCTTCATGAGGAAGCTGACCTCGGCTTTGGGGCGGCGCAGGTTGTTTTCGAGGGAAAAAGCGTAAAGCGTAATAAAAGGGACGTCGATACGTGAGGCGGTTTCGACGACGAACTGGACGGACTCGGCGCCCTGCTGGTGGCCGAGGAAGCGCTTGAGGGCGCGCTTGCCGGCCCAGCGGCCGTTGCCGTCCATGATGATGGCGACGTGCCGGGGCATGCGCGAGTGGTCGAGTGTCGAGTAGATCGCGCGCTCCTCGGGGGAGAGCTCGTGCGCGCGGTTGGAACGCTGATAGGCGCGGCTGGAGGAAGGTTGGGGCACGGCGACTCGCTGATTTGAGGATAGACGATGCGAGGGATCAGCGAACAGGGATCAGGGATCAGAAAGGCGAAAGCTTTGACGCGAAGGGCGGAAATTGTGGTGATCCCTTCAAATTCAGAGGTCCTTCGGCTGCGCCTCAGAATGACGGCGATTTAGGGCGGGGGCCAGTTAAAGCGGAGAGGCGTCGCTGCGTTGCCTGCGGGTGCGGGCTAACGTGCGACGCCTGGAGGTCTGACGGAGGTGCGCGGCTGGTGGTTTAGGCCAGCTTGCGGGTGCGCCCTTGAGCGAGCTCGCGGACGTGGTTGAGGAAGATCGACTTCTGGGTCGCGGTGAGATGCGCGGTGTACTTGGCGATCTCCGCGAGGAAGGGATCGGTCATGAGCACGGCGGTCTCGTCCTTGTGACGCGTGGGCGCGTCGCGGAGCAGGGCGGAGATATCGACCTGGAGGGCGCGCGCGAGGCGGTCAAGGGAGGAGAGCGTCGGCATGGCCTTGCCGTTCTCGATCTTGGAGATGTAGGTGCGCGGGACGTTCATGCGCGTGGCGAGTTGCCGCTGCGAGAGATTGCGAACGCGGCGAAGATCGCGCACAGCCGCGGCAACCTGGATGCCTTCGGCTGCCGGCGCATCGGGCTCTGAGACGACCGCGATGGGCTGGACTTTTGGAAGTTCAGGCAGTAAGGATTTTTTGCACTTGCGGCAGATGTCGTTGGCGGTGCGGAATTGCACGAGCTTGCAGTGATCGCACCGAAGGACCTCGCGTTCACCGCTGACCACTGGTTGGGTCTGGGGCATTGGTACGGCGATTGGAGCCAGTCCTGTTGCCATGTTTTTGTTGTTGCGGGCGGCTGCCAGAGCGGGGCGCCGCGGCGCGTCACGTCCGATAAAGGGGTGAGCGATGTGCCTACTGTGACACCGGGTGCCGGAAGAGTCAAGAGGTATCGCAGAAGATTCGGGCAGAAAAACCGGAAAAAACCGAAAGCCGAACCAAGGTGGTAAATAGGGAGAGCGGGGAAGTGAGTTAGGGAGTGAGCGGTATGGGCGAGAGGGTAGAGGGTAGAGGGGTAGAGTTCAGGGTGGTGAGGTGAGGATGGAGAACGGGTTGAATGCGGCCAAGGCGGAGGAGTTGTTGCGGGAGTGGACGAAGAGTGAGTCGCTGGTGAAGCACTGCCTGGCGGTGGCGGCGTGCACGGAGAGCTATGGTGTGCGCGAGGCAGCGCGGCTGGGGCTGGGGAATTCAGAGGCGGATGCGTTTGCGGAGAAGTACAGATGCGCGGGGCTGCTGCATGACTTTGACTATGAGCGGCATCCGACGCCGGCGGAGCATCCGTTTGTGGGCGTTGCTTATTTGAGAGAAAACGGATGGCCGGAGGAGATTCTGCATGCGATCCTGGCGCACGCTGATTATTCAGGCGTGAAGCCGGAGACGCATCTCGACCGCGCGCTGTTTGCATGCGATGAGCTGGCGGGATTTTTGACGGCCTGTGCGCTGGTGAAGCCTTCGAAGAAGATTGCCGAGGTGGAGGTCAGCGGCGTGAAGAAGAAGATGAAGGACAAGGCGTTCGCGCGGGCGGTTAAGCGCGAGGATATTACGCATGGCGCGGAGCTGCTGCAGTTGAGTTTGGACGAGCATGTGGGGAATTGTCTGGCGGCGATGCAGGCGCGGGCGGAGGAGTTGGGGCTGTGATGTCGCCAATGACTGAACGCACGGATATTGCGTTCGCAGAGTTTGTGAGGCCGGCGATCGGTCTTCCTGTGTCGCATGTATGGAGGGGCTACGGTTCCGCGATGTTTCTGGAGCTGGGCGAGCTCTCGGCGGGGCGAGTGCGTCGCGACGGCAGTATCGGGAATCCACGCGGCGAATGGGCTGTGATGATTGAGTGGAGCTGGCGGCTTGAAGGAAGGCGTCGGATCTGGTGTGGGAGTTGGAGCGATGAGGAGAAGTGGATGCCATTATTGGGCCGCCTTATCGGATCGTCAGTTACAGACTTCGGACTGATCGGACGATTACCGGAGCTGCTCGTAGATTTCTCGGATGGTTTGCACCTGATGTCGATGATGACCGCTGAGGGACAACCTCAGTGGGGCTTGGTTGATTATCTGCGTGGGATGAGCGCTGGCGTCGAGTATGGTCGCGTGGTCGTGCGGGCGGACGAGAACGGTCGCGCGTCTTAACGCGCGATACCCCACCCTGTCTCGCTGCGCGAGCCGAGGATGGGGCACCTGGAGTGGTGGCAGATTAGTAGCAGCTGTGGAGGATGAGGAGCCAGGCGAGCGAGAGAATGATGGAGCCGAGGATGCCGATGACGAGGAGTGGGTTGCGGGTGAGCTCGGGTGGGGCGGTGGAGTGGGTGGTTTCGTGGGGCGCGTCGGGGTTGTAGCGGATGGGGAAGATGGTGCCGACGTGGATGGCCTTTTCTGAGGTGAGCTCGCCGGTGTGGAGCTCGTCGATGTTGTCGGCGTTGGGCGCCCAGTAGTTGTAGGTGATGCGGAAGTGGCGCGCGGTGGGAAGGCCGAAGGCGAGCGCGCGGCCGGCAGCGAACTCGTATTTGCAGGCGGTGACGGTGGCCATAGCTTCGGGCCAGGTGGTATGCGTCGAGTTCATGTTGTTTTACGTCGAAGCTCGAGGGCAGCTTTCGTCAATCCGAACAGTCCCGTGGCAAGACCAAGACCACCCAAGACCCAGCGACGGTTGTGAAGTCCAATCAGGCCAGCCAAACAGAGCAATCCGAATATTAGGAAAAACCCCAATAGGATTCTCGTCGTCGAGCCGGACGAGGCGCGAGGCGAACCGACGAGAAGAAAGCTCAACAACCCGACGGTCCAAAATAGAATGTCGAACACGAAATCCTTTCTCGTTCGCTCGCTGTTGATGCTAACGATGGAAGCGGTTGGGGTGTTTGGGGTTCCACTTGATGGTGAATGTGTCGCCGGGTTGTAGCGGTGGCGAGCCTGCGGATCCTTGCTCGTAGTAGGAGCCACTCTGTATCTCTCCTCCGGCATGGTAGGAGAACGTGACCACGTAGAAGTCGGGACCGCGACCGCCTTCGCGGAATTCGCAGGTGTAGACGGTCGCTTCGGCGGTGGGCCAGGAGTCGATGCCGCGCCAACGGTCGATGCGGTCGGATAGTTTTTCGAGTGGGCCGGCGGGGAGCTCTTCAAACATGTGATTTCACTCCGCGGAGATTTTAGCGTCATTGGATCATTGCTGCGTTGATGCGCTGGATGTTGGATTCGGCGAAGTGGGTGTTGGTCTCTTCGACGGAGTTGGGGAGGGCTACGGCGCGGGAGAGGTCTTCGAGGACGAGGCAGGTGAAGCCGAGGCGGGCTCCGTCGATGGCGGAGAAGCCGACGCAGAAATCGTAGGCCAGGCCGCACAAGAAGAGGCGGGTGAGGTTGCGCTCGCGGAGGTAGCCGGCGAGGCCGGTGGGTGTGGTGTGGTCGTCTTCGAGGAAGGCGGAGTAGCTGTCGATGTTGCGGCGGAAGCCCTTGCGGAGGATGAGCTCCGCCTGCGGAATCTGGAGGCGGGGGTCGATCTCGGCGCCGGGGGTGTTCTGGACGCAGTGGTCGGGCCAGAGGTGCTGGGTGCCGTAGGAGACCTCGATGGTGTCGAAGGGCTGCTTGCCGGGGTGGGAGCTGGCGAAGGAGATGTGGGCGAGGGGGTGCCAGTCCTGGGTGAGGATGACGTGCTCGAATTTTGTGGCGATGGCGTTGATTCCGGGAATGATGGAGTCGCCGCCGGCGACGGCGAGTGAACCGCCGGGCAGGAAGTCGCGTTGCATGTCGATGACCAGAAGCGCGTCTGTGGGGGCGAGCCGAAGCGTCATTACCTGATTGTACGGAGGGGTTATAGCTTGGGTGCGCGACCGCCGATAGGCTGGGCGGGTGAATCGAGCGGGCCAGATAGGCAGAGCGGTGGCGCGGATGGGTGTGATGGTGGCGCTGATCCTGGCGACGGCGTGCGCGTTCGCGCAGGGACCGTCGGCGGCGATGTCGCCGCCGGGCTTGATGCCAAATGCGGGCAGTGTGAGTGGGGTGATTGAGGATGAGCAGGGCGCGCTGATTCCGGGTGCGCAGGTGGTGCTGGTCGCGGAGGGCTCGAGCCATAAGCTGACCAGCGGAAGCGATGGTCGGTTCTGCTTTGATGGCGTGCCGGCCGGGTCGTTTCAGGTGACGGCCAGCGAGCAGGGGATGCTGGATGGTGTGCGCGAGGGCACGCTGGAGGCGGCTCAGCAGATGGAGCTGGCGCCGATGATGCTGCGCGCCGGCGCGGTGATGTCAGTGACTGCGGTGACGCAGGAGCAGATGGCGACGATCCAGGTGCGGCAGGAAGAGACACAGCGGATTGGCGGAATTCTGCCGAATTACTATGTGGTCTATGACGCGAATCCGCAGCCGCTGACGAAGAAGCTGAAGCTGGAGCTGGGGTGGAGGTCGGTGTTCGATCCGGCGAATGTGATGTTTGTCGGCGTGGTCGCGGCGGGGCAGCAGGCGACGGGTTCTTTTCCGGAGTATCGGCAAGGAATGGCGGGATATGGCAGGCGATTTGGTGCGGGAATGGCCGACGCGACGGTGGGGACGCTGCTGACCGGGTCGGTACTGCCGATGGTCTTCCGGCAGGACCCGCGGTATTTCTACAAGGGCACGGGAAGCACGGTGGGCCGCACATGGTACGCGCTGAAGACGACGGTGATCTGCAGGGGTGACAACGGGCGGTGGCAGCCTGCGTATTCGAATGTGCTGGGGAGCTTTGGTTCGGGTGCGGTGAGTGGGTTGTACTATCCGGGCGGCGAGCGCGGCGGGATGCTGGTGGTGGAGAACGGGTTGAGCGCGCTGGCGTTTGATGGATTCGCGAATGTGATGCAGGAGTTTGTGCTGCGCAGGATGACTCCGGCGCGGCGCGAGGAATAGGTTTCGTCAGAAACCAACGATCGCGATCACGATCAGGACGACGACGATGGCCCCGACGCCGATCAGAAGGCCGGCAAAGAGCCTGCTATCGCGGCATAAGCTGCTGAGGGGCATGATGGCACCTGCCCGCCACGAGACTAGCGCAGGTCCATCTAGTGCGTCCAGATCGCGGGTTGGCGAGGAGCAGGTTCGGCTCAGAGGCCGAAGAGCGCGATTACAAGCAGGATGAGGAGAATTGGAGCGACGACGGCCAGTGCGATCGCGAAGGCTTTGCGTTCTTTGCGGGGGTGGTTGAGGCTGTTGCGACGCGGATCGAGCGGGTCGTACTGGACGGTGACGCTGGAGCCTTCTTTGAGCGGCTCGTTGCTGACAATGTCGGTGAGGTAGAGGTCGCCGTCGACGGGATAGCTGATGGTGATGGCGTAGCGGAAGCGATCGCGCGGGGTGAGGCGTGTGCCGTCGCGGTGATGGCGGCGCCGCTCGCAGAGCTCGACGGTCGCTTTGGCTCGCCTCCACCGTCTTGCGATGCTGCGGTTCCTGTCCCTCATGGGCCCTGCCTACACGCGAACGATCATAACCTCAGTTGATTTGATGAGGGCGGCGGCGGTTTGGCCTTTGCGGAGCTGCATCTCGCGGGCGGCGTCGGAGGTGATGATGGACGTGATGCGCTGGTCGCCGATTTCGAGGACGACTTTGGCGAGCAGGCCGGAGATTTTGACGTCAAGGATGCGGCCGACGAGCTGATTGCGGCCGGAGACAGCGCGGAAGCGATCGCGCGAGGCCTTGGGGTTGCCGACGGGGCGGGACTTCATCAGCGGCTTGAGGCTGGATTCGGGGATGCGGTGATGGCCGCCGCGCGTTTTGATGGTGCGGAGGGTGCCGGCGAGGATCCATTGCTTGAGGGTGGGATAGCTGACGCCGAGGGCGGCGGCGGCTTCGCGGGGCTTGAGCAGAATGTCGGCGGTGGGCATGGGTCGTCTCGCCGAGCAAGTATAGCGGAGAGAAAAACAGTGAATAGTGAGTAGTGAATAGTGAATAAAGCGGAGGGGTGTTGCCGGGCGTGAAATGCCGAAGATTCGATAGAATGAAACGTATAGATTCGAAGAAGGGGAATTCTGTTGAAGATTGGCTGGGTGTTGGTGGGTGTGCTGGTTGGTGTGCTGTTGAGTGCGACGCCAGGGGCGGCATGGGCGCAGGATTCGTTCTGGGGCAGATGGCAGGCGAGAGCGTCGGCGACGCAGGCTGCGCAGCCGCACTGGATCACTCCGCTGGTGCTGGTAACGCCGCGGCTGGAGCAGGAGTTTCGCGCGGATTTTGTGCATCAGTACAACACCAAGAGGCAGGAGCAGTGGACCTATGACAACGGCAAGGGGCTGGAGCTGATTCCGGAGCGGCACACAGAGATTCTGGTGAATCTGCCGCCGTTTATTGATCACGGGAATGGGGCGAAGGATGGGTTCGGGGATGTGTCGTTTGTGGCGAAGGAGCGGTTGTTTTCGCGCAATGAAGAGGCGGGGAACGCGATTGTAACGTTCTTTGTGGGCGGAACGGTGCCGACGGGCAAGAACGGCAATGGGAGCTGCTGTGCGGTGGTGACTCCGACGCTGGCGGTGGGCAAGGGATTTGGGCGGCTGGCGCTGGAGTCGACGGCCGGTGGGAGCTTTCCGGTCACGAATGCGAAAGGACTGGGGCACGCCATCGCGTGGAATAACGCGATTCAGTTTCGCGCGATGAAGACGGGCGTGGGAAAGATCTTCTGGCCTGAAGTCGAGTTCAATTCGTCGTTCTACAAGGGCGGGTTGAATGCTGCAAAGGCGCAGACGTTTTGGACGCCGGGGCTGGTGATCGGAAGGATTCCGCTGGCGCATAATGCGCAGGGTCTGCCGGGCAGGTTAGGGCTGACGTTTGGCGCGGGTGAGCAGATTGCGCTGACGCAGTTCAGAACGTACAACCACGCGACGGTGATTACGGCGAGGGTGCCGTTCTGATGCGGGCTAATAGCCGAGGCGGGAGTGGCGGATCCAGAAGTAGGCGATGAAGGCGAGCACGGCGACGATGGCGAGGATGTAGTAGACCCAGCGATCGCCCTTGTGATCGCACATGGTGTTGGTTTCGGGATCGTGCGGGTCGTAGCTGATGCAGAACCTGGAGCCGACCTCCCAGGGACGGCTGCATTCGAACTCGCCGGTGTAGTGGCGGCCGGCGACTTCGTAGCGAAAGGTGATGGAGTACTCCTGCCCGACGTAGCCGCCGGCGGAGGCGAGGTCGCAGTGGTGCTGGGTGGAGGATTCGACGGTAGCTTCGGTCTGGGGCCAGCTTCCGGTTTTGGTGAGGGTAGCCATAGTGCATCTCCCGCGCGGGACAGTATGACACTGGCATGCTATCCTTCGCGAGTTTTCTAGTGTTTGGAGCGGGGTGCATGGCTGGAGTCGCGAAGGCAGGGAACCGGCTGGAGTCGCGGCTGGATACGAAGGCGGCGAAGTTTGAGAGAAATCGGGAGGCGACACTTCGGTTGTTGGAGGAGGTTCGGGCCCAGGAGGCGCGCATTCGCGAGGGTGGCGGCGCGAAGGCGGTGGAGGCCCAGCATAAGAAGGGCAGGCTGACGGCGCGGGAGCGGCTGCGGTTGTTGCTGGATCCGGGTTCGGGGTGGACGGAGCTGGGGCTGTGGGCGGCGCGCGGCATGTATGAGGAGTGGGGTGGGGCTCCGGGCGCGGGAGCGGTGGCCGGGCTGGGTCGGGTGAGCGGGAAGCTGTGCCTGATCATCGCGAATGACGCGACGGTGAAGGCGGGCGCGTTCTTCCCGATGACGGCGAAGAAGGTGATCCGGGCGCAGACGATTGCGCTGGAGAACCGGATTCCGACGCTGTACCTGGTGGATTCTTCAGGAGTGTTTCTGCCGCTGCAGGAGGATGTGTTTCCGGATCAGGACGATTTTGGGCGGGTGTTCCGCAATAACGCGGTGATGAGCGCCGCGGGTGTGCCGCAGATTACGGCGATTATGGGGATGTGCGTGGCGGGCGGCGCTTATCTGCCGGTGATGACGGACACGGTGCTGATGACGGAGGGTTCGGGGCTGTTTCTGGCGGGGCCGGCGCTGGTGCAGGCGGCGATCGGGCAGAAGACGCCGGCGGAGGAGCTGGGCGGCGCTGGCATGCATGCGGAGGTGTCGGGGACGGTCGACTTTAAGGAGAAGGATGATGAGGCGTGTGTTGAGAGGTTGAGGAGTTTGGTGGGGAAGATTGGGGGGCGCCAGGGATCAGGGAACAGGGATCAGGGATCAGAGGTGTTTAGCCGAGTGGAGTTTGATGCGGAGCGGGATAGGCCGCTGTATGCCCAGGAGGATCTGTATGGGTTAATGGATCCTGATCCGGCGAAGACGCCGACGAATACGTATGAGGTTCGCGATGTGATTGCGCGGCTGGTGGACCGCAGCGAGTTTGATGAGTACAAGGCGGAGTTTGGGCGCACGGTGGTGTGCGGGTATGCGCGGATTGGCGGGCGCGCGGTGGGGATTGTCGCGAACCAGAAGATGCATCAGCAGATGACGGTCGCGACGGGGCCGCAGCAGGGAGAGAAGCGCACGGAGTTTGGCGGGGTGATCTACACGGAGAGTGCGCAGAAGGCGGCGCGGTTCATCATGGACTGCAATCAGCAGCTGGTGCCGCTGGTGTTTCTGCATGATGTGAACGGGTTCATGGTGGGCAAGGATGCGGAGTGGTCGGGGATTATTCGCGCGGGCGCGAAGATGGTGAGCGCGGTGAGTACGAGTGTTGTGCCGAAGATTACGGTGATCCTTGGTGGGAGTTTTGGCGCGGGGCACTATGCGATGTGCGGCAAGGC
>Ga0070741_10010649_pt1 | contig 17280 bp, 23 predicted proteins | sample Coa_R1_4_FD_66440 | JGI IMG/M metagenome (GOLD analysis project Ga0070741, IMG submission 66440) | Surface soil microbial communities from Centralia Pennsylvania, which are recovering from an underground coalmine fire - Coalmine... | ecosystem: Environmental > Terrestrial > Soil > Unclassified ...
TCGGAGGCGTCGGGCACTGAGAGCCGAGGTAGCGGTCGCGGTACCAGTTCACGCCGCCGTCGTCCGACCACCACGTGTTGACCTGGTTGCAGTAGTTCAGGACGAAGTCGAAGTCGCCCCACGGCGAGGTGACGAGCCCGTTCCGGTACAGGTGCGTCGTGCCCTCGTGCGCGGTGTAGACGATCGTCCCGTGCGCCGGGTCGGCCATCACCGTCGGCTCGCCGCCGGCGAGATCCTGGTCCACGTAGAGCGGCGTCCCGAAATGGACTCGTGCCGCAGAGGGCGCCGAGCGGCCCGCCGAGGCGAGGCCGAGCGCGAGCGCGCCCGTCGCCGCTATCCCGAGCACGAGCGTCAGGCTGCGCTTGCGCGCGTGGTTGAAGGTCCGATCCACGGACTCCCCCTTTCCCGCCGCGTGCACCCGCAGGCGGCGGTCGGTGTTCTCTGTCGGGAAAGACCCGCGGCGGGTCGAAAACTTGCAGTCCCTACGCGCTCGACGCCGACGCGTCGGCGTCGGGCTCGGCCGGGACGAACTCGACCTGGAGCCGCTCGATCCTGGAGCCGTCGGTCTCGATCACCCGGAAGCACGTCCCGTCGTGCTGCACTTCGTCGCCGGGCTCGGGCGCGCGACCGAGGAGCCCGAACACGAACCCCGCCATCGTGTGGTAGTCCTCGACCGGGAGCTCGGTCGAGAACTGCTCGTTGAAGTCGTCGATCGGGAACGTGCCGTCGATCCGGATCACGTTCTCGTCGATGCGCTCGACCGACTCGTCCGGGAGGTCGAACTCGTCCTCGATCTCGCCGACCAGCTCCTCGAGCAGGTCCTCGAGCGTGACGATCCCCTCCATCGTCCCGTGCTCGTTCATCACGATCGCCATGTGCTCCTTCGTCCGCCGGAACTCCTGCAGGAGCGCCGCGACGTCCTTCGTCTCCGGGACGATGTGCGCCTGGCGGACGAGGTCCTCGAGCTTGAGCCGCTTCATGTCGCCTGCGCGCTGCAGCGCCTGGAAGAGGTCGCGAACGTGGAGGATGCCGACCACCTCGTCCAGCGACCCGCGGTAGACCGGATACCGCGTGTACGGCGACTCGATCGCCACGCGTAGCGCCTCGTCCGGCTCGAGGTCGATCGAGATCGCGACCACGTCGGAGCGCGGCACCATCACGTCCTCGACCTCCTTGTCGGCGAAGTCGAAGACCTTGTAGAGCATCTCCTGCTCCTCCGGCTCGATCTCGCCGTGCTCCGCGGAGCGCTCCGCGAGCATCCGCAGCTCGGCCTCCGAGAGGGCGGCCTCCTCGGCTCCGGGCGGCTCCGTGCCGAGCAAGCGCAGCACGAGCTCGGTCGCGCCCTGGAGGATCCAGACGACGGGATAGAAGAGCAAGAAGAAGCCGCGAACCGGGGCCGCGACGGTGAGCGCGATCCGCTCCGAGTGCTTCAGCGCGAGCCCCTTCGGCACGAGCTCGCCGATCACCACGTGGAAGAACGTGATGATCACGAAGGCGAGGATGATCGCGAGCAGCGTGGCGAGGGCGGGCTCGAAGGCGTGCGCCAGCACCGGCTCGCCGACGGCGCCGATGCCCAGGCTCGTGAGGGTGACGCCGAGCTGCATCGCAGCGATGAAGCGCGGCGGCTCGGCGACGATCGCCTTCACGGCGCGGGCGCGCCTGCTGCCCTGCTGCTCGAGCTCGGTGATCCTCGTCCTCCGGGCCGTCACGAGCCCGTACTCGGCGGCGACGAAGAACCCGTTCAACAGGATCAGCACCGCGACTGCGAGGAGTTCGAGAAAGAGGGTCACGCCCCTACCCCCGGGGCGCCGGTACTCGGCGGGAAGTCGTCTTCCACGTTGTCCTGGCCAGTATAGGTAACCGATCTGCCGGTGCCCGCTCTGCGAGCCGCACCACCTATCCAGGCACCGGGCCGCCGGATGATACGCGCGGGTCCGTCACGCGGGCCTGCGCGCCACCGCGAGGAGGTGCTGGCTCAGCCCGAGGAGATGCGGATCTGCCTCCGTCTCGCGCGCGATGCGAAGGAGCCGCTCGCGCACGGCCTCGTCTGCCCACAGCGACTCCAGATCCTGCGCCAGCCACCCCGGGCCTTCGACGCCGTAGACGGCGGCGACGTCGAGACCGGCCTGGCCGACCTCGGCGGCGAGGTCCTCGGGAAGGTGGAAGTACGCGTCGGGAAAGGGCCGCGTCCGTTGGCCCTCGTCGACGCGCCGCCCCGTGCGGGTCTCGGCCTGGTCGTTCGCGAAGACCTGGCTGTCGGCGACGAGTCCGCTACGGACGGTACCGAGAAGCGGCGCGAAGCGCGAGATCGCGGCCGCGAAGATCGAGCCGCCCGGTCGGCAGACCCTGCGAGCCTCGCGAAGCGCCTGTAACCGCGCCTCGGGCTCGACGAGGTGGTAGAGCGGGCCGAGCAGCAGCACCGCGTCGAACGATTCGTCGCCGAACGGAAGGGCGCGCGCTTCGCCGGCGTGCACGCCGAACCGCGGCGGATCGCCGGCGCGCTTCCGCGCGATCTCGACGTGGAGGGGCACCGGCTCGACGAGGTCGACCGTATGCCCGTCGCCGGCGAGCCAGGCGGAGTAGTGGCCGGCGCCGCCTCCGACGTCGGCGACGCCGGCGGGCGCGGCGAGAAACCGGCCGACGATCTCCTTGGTCCGCTCGAACTCGAGCGCCCCGGGCAGCCGGTCGAGGCGGTCGACCTCGACCGCGCCCTCGTAGTAGGCAAGCACGTCAGAGGACAGGGCGAACGTACGTTCTATACTACCGGAGATGCGGGTCGAGTACCGCGAGGAACCGTGCAAGAGCGCCCTCAACCGCGTCACGGGCATGCCCTTCTCCTGGTCGCTCAACCCGTATATGGGCTGTGCCCACCGCTGCACCTTCTGCTACGTCCGCGCCTTCGAGCTGCGCGCAGACCGGCCGTTCGACGACCGCTACGGGCGAGCGATCCGGGTCAAGACGAACGTCGCCGAGGTGCTCCGCAACGAGCTCTCGCACCCGCGCTGGAAGCGCGAGCCCGTCGCGATCGGGGCCGCCACCGACCCGTATCAACCGGCCGAGGGACGCTACCGGCTCACCCGCGGCTGCCTCGTCGAGCTCTCGCACGCAAGAAACCCCTTTAGTCTCATCACCCGCGGGCCGATGATCCTTCGTGACTTGGACGTGCTCCAGGAAGCTGCAGGGAGAGCTGACGTGTCGATCAACTTCTCGATTCCCACGCTCGACGAGAACGTCTGGCGCACGACGGAGCCGGGGACGGCGCCGCCTCGCCAGCGCCTGCGCGCGTTGAAGCGGCTGGTCGACGCGGGCCTCAAGGTCGGCGTGGGAATGGCGCCGATCCTGCCCGGGATCTCCGACCGGCCGGAGCAGCTCGCGGAGGTCGTGAGGGCCGCGCGCGAGGCCGGCGCGACGCACCTGTGGGGCAACGTGCTCTACCTCAAGCCCGGGACGCGCGAGCACTTCCTCGAGGCCCTGGCGCGCGACTGGCCGGAGCAGCTCGAGCGCTACGAGCACCTCTACGGCCGGCGCGCGTACCTCGCGAAGAAGGACGCCGCACCCGTGCGCGAGCTGATCGCGGAGCTGCGGCGGAAGCACGGCATCGCCGACCGAAGGACGCGGAGGCTCGAGCCTCCGCCCGAGCCGGAGCAGCTCGCCCTTGCCGTCTAGGACCGGACGAAACGGCGCGCCTTACAATCCCCGCTCGGTGCCGGAGGAGATCACCTGCCTGATCGTCGACGATCACGAGGTCGTGCGCGAAGGGCTTCGGCTCTCCCTCTCGCGCGCGTCGCACATCCGCGTCGTCGGCGAGGCTTCCGACGGCGCCGGCGCGGTCGCGCTGGCGGAGCGGAGGAAGCCGGACGTCGTGATCATGGACGTCCGCATGCCGGGTATGGACGGGCTCGAGGCGACGAAGCAGATCAGCCAGCGAGCCCCGAAGACGGCCGTGATCATCTTCACCGCCTACAGCGAGCGGACGCTCCTCTCGCGCGGCCTCGAGTCGGGCGCGAAGGGCTACATCCTCAAGGAGGCACCGCATGACACGCTCCTGCGAGCGATCGAGAAGGTCGTCGCCGGCGACGGCTACGTCGACCCGGCGCTGATGCCCGCCTTCCTCTCCGGGCGCGACCGCGAGGACATGCTGACCGCGCGGGAACGCGAGATCCTGCAGCTCCTCGCCGACGGGATGTCCAACGCCGACGTCGCCCAGAAGCTCTTCATCAGCCAGGAGACGGTGAAGAGCCACGTCCGCCACATCCTCACGAAGCTCGAGGCGGACACCCGCACGCACGCCGTCGCGATCGCGCTGCGCGAAGCGATCATCGATTGACCGCCGACCACGGCCTCGCAGAGCGCCTGGTCGCGGCCGAGCGGGACGAGCGCCGGCGGCTCGCGCTCTTCCTCCACGACGGGCCCGTGCAGTCGCTGTCGGGCATCGCGCTGATGCTCGACGCCGTCTCGGACGCGATCGGCGCGGGTCGCATCGACGAGGCCCAGCGGGTGCTCGCCGCCGCGCTCGAGCGGCACCGCGAGACGATCCGCTCGCTCCGCGACCTCTCGTTCGACCTCGAGCCGGTGATCCTCCGCGACCAGGGGTTCGTGCCCGCGGTGAAGGCGCTGACGGAGCGCCACGGCCTCGCGCGTGAGCTCCAGATCGACGTCGACGTGGACGCCGGCGAACGGCTGTCGGAGAACGCTCAGGTCGCTCTCTACCAGGTCATCCGCGAGGCGCTCGACCAGGCGCTTCGGCGCGGGCGGCCGACGCGAATCTCGGTCAGGCTGGAGGAGCGCGACGACGAGGTCGAGCTGGCGATCGTCGACGACGGCGCGGGCGAGCGCCGGCGCGCGAGCCTCGAGGCGATCGAGGAGCGCGCACAGCCGATGCAGGGGCGCGTGCGGATCGAGCACCGCCCGGACGGGGGCACCGCGCTCCGCGTCGTGCTGCCCGCGTATCGCGCGCGAAGGTAGCTACGATCCCGCCGCGATGGCGGAGACCCACCTGCTCTTCGTCTGGAAGCCGACCGGCTACGAGCTCGAGGAGCGCCACGGCGACCCGCCGGCCGTGGGCGCGGAGGTCGACCAGAACGGCAGCACGATGACGGTCGTCAAGGTCGCGCCGTCGCCGCTCCCGGGCGACCGGCGCCGTTGCGCGTATCTCCAGCCGATTCCGTAGTTACTTGCTCTCGGTGGCGACCGCGTCCTCCGCTGCGACGAGGCCGAGGACGAGCGCCGCGGCGAGCCCGCTCGCATAGCCGCCGGTCGACCAGCCGCCGGCGTCGACGCCGGCGGCGTACAGACCGTCGATCGGCGTGCCGTCCTCCCCGAGCACGCGGGCCTTCTCGTCGATGCGGAGACCGCCGATCGTGTGCGTGACGGCGGCGCGGACGCGAACGGCGAGCACGGCGCCGCCCGGGACCTGGAACGGCAGCTCGGCCGGTTCCCTCACGGTCCCGCCTGCCGCCCGCGCAGCGTCGACGAGGTCGCGAACGGTGCGTTCCCGCACCGGCTGCTCGAGGGCTCGCTCGTCGAGGACGAACCACGCCGCTCCCCCCGGCAGACGCCCGATGGCCTGGACGAGGTCGGTCTCCGACCAGGAGATCGAGCCGGCGTCGAGCCCGCGTCCCGAGTCGTCGAGGATCGCGAGCGCGTGGCGGCCGTAGATCTGCGCGAGCCGGACGAAGTCCTCCTCGGCGACGGGCACGTCGGGCATCGCCCGCCCGAAGAACTCGCCGAGGCCCTCGCTCAGCGCGGCGCCGCGGCGCCGGGCGTAGTCGATCCCGCCGCCGTCGCTCCAGCGGTTTGTGCGCAACGGCAGGCCGAGCTCGCGTGCGAGCCTCACCGGGAAGCCGCCTGTCGCGAGAACGAGCGGCTTCTCCACGCCGTCCGGAAGCGCGATACCGAGGCGAACGTCGCCGGCGGCGTGCACGAGTCGCTCGGCGAGCGCACGGGGTTCGAACCGGCGCCCGACCGTCAGCGGGTTGCCCGTGTCGCGCTCGACCGTGCGCGCACCGAGCGACTCGAGCCAGTCGAGCGAGTCATCGAGCCGCTCGAAGACGAGACGCTGCAGCGCCGGATCGCCGCCGGGGCACTGCGCCCGGAATTCGTCGAACGTTCGGTAGCGCCAGACGAAGCCGCTCGAGAGGAGCATCGACCCGCCGGCCCGGTCGCCCTTCTCGAGCACGACGGGCGAGGCGCCGAGCTCGCGAGCGCGGACGGCGGCGCAGAGGCCGGCCATCCCCGCACCGGCGACGAACAAGCCTCTAGACGAGCGAGAAGGTCGGCTTGTGCTCGACGTACTCGAGCTTCACGCGCTCCGGGCCCCAGACGAAGACCGCGTAGGTGTTCGGGGCGTCGACGACGTCGGCGACCTCGACGCCGAGGTCGTCGGCGTTCGCGCGCCAGTCGTCCGCCGAGTCGACGAGGACGCCGAGGTGGTTCAACAGCGGCCGCTCCGGATCTCCGGGCGCGCCCCCGTGGAACTCCACGAACGCTCCGCCCGCCTCCACGCGCGGCGCCCCCGACTCGCCGGCAGGAGCCGCCTCGAAGCCGAGCGGCACCCACCGGTCGGCCGTGTCCCGCGGCGACGCCGAGAAGAGCGCGACGTGGTCGAGGTCGTACGGGACGCTGTCCGCGCTCTCGACCAGTCCCAGCCGCAGCCCCTCCCCCACCTCGAAGTAGATCCCGCCGGGACCGCGTTCCACCGCCAGGCCGCTCGGGAGCTCGTCCGCCGCCGCCCCGACGTCCGGTACACGCAGCGCGACGTGCTTCAGCGCGCCTCGCTCCCGAGGCCCGTCGGCCTCGAACAGGGTCAGCTTGCCGCGCCGTGCCTCGGCGCCGAGAAGCGTGAACTTGTCGGTCCGCTCGATCACGTGCATCCCGAGATGCGCCGTCGCGAAACCGGCGACCGCGTCGCGGCCGGCGACCCAGAGCGCCACGTGGTCAAGCGCATTCAGGAGCACGCGCTCCACCTTAGCGATACGGGGCTACTTGCTCTTCCGGTTCACCGCCCGCTGCAGCTGCGCCTTGTTCATCTTCGAGCGGCCCTCGATCCCGAGACGCTTCGCCTCCTTGTAGAGCTGCTCCTTCGTCTTCTGTTGTCCGTTGCGGTTCGCGGAGCTGCGGCTGGCGGAGCTGCGGCTCGAGCTGCCGCGGGTCGACGAGCTGCTGCGGGCCGCCGAGCTCCCGCGCTTCGACGAGCTGCCGCCGCTCGACGAGCCCCGGCTCGAGGAGCTGCGGCTCGAACCCGACGAGGAGCGCGACGAGCCCGAGCTCTTCGTCTCGCCCTTCTCCGCACGCTGCTTGTTGACCGTGCGCGCGGCGATCTCCTTCGCCCGCTTCGTCGAGCGTCCCTGCTTCTTCTCGCCCTCCTTGATGTGCTCGTACTGACGCTCACGCTTGTTGCTCCATGCCTTCTGCGGCACGAGAACCCCCTTTGACGACGACGTTGCCAGCGACGTAAATCCCCGCATATAGAGTTCTGAATCCATGGCCAAGGCCCTGGTCCTCGCCGCGCGGCAGCCAGAGTTCAGCAGCCTCCTCGAGGTGGCGGGATTCGACGTCGAGATTCGCACGCGACCGCTCACGCCGGACGGCCCGCTCGACGCGGACGTCGCGGTCGTCTTCCGCGGGCGGCTGATCGGGCGCAACCAGGCCGCGACGCTCGCGCAGCAGGGCATCCCCGTGGTCGAGGTGCTGACCGCGACGCCGACGACGCCGTCCACCGCCCGCTGGATCAAGGTCTCGAACCGGATGCCGAAGTCGGACCTCGTGCAGATCGTGCACGCGCTCGCCGATTCGCGCCGCTGAGGCTAGGCGGAAACCTTCGCGCTGAAGAGGATCGGCGGCGTGGGCGCCGAGGCGCCCGGTGCGCGTTCGAGCGTGACGGCGACGGTCGCGCCGCGCGGGACGTCGTGCGTAACGGAGACGGTCCCGCCCCGCCTGAACGTTCCGGCCGGCCGGGGCTTGCCGCCTTCGATCACCCAGATCTCGTAGGTCTTGCCGGGCGGCGCCGGGCGGAGTCCGGACAGCGACATGAACGCGTGACCGGACGAGTTGACCGAGAGAGTGCCGTTCGCGCCCTGGAGTGAGACACGCTGCGCCTGGCGCGACGGCCCGTTCGTGCCGAGCGTCGCCCACAGTCCGAGCCCGAGCGCCAGCGCCGCAGCCGCGGCGACCGCTGTCACCCACTGTGTCCTCCGGCGCCGCCGCAACGGGACGACGTTCGGCCGCTCGCGCCGCGCCGCCTCCAGAATCGCATCGCGCAGCCCGGCGGGTGCGGGCGGCCCCTCCGCTCCGAGCGCGAGCGCGGTCGCGGCATCCGAGAGCGCCTCCACGGCGGCGCGGCACTCCTCGCAGCCGCGGAGATGCCCCTCGAACTCGCGCCGCTCCTCGGGCGTCAGCGCGTCGAGCGCGTACCCCGCGGCCAGATCATGGAGCTGATCCCGAGCACTCGAACTCATGCTTCACCGGAACGGTATTCGCTCCGGGTACGCGATGCGGTTCGAGTTTCGGCTACTCGAGCGGCGGATTCTGGACGTCGTGCTCGTCCGCGTACTCCTGGACGAGCTTGTTCACGACGTCGGCGCCATCACCGTAGGCGTAGTTGATCTTCACGAAGGGTTCCCATTTGTCCGGGAGCGCGTCCTCCGGGAAGATCGCCTCGACCGGGCATTCCGGTTCGCAGGCCCCGCAATCAATGCATTCCTCCGGATCGATGATCAGGATCCGCTCGAACTCGTGGATGCAATCGACCGGGCAGACGTCCACGCAGGACCGGTCTTTGATGTCGATGCAAGGCTCAGCGATGATGTACGTCAAGGCCGCCCTACTCTACCGAGGCAAGCAGCTCCCCGATCAGTTGAGGGCCGCGCTCCGCGAGGGCCGACTTCGCCAGCACCTGGTCGAAGCCGGCGGCGTGCGCACGGCGCAGCCCGGCGGTGTCGGCATGGTTCGTGAAGCCGACGATCGGGATCTCCGGATAGGCGTCAGCGACCTCCTCGGGATCGATCCGTGCGATGTCGGCGATGACGAGATCGGCCTCCGCGACGTTGTCGGTCGTGACGAAATGGTGGCCAGGCAGCAGCGCTTCGAGCTTGCCCCTGAAGAAGAGATCGACGCCTGCGAGCAGGATCGTCGCCACGACCAGATGAGCCTAACACGGTCGTCTCCGAGCACCAATAGGCTCCACCGGTGGAGCACCTGGAGCGCGGGCTCGACCTGATCCGCCGCGGCGAGTTCTTCGCCGCGCACGAGGACCTCGAGCTCGCGTGGCGCGCGGCGCCGGCCGAGGAGCGGGACTTCTACCAGGGCCTCGTGCACGTCGCCGTGGCCTGGTACCAGGCCGGCCGGGGGAGGCGGCCGGGCTGCGAGCGGCAGCTCGAGAAGGCCGAGCGCCGGTTGCGGCCGTTTGCGCCGCGGCACCGCGGCGTGGACGTCGAGAGCGTGCTCGCGCAGGTGCGCGACGCGGCCGCGACCGTCGCCGCCGGATCGCTCGCGCTCCGTCCGCCGCAGATCTAGAGAGTGCCGAGGCCGACCCGGTCGAGCAGGCGGTTCAGGAGCACGCGAAGCCACCAGTCGCGGTGGAAGAAGAGCAGCAGCCCCAGCGCGAGCAGCGTCGCGCCGCTCGCGACGCGGATCACGACGTAGTGGTCGCGCAGCCACCTGAACGCGCGCATCGCGTGCGCGAACGCGACGCCCGCCAGCAGGAACGCGAAGCCGAGACCTGCCGAGTACGCGAAGAGCAGGAGCGATCCGCGGACGACCGTCCGGCTGTCGCTCGCGAGCACGAGGATCGACGCGAGCACGGGGCCGATGCACGGCGCGGCGCAGACCGCGAAGGCGCCGCCGAGGAGCGCGTTCGAACCGCGGCCGCGCGCAAACGACAGCAGACCGGGCGCGACCGCACGCTCGGGCCAGGGCAGCAGGCCCATGAAGACGAGCCCGAGGACGACGAGGACGACGCCCGCCACCTCGTTCTGCCGGTCCGCCTGGAAGGCAGTCGCGATCGCCGCCGCCCCCGCTCCGAGGACGACGAACACGACGCTGAAGCCGGCGATGAAGGGCAGGCTGGAGACGACGACGCGCCTCGAGGTGCCGCGCTCGCCGAGCCGCCTGGCCTCGACCGCGGAGAGCGCCGACAGGTATCCCGGCACGAGCGGCAGGACGCACGGCGTCACGACCGAGACGAGCCCCGCGAGGAACGCGATCGGGATCTTGCCGGCCACGCCGGCGCTAGCCGTCGAAGCGAGCGAGCGCCTCGTCGACGCGCCGCTCGGCCTCGGGATCGAGCTGACGCGCGGGCGCCTCGCCCGGCTCGCCGCGCGGCCGCGACCGGCTCCACCGCCACGCGAGGGCCGCGAGCGCGACCGCTCCGAGCCCGACGCCGACGAACGGCAGCACCCAGGCGAGCAGGTTGAAGCCCTTCTTCGGCGGCGAAGCGAGGACGGACTCGCCGAAGTTCGCGACGAGCTTCGCCTCGATCCGGCTCTTCGTGTCGCCGGCGGCGATCCGCTCCTTGATGAACGCCTTCATCCGCTGCGCGATCGCCGAGTTCGACTGGTCGAGCGTCTCGGGATTGCAGACGGGGCAGATCACCTCGCTCTCGATCTCGGCAGGCGTCGGGTGCCGCTCGCTCGCGAGCGCCGGCGCCGCCAGGAAGAGCGCCGCCGCCGCGATCGCGAGGAGTCTCACGAGCGGAGCGCGAGCTGGATGTTGCGGTCGAGGAGCTCGCGCGAGACCGGCCCGTCGACATGGTCGCCGACGATGTGTCCGCTCCGGTCGACGAAGAACGTCTCGGGGAAGCCAGTCACGCCGTAGTCGCCGATGACCGTGCCCGAGCCGTCGTGGACGAGCGGGTACGTGAGATCGAACTTCTCGCCGAACTTCTTCGCGTCGCCCGAGAAGTCCCTCGCGTCGACGCCGACCACCACCACGCCGCGCTCGCGCCATCGCTTCCACGCGGCCTCGAGCTCGGGCGCCTCCCGCTTGCACGGATAGCACCACGACGCCCAGAAGTTCAGGACGACGGCCTTGCCGCGGAACGCGGAGAGCTCGACGTCGCCGCTCCCGTCGAGCCGCGGGAGCGAGAACCGCGGCGCGGGCCCCTTGGCCGGCGACTGGCCGTCGTGGCTCAACCGCCAGCCGAGCAGCGCGAGGAGTGCCGCGACGAGCCCGAGCGCGAGGGCCTGTGCGGTCAGCTTCAGCGCGCGCGGCACGTCAGGCGGGCACGATGAAGACGGTGCTGCCGATGTCGACGTGCTCGAAGAGCCACTCGGCGTCCGGGATGTGCATCCGGATGCACCCGTGCGAGAGCGAGTAGCCGATCGACGCGTCGTCGGGCGTCCCGTGGATGCCGACGCCCGACGCCGAGAGCCCCATCCAGCGGGTTCCGAGCGGGTTGCCCGGTCCCGGCGGCACGGGCTTCAGACCCTGCGCCCAGGGCGACTGCGGCGGATACCACCACGGGTTGCGCCACTTGACGACGATCGAGAAGCGGCCGAGCGGCGTGGGATAGGCCGTCTGCCCGACCGCGACGGCGAACTCGCGCTCGAAGTGCATGCCCTTGTAGAGGTAGAGCTGCCTCGACTCGCGGCGGATCACGACCACCGGCCCGAAGGTCGCTCGACTCACCTTCCGCGGGATCGGGATCAGCCTGGCCGTGACCGGCGTACGGCGGTTCGCGGCGAGCGTGTGGACGATGTCGGCCGCTGTGCCGAGCTGGTCGAGCCTCTGCCCGACGCGGCCCTCCGTCACGAACGGCGCGAGCTTTCGCAGGAGCAGCACCGAGTCGATTGGCGTCCGGTCGAACCTCCGCGCGAGCCTGGCCAGGTACGCGCGCACCGGCTTCCCGTGGACGATGATCGAGAGCGGGACGGCGGTTCCGGCCCGGGCGTGCCTCGCCCGGCCGACGGCGATCTTCGCGTACGCGATCAGCCCGAAGCGCTCCGGAGAGACCTTGAACTTGTGCGTCCCTAGTCGGAGGACGAGCGGACGGCGCACCGACTGCTGCACCGTCTCGAGGGCCGTCTCGACCTTCATCCGCCCGACGGGAACACCGCCGATCGTCACCTTCGCCGGCAGCCGCACGACCTGCGGCGACTGCTCCGCGAACGCCCCGCCGGCGAAGGTCCCCACGGCCGCCAGGCCAAGCAGCGAAAGGACGAACGCGACCCGCCTCACGGCCTGGAGTGTAGCCCTGGAAGCGCTGCGATCATCGGCGCTCGCCCGCTACGCGCCGGATGACGATCACCGCGCAGTCGTCCGTCAGCTCACCCTCCGCGAACCGCCGGCACTCCGTGAGGACCTTCGCGGCGAGGCGCTGAGCAGGGAGGTCGCGATGAGCGGCCAGGAAGGCGTCGAGCCGCTCCTCGCCGAAGAGCTCCTCCCGCCGCCGCGCCTCGACGACGCCGTCGGTGTAGAGGACGACGGTCGTCCCGGGCTCGAGCTGCGCCCCGACGGACTCGTACTGCTGATCGGGCTCGATCCCGAGGGCGAGGCCGGAGACGGGCAACGGCCGGACGGCCCCGTTCGGCGGCACGAGCCGGGGCGGGGGGTGACCCGCGCCCGCACAGGCGAGCTGGCCGGAGGCGGCGTCGATCGTCAGGCAGAGCATCGTCACGAACTTGCCGCTCGCGACCTCGCCGCAGACGACTTCGTTCGCATGGCGCAGGAAGTCCGCGGGCTCGCCGTGCTCCCGGATCAGCGAGCGGAAGACGAACTTCGTCATCGCCATGTCGGCGGCCGCGTCGATGCCGTGGCCCGTGACGTCGCCGAGGACGACGGCGAGCCGCGAGTCGCCGAGCTCCAGATAGTCGTAGAGATCGCCGCCGACGTCCAGCCGCGCCGACGATTCGTATGCCTCCCCCACCTCGAGCCCTTCGACCGCCGGCCTGCGGCGCGGCAGGAGCGAGCGCTGCATCGTGTCCGCGAACTGCTTTTGCTGCTGGTAGAGGCGGGCGTTGTCGACCGCGAGCGCGGCCTGGCGACCGATCGAGAGCCCCGTCTCGATCGTCTCGTCCGAGATCGGCCTCGCCGGGTCGAGTGAGAGCAGCGTCAGCGTTGCGAGGAGCTCGGTCTGCGTCGAGATCGGCAGGACGGCCGCCGTCGAACCCTTCTCGAGGAACGGGACGAGCAGCTCGTGCGAGCCGCCGAGCTCCCCGGCGGCGGCCGCATCGAGGCGGAACGGCTCGTCGTCGTCGAGCGCGGTTGGCACAGCGAGCTGCGGCCGGCGGAAGATCGCCTCGAGGGCGGGCCGGACACGCGCGTCGGCAACGTGGAGCGCCTGGAGGACGAGCGACTCGCCGCGCTCGCTCGGCATCCTGATCACCGCGGCGTCGACGTCGAGGAGGTCGACGACGGTTCGCGCGAGGGCGTCGAGCGTGTCCTGCAGGGACAGCTGCTCGGCGAACGACCTCGAGATTTCGTAGAGCGCGCTGAGCCTTCGCGCCGCCGCCTGCTGCGCCGCGCCCGCGCGTTCGGCCTCCGCCTTCTCGCGCGTGAGCTGCTCGTGCAGCCGGGCGTTCTCGACCGCGACCGCGAGCTGGCCCGCGAGCGCGGCGAGGAGCTCCGAGTCGCTCTCGTTCAGCGACCGGCCGCGGCGCGGGTAGACCGCGAGCAGTCCGATCACGTCCCCGTGCGCGAGCAGCGGCACCGCCTGTGCCGCCTCGATGCTCGCAGCCTCGATCGCACCGCGAACGCGCCGGAGCCGCGGGTCGTTTGCGGCATTCTCGATCACGACCGTCCCGCGTGCCCGGAACGGGCCGAGGGCGAGCTCGAGCAGCTGCTCGCCCACCTCGGCGTGCGGGCCGGCGAGACGGCGCGCGGCGGCCGTCTCGAGGCGGCCCCCCTCCCGGAGGTAGAGGGCGACGCGCCGGACACGCAGCCGCTCCGACACCTGCTCGACCGCGGTCTCGAGCGTGTGCGCGAGCGAGAGCTGCGCGATCGCCTGGCCGACAACGGCGAGAAGCGCCCGTGTGCGCTCGAGCTCCGCTGTGCGCTCGCCCGCTCGCTCGCCGGCGCGCAGCGCCTCGGCCGCGTGGAGCGAGAACGACGCGAGCGCCATCCGCTCCGCCGGCCCCGGCGCGGTGTCGTAGACGAGCTGGAGCGCGCCGAGCGGTGGCCGCCCGAGCTGCACCGTCGCGACCGCTCCCTCGTCGCCGTCCTCGATCGTGACGCGCTCGCGCTCGTGGAGGGCCTGCGCCACGCTGGCGGCGTCGTCGACGAGCGGTTCGTCGGGCCTCACTCCGATGGCGGCGACGAGCACGGGCTCCTCGTCCTCCGTTGCCCGCCAGATAAGACAGGCGCGCGCGCCCGTGGACGCGACGGCGATCTGGGCGACCACCTCCGCCGTGCGTGACTCGTCGTTCGCGACGGCCAACGCCTCGCCGGCAAGCGCGAGCCCGCTTGCGGTCACCGCGTCTGCGTCGGCCCCGTCGCGCTGCTCGAACGCGGCGACGACGAGCGCCACCTGCGCGGCGGCGAGCCGCGCGAGAACGCGTGCGGAGGGGTCGAACGAGCCTGTCGTCCGGAGCAGGACGACACTTCCCGCGAGCTCGGTTCCCAGTCGCGCGGGAACCTGCAGCACCGACATCGCTCCGGCTCGGCGCGCAACCCGCCGCACGGCTGCAGGCAGCCGATCCGGATCCTCGACCTCCTCCGGCTCGATCTCGTCGACCGGGACCCGCGTTCCCTCGGTCTCGGCGACGAGCGCACGCGACGCGGAGAAGACCGCGCGGGCCTCGGCCTCGCGAGCTGTCTCGTCCAGAACATAGACGACGACCGCGTCGGCCCCCGCTGCGGCCCCCGACGCCACGGCCGCGAGCGCCTCGTCGAGCGTCGAGGCGTCCGCAACGCGGGCAGCCGCCTCCCCCAGCGCGGCGAGCGCCTGCTCGGGCGCCGGCCCGCGCCGCCGCACCGCGCCCGTCTGACCCGGCTCCACGATCATCGCGACCTCGCCCGTGAAGTATCGCCTAGCGCGGCGGAGCGCGACAGGCGGATTCCCTGCTCAGGCCGGATTTCGCCGAAATCGCTCTAGACTTAGAGGGATGGCACAGGCAGCGCCGACCCCGCCAGCGCGCGAGGAGCCGCCGCTTCACGACCCGGCGGCGATCGAGCGGGAGTACCGCCGCCACCGGGCCCGGCGGCACGCGCGGATCGAGCGCCGGCGTGCAACGAAGCTCGCGCGATTTCGCTTCTGGGCGGTGCTCGGGATGCTCTTTCTCGGCTGCCTCGTCCTCGCCGTGACGATCTGGATCGAGGTCGGCCGGCTGTTCGGCCTCTAGCTACCTCGCGGACAGCATCTCGGCGCGGCGGAACGGGCTCCAGTTCGACTCCTCCCACGCACGCCCGCCGCACATCGGGCAGAGCGGCAACTCCTTCGCGACGATGACGCCGTAACCGCAGTCGGCGCAATGGAACTCGCCCTTGGCGATCACGCCACTCGTCCAGAACTGCACATACCCCTCGTCACCGCCGTACGCAAGGTCGACCCCTGACATGCGAACCCCCTTCACCGAAAGCACCTGACGCCTGCACCGGCGTAGATGCCCATACTTCTCGCCGTGGAAACGCCAGAGTTCCTCGAGCCCGGCGACCCGCCCGAGCGGCGCTCCGCGCGGCCGCCCCAGTCGCCGGCGCCGCGTCCACAGGCCTTTCAGCATCGGCCGCCCGGGATCTGGGGGATCGGCGAGCGCGTGAGCTGGGTCGCGGGGCTCGTCCTCGCGCTCTCGTCCTTCATGTCGTGGTACTCGGGCAGCTCGCCCGAGGGGCCGACCGAGTCGGTCATCGGCTGGCACACCGGGGTGCTCGGGAAGCTCATCTTCTTCATCGGCCTGGCGGTCGTCGCGCTCGCCGTGCTGCGCGAGGCCGGGATCGAGCTCCCGCCGGCTGTGCCGGAGAGCCTCGTGATCATCGCCCTAGGCGCGCTCGGGACGATCTTCGCGCTGATCCGGCTCATCTCGATCCCCGAGACGTTCGCCGGGACAGGGCGCGGGATCGGAATCTGGATCAGCGTCGTCTCGGCGCTCGTGGTGATCGTCGCAGGGCTCTTACGAGCAGGCGAAGAGCTGTAGCGACGGCGACGCCGACTGCGGCGCCGCCGAGCACGTCGAGCGGGTAGTGCACGCCCACGTAGACGCGGGAGGCCGCAATCAGCGCGGCGAGGACGAACGCGGGCGCAGCCAGGCGCGGCGCGAGCCAGGTCAGCATCAGCGCGCACGCGAAGCTCGAGGCCGCGTGGCCGGAGGGAAACGAGGAGCTGTGCGGCTCGCTGACGAGCGGATGGACGTGAGGGCGCGGCCGGCCGACAGCCGCCTTGATCGAGAAGTTCACCCCCTGCGCGGCACCGTCTGCCGCGGCCACCGCGAGAAAGGCCACGGGGCGGCGCAGCAGGAACGCGACCGCGAGGCCGGCACCGAGCCAGACCGCGCCCCAGGTGCCGATCGCGGAGAGCCCCTCGAAGAGCGGGTTCAGCCATCCGACGCGGTGGCCGGCGATCCACTCCTCGATGTGACGGTCGAGGCGGAGCAGAGGCTAGGCCGCGGCGCGACCCATGGCTAGACAGGCAGCAGCTGCTTCGTCGAGTCGATCAGCTGCTGGGGATCGAACGGCTTGCCGATGAAGCCACGGGCGCCGCGGGCCTCGGCCTCGGCCGCGGCGGCCTCCGCCTTGCCGCTGAACATGATCACGGGGATCGAGCCGAGCCCGTGGCGCTCCTGGACGCGGCGCAGCATCTCCCATCCGTCGACGTGCGGCATCATCACGTCGAGCAGGATCAGGTCCGGTGGCTCCGCCTCGAGCGCCGAGAGTCCGTCCTCGACGCTCGCCGCCTCGCGCACCGAGTAGCCCTCGAGCTCGAGGTTGACCCGGACGTAGCGACGCAGACGCTCGTCGTCGTCGACGATGAGAACGACCGGGCCTGCCGGCGGCGAAGGCCCGGACCGCTCGAGGAACGCGTCGAGATCGCGACGGCGGTAGCGGCGGTGGCCGCCCGGCGTGTAGAAGGTCGGGACGCGGCCGAGATCGGACCACTTGCGGATCGTGCTCTGCGCGACGCCGAGGTACTGCGCCGCCTGCCCGAGCGTCATCCAGTCGGTCGCCGCCTGGCGCGCAGCTCGTCCGCGATCGAATGCCACGGTACGAATCTACCCAAAGGTGAGCTTTTCTACCTCATGGCGCGACGGTGACGGTCACCGTCCGCGGGGCCGGCGCGAGCGGGAGCGGCCGCAAAGTACGGATGAGCGTTTGCACCTGACCCGGCTCCGGGTTGTCGTCCAGCGCCTGTCCGAG
>Ga0070741_10010650_pt1 | contig 17278 bp, 14 predicted proteins | sample Coa_R1_4_FD_66440 | JGI IMG/M metagenome (GOLD analysis project Ga0070741, IMG submission 66440) | Surface soil microbial communities from Centralia Pennsylvania, which are recovering from an underground coalmine fire - Coalmine... | ecosystem: Environmental > Terrestrial > Soil > Unclassified ...
TACTTCTTCGACCTGCGCCTTCCCCACATGGAAGCGCTCTTCTGGCTCATCGTCGCGCTCATCATCGTCGAGTTCCGGAATGTTACAGTTCCGCAACAGGCGCACGATTCGAAAATCTCCGGAGGCGGCTCGGACCATGGACGTCGGGATCAATCCCCAGGCGGTTGAGCAGACGGTCCAGCGGCTTACTGCGCTCCTTCGCGTCTCCCACATCCTCGCCTCTGAGACGGACGTCGATCGACTGCTTGGCGCCATCATCGACTGCACCAGTGAGGTCCTGGAGGCAGATCGCAGCACCCTCTTCCTCATCGATGAGCGCCACGACGAGCTGCGGTCGCGCGTCGCCCAAGGCCACAATGTTACGGAGATCCGCGTGCCCCTATCCGCGGGCATCGCCGGGCACGTGGCGACCACGGGCGAGACGCTCATTATCCCGGACGCGTATCTCGACCCCCGCTTCAATCCCGACGTCGATCGTGAGACGGGCTATCGGACGCGCTCGATCCTCTGCGTCCCCCTTCGCGATTCGAACGGCCGCATGATTGGCGCTCTGCAGGCGCTGAACAAGCGTGCGGGCCCGTTCACCTCCGACGATGCGGAGCTGTTGGCAGCGCTCGCGAGCCAGGCAGCCGTGGCCCTCACCAACGCGTCGCTCCTCGAAGCTCGGCGAAAGGAAGTCGAGAAATCCCGCACCCTCCTCGACGTGATGACCTCGCTGTCCTCAGAGCTTGAGTTGGACCAGCTTCTGGCGAAGATCATGGAAAAGACGACGGAGGTGATGCGCGCGGACCGTTCGAGCCTGTTCATTCTCGATGCCAAGCAAAACGAGCTGTGGTTCAAGGTGGCCCAGGGCGCGAACCTCGAGGAGGTCCGCATCCCCGTTGGCGTGGGGATCGCGGGCCACGTCGCGGCGACCGGCGAGACGATTAACATCGCCGACGCCTACGCAGATCCGCGATTCAACCAGGACGTCGACCGGCGGACCGGGTACCGTACACGCACCGTGCTCTGCATGCCGATGCGGAATGCGCAAGGCTCCATCGTGGGCGTGCTCCAGGTTCTCAACAAGATCGAGGGGCTCTTCAGCGAAGACGACGAGGCGCTGCTGGAGGCCGTGGGTTCCCAGGCGGCCATTGCGTTGGAAAACGCGCAGCTTTTCGAGCGGGTCGTCCAGATGAAGAACTACAACGAGAGCGTTCTGTCCAGCATGGCGAACGGCGTCGTAACGCTGGATTTGGACGGCCGAATCAGCACCATGAATCCGGCTGCGCAACGGATCTTGAGCCTAGACCCCGAGACGTCAGTCGTCCGGACACTGCCCGAGGCCGTACGCGGCGACGTCAATGGCGCGATTACCGAGCCCGCGATGCGGGCAATGCGCGATTGTCGGATCGTGCGAGCCGAGAAGATCTACTATCAGACGCCCGAGGGCAACCGCGCGACCATCAACCTCTCGGCGGTGCCACTGCTCGATCACCGATCGACCCAGATCGGCGTGGTCATGGTCATCGAAGACATCTCTCGCGAGCAGCAGCTCATGGGGACGCTATCCCGCGTGGTGAGCCGCCAAGTTGCCGAGCAGCTCTTTGCCAGCGGCCAGATGCCGAGCGTGGGAGGCCAGCGCAAAGACGTGACGGTGCTCATGTCAGACATCCGCGACTTCACCCCGATGACCGAGAAATCCGAGCCGGAGGCGGTCGTTTCGATGCTGAATGACTACTTCGGCCGAATGATCGAGATCGTGTTCCGCCACGAAGGCACGCTGGACAAGTTCATCGGCGACGCCATCATGGCCGTCTTCGGTACGCCGATCGCCCACGCCGACGATCCGCTGCGCGCGATCCAAGCGGCCATCGACATGCGGCGGGCGCTCCGGGCTTTCAACGAGGAGCGACGGGCAGCGGGCCAGCAGCCGATCGAGATCGGCATCGGCATTTGCAACGGCGAGGCCGTGTCCGGCGCCATCGGGTCGGAGGAGCGGCTCGAGTTTACGGTGATCGGCGACACCGTCAACACGGCGGCCCGCCTGGAAGGGCTGACCAAGGGTTTCCCCGACCACAAAATCGTCTTCAACGAAGCGGTCTACGACCTGGTAAGAGACGTCGTGCCGTGTGACTTCTTGGCCGACGAGTACGTGAAGGGCAAGGCGCAGCCGGTCCACGTCTACGGGATCTCAGAGCGCTACATTCGGTCCGGCTGAACGCCGCGGCCTCAGGTCAGGCGGGCTCGTGGGTCGGCGAGGGGTGGGCCGGCGCCTCGCCGTTCGCCGTTCGTCTCCGCTCGCGTAGCGCGGCCGCGCGCCGCAAGTAGTAGCCCGCGCCCCTTCGCGCCCCGTTCCGATAGGAGGCCTGGGCTCCGACGTCGCTCGCCGCGAGCACCGGCTCCGGCACCGGCGCGGGCGTGGGCGCCGTCGTGGGGACCATCGCCGGCCTGCGCGCCAGGAGAGACTGGAGATCGTCGAATAACGTATAGACGGCCGGAAGAACGATGACCGCCAACAGCGTAGACGTGAGGATAGCCCCGATCACCACGACGGCCATTGGCGCGCGCGACTCCGCCCCGGATTCGGACTTAAAGGCGAGCGGCAACATGCCGAAGAGCATCGTGCACGAAGTCATCAGGATCGGCCGCAGCCTCGTCCGAGCAGCCTGGGCCAGGGCTGCGGTGCGTTCCATCCCTTGTTTCCGTAGCTGATTCGTGAAGTCCACGAGCAGGATGCCATTCTTGGCGACGAGCCCGAACGCCATCACCAGCCCCATCAGCGAGAAGATGTTGATGGTGTTGCCCGTGACCCAAAGGGCGAGGACCGATCCCACGAGCCCGAGCGGAACCGACAGGATCAGCACGAACGGATAGAACCAGGACTCGTACAGCGCGACCAGGAGCATGTACTCCATGATGAGCGCGAGGACGAGCGCCTGGAGCAGCGCCATCAGCGCCTCGGTGAACCGGTTGACCGAGCGGCCCGGAGAGACCGTGTATCCCGCCGGAACGGGCTCGGCCTTCAGGACGGCCTGCATGTCACCCGCGACGTCACCCAATGGGCGCCCCACGGCCGTACCGCTCACTTCGATGTTCCGGTTTCGGTTCAACCGCTGGATTTGCACCGGCCCCGTCCCCGGCCGGATCGTGGCCACCTGGCCGAGAGTGACGAGCGCAGTCGATGAGCTGACACCGGAGCTTGAGGACGTCGAGCTCGCCGACGCCGTGAGGGCCGCGTTCGCCGAGGTGCCCTTGATGGGGATCGCGGCCAGCTTGTTCAAGTCCGTGCGATCGGCGTCGCCGGCGATCACCGTTATGTCTTCCTGGAGCTTGCCTGGCCGGCGAAGCTCGGTCACGACGAGGCCGCCGAGGGTCGTCCGAAGCGCCGTCGTCGCTTGCTGGGTCGTCACGCCGAGCTGGGCCATCCGCGCCGAATCGAACACGATCTGGACCTCCGGCGACGACTGGTCGCTGGAGTCTTGCACGTCGGCGAGCCCTGGCACTCGGGAGACCGCCGCTTCGAGCTGGTCGACAAGCTGGTTCAATACGTCCACGTCCGGGCCGTTCACGTCGAAGTTCAGTCCGCCGCTCCCGCCCCCTCCGGGGAAGGAGCTGGGAACCGAGGGGATCACGCGCACGTCGGGAATCTGACGACCGAATTGTCGAACCTGCTGCACGATGTCGAAGACCGACCGTTCGCGCTCTTTCTTGGGAATCAGCTGGACGCTGATTCTGGACGATGCGGCGGTGGTGGAGCCGAACCCGGCCCCGGGCGCGGCGATAGTGCTAAAGACGTACTGAACCTCCGGCATCTGCAGCATCGCATCCTCGACCTGCTGGGATGCGCGACTGATGACGTCGAGGGAGGTTCCTGGCTGCGCGGTCATACTGACTTGGAACGCGTCGCTGTCTTCCCCGGGCGCATACTCAGTGCCCACGACGCGAGTCTGAATGAGCAAGGCGACCATCACGAGCAGCGACACGCCGCCCGCGACGACAATCCAGCGGGCATGCACCGCGGCCGGCACAACCCGCTCGACCAGACGCCCGAGCCGATCAAACCACCGGTCCCACCAGCGACCGTACCCAGCGAGGAGGCCGGACCCGTGGTCCTCCTCCTGCTTTAACCATCGAGATGCCAGCATCGGAGTGAGGGTGAAGGAGACGAGGAACGAGAAGATCGTGGCCGCGACGACGGTGAGCCCGTATTGCCGGAAGAGCTGGCCCACGAGGCCGCTCATGAACGCGATGGGCGTGTAGACCACGATGTCGGCCGCCGTGATGGCCATGGCGGCCATGCCGATCTCGTTTCGCCCACGGAGCGCAGCCTCTTTCGGCTCCTCACCCATCTGCAGATGGCGATGGATGTTCTCGATGACCACTGTCGAGTCGTCGACCAGGATGCCTACGATCAGGGCCAGGGCCATGAGCGTCATCAGGTTGAGACTGAAGCCGAGGATAAACATGACCAGGAACGTGCTGATCATGCTAGTCGGGATGGCAAGGATGATGATGATCATATTGCGCCAGGCGTGCAGGAACGCCAGCACGACCAGCGCGACCAGGACGACCGCGAGGACGAGATCGGATTGGACGGCGTCGAGCGCCGTGCGCGTGTACTTCGACAGGTCGTTCGTAACATAGACCTGCGTCCCGGCGGGGAGCGTGGACTGGAGGCGGTTCAGGGCCTTGCGGATCCCGTCCGCGACTTCGAGGGCATTGGCCGTCGACGCTTTGACGACGGAAAGCCCCACGGCGTCTTGCCCGTTGATGCGCTGGATCTGCGTGATCTGCTTGTAGCCCTCCTGCACGTTGGCCACGTCACGCAGCAGGACGGGTCCACCCGTGGGCTGAACGATGACGAGATTGCGCAGGTCTTCGGGGCTCTGGAACGCGCCGACCGCGCGCACATTGAGGCGCTGATATCCGTTCTCGACAGACCCCACCGTCGATGTGACGTTCGCGCCGGTCAGCGCGTCGGTGATCTGCTGGACCGAAAGGTTGTAGGCGGCAAGCTTGGAGTAGTCGACGCGGACCTGCATCTCTCGCTGGAGCCCGCCACTCAGGTTGACGCTTGCCACGCCGACCACGGACTCAAGGGTGGGGAGAAGCTGGTTCTGGGCAACGTCATAGAGGTCATCGGGCGGCGCGCCGGTCAGCGCGATGTTCATGACCGGGATTTCGTTCGGATCGGCCTTGAAGATGGACGGGTCCGTGATTTCCGCCGGTAGCTTCGCGCGAATTCGCGAGATCCGCCGCTCGACGTCCAACGCCGCCAGGTCCGGGTCCGCGCCCTCGGAGAGCGTCACGCGGATACGCGCGCGCCCTTCAGAAGACGTCGACTCGATCGTGTCGATGCCTTCAACACCCGCCAGCGCGTCCTCGATCGGCTGCGTGACGAGCTGCTCGACGTCCTGCGCGGCGGCCTGGGGGTAGCCAACGTTGACCGTGATGACGGGAAAGCTCAGCGGCGGCAGTCGATCGACGTTGAGGTATCCGTGCGCCACGGCGCCCATAAGCACCACTGCCAGCACCGCCATGAGCATGGGCAGCGGGTGGCGTATCGCGAATCGGGTCACCGGGCGCCCTCCGTCAGGCTAGGTTCGGGCCGCTCCTCGGGAATATGTATCCACCGCGGCGCTCACCCCGCGGGACGCGGTGACGCCTGCGGCGCCGCGGGGGCGGATTGGGAGGCGGACGGAACGACAACGGGCTGGCCATCCTTGAGACTGTTCTGGCCCTGAATGACCACTTCATCTCCGACGTTCAGGCCGCTCGTGATCTCCTGATTGGTGTCGTCGCTCAGTCCCACCTGGACCGGGCGGGCCACTGCCTTGCCGCCCTCCACGACGAAAACGACCGAGCCAGTCGCCTGCTGGACGACCGCTTCCTTGGGAACGAGCACCGCGTTGGCCTTTTCGGCCGCCGTGACCTGCACTTGCGCGTACATGCCGGCGAGCAGACGCGGATCCTGTCTGTCGGGGAAGATAGTCACGTCGAACGTGTGGGCGCGGGGATCGCCAACTGGCGCCACCGTCGCGACGTGCCCGGGAAATTGCACGCCGGGATACGCTGGCACCGTCAGCTGCACCGCCTGACCGGGCGCCACCGACCCCACTCGGGCCTCCTCAACCGTGATGTGCCCTTCCAGACCGTGCCCGCTGAGGGTCATGATGGGCGTCTGGGGCGAGGCGAACGCGCCGATATCCAGCATCTTCTGGCCCACAACGCCATCGAATGGCGCGGTGAGCACCATCTGGTCGAGATTCGACTGCGCGACGGCTACCTGGGCCCGCGCCTGGTCGACCGCCGTCTGGGCGACACGAATGTCGTCGCTGGTAAATGGACGAATCTTCGCCTGGAGCTGCGCCTGCATCTGGGCGACAACCTGTTGCTGCTGGCGAATGTCCTCATTGGTAAAGGGCTGCTGCGCCTTCTGGAGCTGCGCCTGGGCCTGCGCAACCACCGCTTGTTGCGCGCGTATGTCATCGTCGCTGGCCGGGCGGATGGCGAGCGCCAGCGCCTGCTGCGCCTGCGTAACCGCTGCCTGAGCCTGCTGCACATCTTCCGGGTGCGGCTGCGAGAGAAGCTCGCTCAGGTGCGCCTGATCGCTCTTCAGCTTTTCCTGCGCCGCGGTGAGGGTATTCTGCGCGGCCAACTGCTGTGCGTCGACACCCGAAGCCATCAGGGCATCGAGCTTCGTCTGGTCAGCCGCCAGCTTCTGCTGGGCGGCCTCCAGCGTGCTCTGCAGCTCCGTCTGACGCATCTCGATTCCACCGGTCGCCAGCGCGTCGAGCTTCGACCGCGCGGCCGCGGCGTTGGACTGAGCCTGCTCAAAGTTTTGCTGAAGCGGCGTCAGCGTCGCCTGGATCTGCTCGGGGGAGGGTCCCTGCCGCACCTGGGCCAGGTTGTTCTGCGCGGTGGTGAGCGCCTGCTGCGCAGAGGCGACAGCCGAAGTTGCGGCCGTCAGGGCGGCTGAGCACGCCGCGGGATTGAGCATCGTGTGGGAGCTCGGGTCGCGTTGGCACACGCTGGCCGAGCCCGAGGAGCCGGACGAACCGGACGAGCCCGAGGAGCTCGAGCTCGTCTGGGGAGGATTCTGCAGCGCCGTGAGCGCCGAAACCGCCTGATCGTACGAGGCCTGAGCCTGCAGCACCGACTGCTGAGCCGCTGTGAGCTGGCTGGCGGTGGGCACCCCGCGCTGGTTTTTCGCTACCTCGTACGCGCTCTGGGCCTGAGCGAGCTGCAGCGTCGACGCATCGTACGCGTTTTGGGCTGCCTTCAAATCGGAGGGAAAGGTCTTTGGAAGATTGGTCAGGGCGTCCTGCGCCTGCGTGAGGGCAGCTTGATCCGCGTTCACGGCCGCCTGGGCCGCCTGGACATCCGAGTTGACGGTGTTGCTGATGTTCGTCAATGCCGCCTGCGCTGCCGCGACCGAGGCCTGATCCGAGTTGACCAGGTTCTGCGCCGCCTGGATCACGTCGCTGGTGGGGCCCTGAAGGACCAGTGCGAGCTTCGCATTGGCCGCGTCGAGTGCGGCCTGCGCTTGCGTGATCGCCTCGGGTCGGCCGCCCTGGATCATCTGGTCCAGCTTGGCCTGGGCCGCCTGCAGCGCCTGCTGAGCGTTCTGCACGTCCTCGGGTCGGCCTTGCTGCAAGAGACTGTCGAGCTTGGCCTGCGCCTGTTGGAGCTGGGCCTGCGCAGCGGCGACGTCGTCCGGTCGCCCCTGCGCCAGAACCTGCTGCAGCTTCGCCTGCGCCTGCTCATAGCCGGACTGGGCCTGCGCGAGCTGGTCCGGAAGGGTTCCCGGATCGAGGGTTGCGATCACCTGTCCGGCGCGTACCTCCGTGCCCACGTCCACCGGAATCGTCTGGATGATCCCCGACGTTTTGGGCACGAGGCTGACCTGATCGACCGCCTGGATCGATCCCGCATAGGTGAATACCTGGCGGATGGGTCCGGTCGCGACGTGCGTCGTCCGAACAACAGCCGCCTGCGCGCGCGGCGCGGTTGTCCGCGCTTCCTGCGGCGCTCGCGACCCGATCACCGCGCGTCCAATGAGAAACAGGATCACCGCCGAGGCCGCGACCGCGGCGAATATGGGGAGCTTGCTCGATTGGAGACGCGGGCTCGGTGCAAACATGGATTCCCTCGACCCTAATGCGTAAAACTGCGAGGCCGCTGCCGACCCCGCAGTTACCTAAGTCTATCCAACCCCGATTTCGACATCAACGGAGCGAAACCGTCGTTTGCCGACACATTTTCCGTGCGCAAGGACGATCACCCAGCCCGCTTCGTCCACGACCTCACTATAAGGACGTTGTGTTAACGGTCCTCGAACCAATTGTTAACGGACTATTAGACCGGCATTCCGACCAGCAGCGCCACGACTTCCCGCGCAGCGGGAACCGCATCCCCTCGGAGGAGCTGTCGGACCAGCGACCGGGCGCGATCCCCCTCGACACGACCAACCACGAGATCCACGAATTTCTCCTCGAGGTCCTGGTCGCTCATCGGATTCTCGGGCGTCCCCGTCGCCGCATCGACGCGAGCATCCCAGGTTCGCCCATCCCTCGCCACGAGCTGGACAAACGCCGCGCTCGTGGGCAGCCGGGAATCGACGTCGGCGTGCACGCGCTCTCGAAGAGCGACCACGTCGGCGCGGCGCACGGCTTCGTCCGAGAACTGACGGACGCGCGCCGCACCGTCGAGATAGGCGATCGCGGCGCAGTGGAAGATGCTGAATTTCCCCTCGAGTCCGACCTGGGGGTTGACTTTGCCCATCAGTTCCAGCACGTACGGATTCACCCGCGCACGCACCTCGGCGATTTCGTCAAGGGGCAGGGCGGCGGTCTCGCGCAGGCGCCGCATCGCGTCGATGGTGGGATGGCTCACGACGCCGCAGGAATACGGTTTGAGGCCGTCGTTCCGGAGCTCCCACCGCTCACCCAGCGCATCCGTTGCCCGACCGGGATCTACGCGGGATGAGAGCACGGCCCAGTACCCGCGCCGACCCTCGATGCCTTCGCGGTTGCTGGCCCATCCGCGCTGGGCGAGCATCGCGCTCAGCACGCCGTTCGCCGCCGCTTTCCCCGCGTGGAGCGACTTCGTCATCGAGCCGAACATCTCCCGCAGGCCGGCCGCCTGCGCCGCCGCCGTGGAGAGCGCGTTGGCCATCTGCTCGGCGGTGAGGCCCAACAGGCGGCCCGCCGCGGCAGCGGCGCCGATCGTGCCCGCGGTCCCGGTCACGTGGAAGCCCTGATCGTAATGCTCGGGGTGGACGGCGAGGGCCACTCGGGCCGCCACGTCGAAGCCGATCACGTGAGCGGCGAGGAGGTCTGGGCCGCTCGAGCCCGCCAGCTCGCCGGCGGCGAGCGCCGCAGACATGACCGGCCCGGTGCCGTGGAGGATCGTGGGGTCGTGGGTATCGTCGAAGTCGAGGACGTGGGACGCAATGCCGTTCACGGTCGCGGCGTTCACCGCCGAGGTGCGCCCTCCCCCGATGAGGGACGCCTGCTCACTGCCGCCGAGCGCCGATGCGACCTCAAGGGCGATCTGCACGGCCGGCTCGCCCCAGGCGCCCAGGCTCACCCCGAGATAGTCCACGAGGCAGCGAGCGCTCAGGCGAAGCACGTCCTGGGGGACGTCCGCGGCGCGAAACGTGGCCGCGAAGCGACCGAGCACTTGGGTCTCATCCATGCTGGATCTCCTTGGACGCAACGGCCCCCGCCCGGCTCCCATCGCCCCAAGGTTCCGGTGCCGCGGCGGCTCGCTCGAGATATGGACTCGCGAGGAACAGCTCGATGACGCGCGCGGTGGCGCCCCAGATCTGGTACCGCCCGTATTCGTAGAACTGCACGCGCCGCACGGCGCCGCGCAGGATCCAGTCGTCTTCGCGGAGGATCCGTGGGTCTCGCAGCGTGTCGAGGGGCACCTCGATGACGTGATCGACCTCCTCCGGGCTCACACAAAACGTTGGCTCATAGCCAAGGGCGCCGACGTACGGTGCGATCACAAAGTTGCTGGTATGGACGTACACGTCGTCCAGCCGCCCCCAGACGTCGACGTGCGCGGGAGCGATGCCCAGCTCTTCGTGCGTCTCACGGAGGGCGGTGACCTCCAGTGAGCCGTCATTTGGGTCGCGCGAGCCGCCGGGCAGCGAAATCTGACCTCGGTGTGCGCTCACGGTGTTCGTTCGCTGGGTGAACACCACGTGCGGCGCGCCCTCGCGCGGATAAACCAGGAGGAGCACGGCGGCGATTCGCGCGTTCTCGCGCATCATGGGGCGGTCCCGGTCGAGCACTGCGCAACGCCAAACGGGATCCGTCGCACAACGCAGGACCCGGCTGCGGGGCCGGTTGCACGCAGCCGCCGTCCTGCGCGCGCCGGGAGGCATGCTCCCTCCCGGCGCGACGAGACGAAGGTCACAGAGGGCGCGGCCTTAGTAGTAGAACCCGTAATACGGATAGTATGGATAGTAGCTATAGGGGTAGTAGCCATACCCATAACCGTAAGACGGATAGTAGTAGGGGTAGTACGAAGGATAGTAAGCGTAGTTGTAATTGTAGAGACCGGAATAATAGGGGTAATAGTAGGGGAAATAGCCAACGTAGCTCATGTTCTGATAGTAATAGTAGGGCGGTGTCGTGACGCCGTTTGGGTAGTAATAGGTCGCGCGGTTTGCGTAGTTCGGATTGTAGTAATACGCGGTGCACGTATAGCAGTAATACGGTGAAGGATAGGTCTGAATCTGCGCCGTCGCCGTCGGCGCCACCGATGGGAGCGCGTTCGCCGTGACGCCGAGGGCAGCGGCGATGACGAGCACTGCGAGACACCGCCTCAACGCCCAGGATTGAGTCCACAGCCCCTCGAAAGATGCGAGCAATGAGACCTCCTTTGACGAGCGGTCGAGCGCGCTCGGATCCCGCTCAAATTCGTCGGACTTCCCATTTATACCGCGCAGCACGGCCGCCGGGGGACAAATCCAGGCGATGGACGAGCGAATGAGCCCGAAGAACAGACGGAACGGGGCCCGGGACCATCGTGATCGCTGGCGGGTGGCGGAGCGCTCTCGAAGCACTGGCCCGTCTTCTCGAACCGGAGCAAGACAGCGCGGCTCTGCTTCAAGTGATCGAAGGCCTCGCAGGCAGGGTGCTGGACTTCTGTCGCCAGGGCCTCATATGCGCCAGTCCGGAGACGCGTGGAGCGTCGCAGAGAAGTAGTCTTGCGCTCGGCGTGCATAAATGCGAGACAAGTCCGCGAATTCCGAAAGTCCTGGGTTGCGAAAAAGCGCAAAGAGCGATCGAGGCCCTACCGCATCACCTTTCGTATCGCCCGATTCGCCGCCCGCCGCATTTGCCTGCGGGCCAGGTAGCGCGCCGTGTAGGACGGACCTTTCGTCAGCGCGTGGTACAGGAAAAAGGCACCGAGGAGCCGCCAGAACCAGCGCATCATCGCCTCCCTTTGCGCACATGATAGACGCAGCACGCCCACGGGCGCCCGGCGTGGCAGAGGAGCCCGCTCGTCACGCTGCAGATAGTACATCGTCGCGGTTTCACTTCCACCCCCGCGGACCGCTCTGCATCATGAGGGACGGCAGCTGGTCGGCGTCGATCGCGTCCCCGATCTCCGCCCAATCGCTGCGAACGAAAATTTCGCGAGAGCGGCGAGAACGAGCCGCGCTGCGGCCCGCGGGCGACGGACGATCACGCTGCCGCTCGTCGCGATGGACGCGCTAAGGATGCGCCGCGAAGCACAACTCGAAGCACGGAAGTCGGCCCGCGTGGGGTCAACCCACGACCTGGATTTCGCGAATGCGGTCGGCGGGCCACTGGAACGGCAGAATATTCAGCGGCGGTCGTTCAAGCCGCTCCTCAAACGTGCGGGCCTGTCCCACATTCGCTTCCACGACTTCCGGCATTCCTCGGCAAACCTGCTCGTGTCCCTCGGCGAGCATCCGAACGTTGTGCAGGAACGCCTCGGGCGCGCGACGATTGCCGTCACCATGGAAATCTGGAGCCATGTGCTCCGCGACATGCAGCAAGCTGCCGCGTCCAAGCTGGAGGTCTTCGTAGGCTCCGCGGAAGCTTCTATGGGGGTATGAATGGTGGTAGTGGCAGATCAGAAGTCCGAGGGCTTTTGACGAAGACCCTCGGGGCTCTGAGCGCAATTTGGGGTGCCGAGGGGCGGTCTCGATCCGCCGACACCGCGATTTTCAGTCGCGTGCTCTACCAGCTGAGCTACCTCGGCTCGATTCACCCGAGCATGGGTGCGGTGCTGCACGGTTGGTGGGCGAAACAGGGCTCGAACCTGTGACCTTCCGGGTGTAGGCCGGATGCTCTCCCAGCTGAGCTATTCGCCCCGGTTGTGCCCACCGGCCACTGGTGCCCCGGGCGGGACTCGAACCCGCACGGACTTTCGTCCACGGCCCCTCAAACCGCCGCGTATACCAATTCCGCCACCGGGGCTCATCGCACGGGCCGCCCCGTATTATAGGAACCGCCGCAAAAACGAGTCAATTCGCTGCGTCGCCGCCGGCTCACGGCGCCCCACGCAGCTCGGGGCTGCCCCTCCGAGGCGCGTCCGCCCGCTCGTCGTCGGCCGGCGCCTCCACCGGCGGCAACCGAAAGCTCGCATCGCGCCTGCTGCTCAGGACGGCGACGATCATGACGCCGACCGCGATGCCCAGCAGCACGTGCCCGACCCCGATCAAGTCCGCGATCCCGCCGATGAGGAGCAGCGGGATGATGGAAACCGAGTTTCCGAGCGTCAGCTGGACCGCGAAGACGCGCGCCAGCGCCTTGCGGGGCGCCCGCTCCTGGAGCACCGTCTGCGAGGCGACCACGATCCCCGCGAATCCGAACCCCGCGCACAACGCCGACACCATGACGATGAGCACCATCGCCACGTCCCAGCTTCCCATCCGCACCACCTCGGCCCCCTCCGGCTGCACGAGGCCGAACACGCGCAGGACTGTCGGTAAGCCAGACGCGGTCCCAAGGGCCAGCGCCACGACGACGAAGCCGCTCGTGATGATGCGGTAGCGGTCCGTCAGCAGCCCTCCGCTCGCGCGGCTGAGGGCAATGGCGCCACACAGCATACCGATCCCCGCCGGCGCCAGCACGATCACGGCGTCCTCCGGCGCCACCCCGAGCACGTACGTCACAAATCGCGGCGCCAACATCGCGACGATGAGCGTCAGCATCATCCCCAGCGTCAAATACCCCATGGCCGCCATCATCGCGCGATCGCGTCGCAGGAGCCGGGCGACCTCGTGCATCTGGCGACCCAACACGGCGAGCGGGTTCCTCGCCGGCCCCGACACCTCGGCAACGCGCTGCGAGGGCAGCCGCCACACGAGCAGCGCACTCGCCGCGTACAGGAGCGCCATGCTGAAGAAGAAGGTCGTCAAGCCGGTCAGCTTGACGATCAGCGGCCCGATGAGCACCAGCCCCATGAACTGCGATGCGGTGAAGGTCAGGTGGAAGAACGAGTTGGCCTGCATGAGCTTCTTCCCCGCGATGGCCGGGATCATCGATGTCTCCGCGGGGGCAAAGAACTGGCATACGACCGAAAAGACGAAGCTCACCAGGTACAGGAGCGCCAGAGTGGAATGAAAAATCACGTAGCCCACGACGATGAGCGCTCGCACGGCGTTCGTCACGACGAGGACCGTCCGCTTGTCCCAGCGGTCGACGAACACTCCCGCCGGCACTCCGAATAGGACGGACGGCAAGATCACCGACAGGATCGTGATCCCGAGCTGCGTTGAGGAGTGGCTCGCCTCTTCGACCAGCACCAGCAGCGCATACCAGATCGCGTTCTGCGCCGTCTGCGTGAGCGCCTGCGCGATCCATAAGGATAGGAAGTCGCCGTTTCGCCAGATGGGAACGTCTGGCAATCCGTCATCGCTCTCGCGCTGCGCGAATCGGTCGTCCGTCTCGTGGCTCACGTCTCAGCTGTGCTCAGTGGATTCTCGCGCACGACACGCGAGACAAAGGCCTTGAGGCGACGCTCGACGTCGCTCCGTGGCAGCATCACCCGATGGTTGCACGTCGTACAGCGGAGGCCGATGTCGGCGCCAATGCGAACGACGGTCCACTCGTAGCCACCGCATGGGTGCGGCTTCCGGAGACGGATCACGTCACCGATGCGAAACTCCGTCGGCACGCCCCCTCCTACAGCCGCGCCCGCGAGGCCGTCGCTGCCTCCATGACGTCGCGCAGGCGTGCAGCCTCTGCACGAGCGGCCTCTTGCCAGTTCGGGCCGGCGGAGGCATAGAGCACCTGTCGGCTCACGTTGACGACGGCCAGCCTGCCGTTTCGGGCCATGCCCGCGCGGACTGCTTCCTCAGCGTCGCCACCCTGCGTTCCCACCCCGGGGATGAGGATCGGCAGATCCGGGGCCAGCGCGCGCACCTCCCCAAGCTGCGCCGGGTAGGTGGCTCCCACCACCAGCCCCACGTTTCCCTGCGTGTTCCATGCGACGGCGCGGCGCGCTACGACTTCATAGAGTGGGCGCATCGTGTCCTCGTCGCGGCATTCCAGGTCCTGGAAGTCCGCGCTCCCGGGGTTCGACGTCTTGCAGAGGACGAAGGCCCCGCGAGCCGGATCCGCGATGTAGGGCTGGACGCTGTCGAATCCCTGATATGGGTTGACGGTCATCGCGTCGAAGCCGAGCTGCTCGAAGATGGCCGCGACGTTGCGCTCGGCGGTCGTTCCGATGTCGCCGCGCTTGCCGTCGGCGATGGTCGTCACGCCCTTGGGGATCGCGGCGAGAGTCGTCTGCAGGATGGCATACCCATCGCTACCCATAGCCTCGAAAAAGGCGAGGTTCGGTTTGTAGGCGCAGACCAGGTCGTCGGTGGCCTCGACGATTCCGCGAATGAACCGCTCGATCCCCCGGCGGTCGGTGGTACAGCCCGCAGGAAGACGGCGCGGATCCACGTCCAGGCCGACGCACAGCGCGCTGCGGGCGCGCTCCTGCGCAATCAGCAGTCGGTCGCAAAAACGATCAGATGGGCGCATCAGTGGACCGTCCGCCTCACCGTTGCCAGCACGATCATCCGCGCGCTCGCGTCGGTGAGCGGACCTAAATCATAATCGCCGAATGGTCCTTCCACGGCGAGGCCCGCCGCGCTGCACAGAAGCTCGATCTCTCCGCGGGAGAAGAACCGAAGCTCGGTCCGGTCCACGAGCCGCCGCAGCCGGCCGCCGCGCTCCGCGACGTCATAGATGGAGGTCAGGACCATGATTTCATCCGCAAATGTGACCTCGCGAACAAGCCACTTCGTTACCTCCGCGTCGAGCGCGTCGCACCGCCCGGTCTTTTGGAGCACTGGCGTGCCGTTCGGCGGATCGAGGAGCGACGGGAGGTTCGCCAGATCGAGCACCAACGCCCCGCCCGGCGCGAGCTTTCGCGCGACGTCGCCAAGAAGGGCCCGCTGTGTGGCCGGATCCTGGACGAGGCCGAACGCATCGAGGGCAAGGACGACGAGCCCAAAGGGCCCGTCGGGCAGCCCGTCAGCGATGTCCGCCTCTACCAGCGTGACCTGCGCGTCTACCCCGCGGAGGCGCTGGCGCGCCCGCTCCAGCATGGACGGAGAGTTATCCAGTCCGACAACGGTGAAACCCGCAGCGGCGATCGGCGCCAGAACTCGCCCGCTGCCGCACGCCAGCTCGAGCACCGGCCCGCCGGTCCGCCGCGCTATCGCTCCGAACAGCCCAACGTCGTCGAAGAACTCATCGTGCTCCCAGTCGTAGAGCGCGGTCAGATCGCTCAAACGGCTGTCCGTCGCTGACCCCCGATCATTCGCGGCTCCCCCGACGGTCTCCCGTCGCGTACCGGAACAGGATCTCGAGGAACAAAAATCCAGCCACGATAAAAATGAAGTATGCGGCCGTCAGCACCCGTAATGACTGGAGCCAGAGGGCAAACTCAATGACGAATGCCAGCCGCATGCCCCAGCCGAGTTGAGCCACGGCTCGCGGCCGTCCTTCTCCAGCATGGCGCGCCCGAGACTGATATTGCGCCCCGACGAAGGCGACGGATCCGGCCAGCGCGACAAACCCCGACGCATAGAAGATCGCTTGCGTCGTCGAGGAGACGGGCAGGAAGAAGATGACGTACAGGAGGAGACCCCACCCAGCCGCTGTGAAGAGGAAGAGGCCGGTCTCGGCGAAGCGGTCTGCCATCAAACCCCCGCGTAGCACAGCAGTATAATCGTTCGGTCCACTGCGCTCGCCTCTGGAGTGAATCTTGACGAATCAGCGGAACAACGTCTTCGTCTTCCTCATTGCCGTTCTCGCCGTCATGAGCCTCATCGTCGTCTGGCCGCAGAACCCAACGAACTATCTGCCCGCGATCGTTCCGTGGCCCCACAGCGAGGGCATCCACATCGACCTGCTGGACTTTCACCGTCAGGGCTTCCGTCTCGGATTGGACCTCCAGGGCGGCACGCACCTCGTCCTCCGCGCCGACACGAGCAAGGTACCTGCAGGCGAGGACGTCAACAGCGCCGTCGACGGCGTCGCCGACGTGATCGGGCGCCGAATCAACGCGTATGGCGTGGCCGAGTCTATCGTGCAGAAGCGCGGAACCGACCGCATCATCGTCGAGCTGCCGGGCATTCGTGACATCGAGGAGGCGAAGAACCTCATTGGGAAGACTGCTCAGCTCGATTTTCGCGAGCAGAAGACGGTCGACGGCCAGCAGCAGTGGGTCATTGCCACGGCGACCGGGTCCGACAACACGGAGAAGGAGCTGACCGGCAAGTACTTCAAGAAGGCGTCGGTCGGATTCGATCGGCAGACGAACAAGCCGGAGATCGAGTTCGAATTCGACAGCGAGGGAGGCAAGCTCTTCGGCGAAATCACGAATCGCCTCAAGGGGAAGCAGCTCGGCATCTTCCTGGATGGCCAGCCCATCTCCACCCCCACCGTCCAGGCGCAGATCACGACCAATGGGCGCATCACGGGCAACTTCACCCTCAATGAGGCCAGGGACCTCGTCATTCAGCTCAACGCGGGCGCCCTTCCGCTGCCCGTGAGCATCGAGGAGGAGCGCACCGTTGATGCGACCCTCGGCGCCGACTCGGTGCACCGAAGCGTCATCGCGGGCGAGATCGCGCTGCTGGTCGTCGCGCTCTTCATGATCCTGTACTACCGCATGCTCGGGATCGTAGCGGTGGGCGCGCTGCTGGTCTATACGCTTCTCGTGCTCGCCGTCTTTAAGCTCATTCCCATTACGCTCACGCTGGCAGGAATCGCCGGGTTCATCCTCTCCATCGGGATGGCGG
>Ga0070741_10010651_pt1 | contig 17276 bp, 21 predicted proteins | sample Coa_R1_4_FD_66440 | JGI IMG/M metagenome (GOLD analysis project Ga0070741, IMG submission 66440) | Surface soil microbial communities from Centralia Pennsylvania, which are recovering from an underground coalmine fire - Coalmine... | ecosystem: Environmental > Terrestrial > Soil > Unclassified ...
ACAGACCGCAGATGGCGACGATCGCGAGCAGCCGTCTGACCATTGATGACCCCCGGATTAGTGGTTCCCGCCAAGCGGGATGGCGAGGGCTGCGATTCCCGCCGCCGGTCGCAGCAAACGCGATGGGCCCGCCTGGATTCGAACCAGGGACCAACGGATTATGAGTCCGCTGCTCTAACCAGCTGAGCTACGGGCCCGCTGGGTCAGGCAGAACGTATCGCGCGGCGCAGCGAGAGCCGGAGAGGCGTCGACTCGGCGCTCACCGCAGCCGGCACTGGCCGATGAATGCGTCGACTCCGCACGGATCGACGGAGACCTCTGCGCGGGCGACGCTCGAGCCAGGGCCGGAGAAGACGAAGGAGACCTTGGCGCCCGGCTTCAGTGACGCGGCCGTCGTGCCGTCGCTCTCTCCGCCGACGATGTTGCCCTGTGCGTCGAAGAAGACGGCGTAGATCTCCGCGTCCGGCGAGAAACGTGTCGTGTAGCGGTTCGCGATCCAGCCCGACAGCGAGCCTGAGCCGCACTTCGAAGGCGTGAGCCGCTCTGTGCACCGTGCCCGTCCGAGCGTCAGCTTCGAGACGACCGGCAGCTCGGCGCCGCGGGAGGTGCTTCTCCCGACCTTGACCCTGACGCGCAGCGAGGCGGCGCGGACGCGGAGTCCGTCGGTCTGGGTGCAGCTCATGTAGAAGGTCCGACGGGCGGGAATCAGGGCAAGGTCGGTTCTGACCGCGCCGAGCGGATGGCCGTGAGCGTCGACCCAGGTCACCGTCACGGTTACATCGCGGGCGTCGCTCCTAGAGGCATTGCGCAGCTCCACGCCGCAGTTCGGGAAGTACTCCGAGCGCGAGACCTGGTTCGAGAAGCCGCGCCTCACGACTCGGATCACGGCAGCGGGGCTCCGCCGCGGCGCCGTCCTCGCGCCGGCCGCGTCCGGCACGGCGAATGCAAGCACCGGCACCAACCACAGGAGTGTGAGGTGACCGCGTCGGATCGTGGCCGGATTCTACGACGCGATCTAGGCGGAGCGAATTGCGCGGCGCAGCGAGAGCCAGAGCACCGCGATGACGGCGACCGGCATCAGCCACCACGCCGTCACGTGCGAGTGGGCGATCGCGGCCGTGACGCCGATCGCGACGGCGACGAGGACGGCGGCGAGCCAGTCGTCCCCGACCACGAAGTCCCACCAGAACCTGCCGAAGCCGCGTACGAGCTTCACGCGGTCACCGTCTCCAGCCGCTCCCGCCGCAGCAGCCGCACGAGGACGACGGACACGAGGATCACGAAGCCGAGCACCCCGAGGAGGGACGCGTCCGAGCCGGGCCAGTGCGCTCCGGCTCCCTCCGTCGACCAGAAGATCCCGAACGTCGTGAGCATCACGCCGACGGCGAACTTCATGAGGTTCTCCGGCACGCGCGCGAGCGGTGCGCGCACAGCGATCCCGACGCCGGCCACGAGGACGAGCGCTCCGCCCGCGCCGACGGCGGCGAGCGGGATCGAGTGCTGCGCGCTGCCGAAGGTCAGGACGATGAACACGACCTCGAGCCCTTCGAGGAGGACGCCCTTGAAGGAGAGGACGAAGCCGTACCAGTCGAGCCCCGCGCGCTCGACATGTCCCGCCCCCTGCGCGTCCGCGAGCTCGCGCGCGAAGATCTCGTCCTCGTCGTGGAGCGCCTTGTAGCCGCTCGCGCGGAGGATCGCCTTGCGCAGCCACTGCAGCCCGAAGACGAGGAGCAGCGCGCCGACCGCGAGCCGCAGCGCGTTGAGCGGGATCGCGGTGAGGGCGGGGCCGAGCGCCGCGACGCAGCCGGCGAGCACGACGGTCGCCGCGCCGACGCCCGCGAGCGACGAGCGCCAGCCGCGCGCGAGCGCGGAGGCGAGGACGATCGTCAGCGCCTCGACGAACTCGACGGCGCTCGCGAGAAAGGCGGAAAGGACGAGGAAGGTGTTGCCGGTGCTCATCTGGATCGGGTCGCGATAGGTCGAGGGTAGCCCGAGGCGGCGGCGACCGCGGCGGCGGTCGCGACGTCCTGCGGGTACGTCCGCCGCGCCTTGAGGAGCAGCCAGGCGCTCGCCGCGAGCGGGACGAGCATCACGACGAACGTCCACTGCAGTCCCGCGCGGCCGCCGCCGAAGACGTTGTCCGAGACCGCGCCGAAGAGGAGCGGCGCGAGCGCCATCGCGAGCGAGCGGAGCATCGTCCGCACCGCCTCGGCCCGGCCCCAGAGGGACGGCGGCATGATGTCGAGCTGCGACGCCGCGATCGTCGGGTTCTGGAGCGTGAGGAACAGCACCGCGGCGACGAGGTAGGGGAGGGCCGTGAACGCGCTGCGCGTGAGGAGCGCAGGGGTGAAGAGGACGACCGTGCCTGCCGCGCCGATGACCGCGGTGGAGATCCTCCCGCTCAGCCGGCCGTGTCGGAGTAGCCAGTCGCCGAGCGCGCCGCCGGAGACGACTCCGGCCACGGCGCCGCCTCCGACCGCGAGCAGGAGGAGGTTCGCGAGCGGCTGGTCGATGCCGTACTGCTCCTTCGCGAACTCCGCCCCGAAGGTCTGGATCCCGGCGAGAAAGTAGTAGCCGCAGGCGGTCGCGGCGATGAGGAGGAGGTTCGTGCGGACGCGGAGGATGTAGCCCGCGGCCTGCAGGAGGGTGGCGCGGCGGAAGTCGCGGCCGGTCACGAGCGCCGCGTCGGGCTCGATCCCGCGCGCGCGGGCGAGCAGCTGCGCGTCGGTCTCGTGGGTCTCCTCCGCCGCCGCCGGCAGATCGGCGTGGGCCGGGTTGGCGAGGACGCCGCGGCCGCCGCGCGCCGGCTCCCGCAGGTGGAGGACGAACCAGCCGAGGGCGAGCGCCGGCAGGGCGAGGATGACGAACGCCGCCCGCCACGACAGCGCCGCGATGTCCCCGGTCACGGCGAAGCCGAAGCCGGCCCCGAGCAGCTCTCCGGCGAGGACGAAGCCGTAGATGCGGCCGCGCTCGGAGGCGGCGAACCAGTCGCCGATGAGGGAGGCGGCGAGCGGGCCGGCGGCGGCGACGACCGCGCCGAGCGCGAGGCGCGCGTAGAGGAGCTCGCGGAAGTTCGCGACCGAGGCGCTCCAGAGCATCGCGCCGGCCCAGAGGAAGATGACGAGCCCGAGCGTCGTCGTTCTGCGTACGCGGTCGGCGAGAACGCCGAACGGCAGTGTCGCGACGGCGCCGACGAGCGCGGTCACGGAGACGAGCAGCCCGATGTCGGTGTTCGTGATGTGGAGCCCGTGGCGGAGCTCGGTCGCGGAGGCGCCGACCGTCGCGGCGTCCGCGCCCGCGAGCCCGAGCACGCAGGCGAGGAGGACGATGACGCGGGCCCGTTCCTCGCCGCCGAGCAGGCGCGTCAGCCCGTGCGCGACCCCGTGCGCCGCCGTCGAGCCGATCGCGTACGCGTCGATGAGGACGCGCGAGGTGCGGGACTCGTCGGTGCTCACCGCTCCATGGTAGGGAGGTCCCGAGGACGGCTCAGGAACGCCGCCGTGCGACGAAGCGGGCGCCGACGGCCGGGATCTCGCCGCGGGCGATGACGTCCTCCTCCTCCGGCCGGAGCGACGCGTCGAGGTTCCAGCGGTAGAGGTACGGGCCGCAGGCCGGCGCGCCGGCATCGAAGTCCGGCTCGAGCGCGGCGAGGATCGTCGGCAGCGGATGGAGATGGGCGCGATGCTCGCGGACGAGCTCCTCCGCCGTCTTCTCCGGCGCCCCGCCGAGCGCGCGTCGCTGCTCGAGCCACCAAGCGGCGGCGCGCTCGTCGAATGCTCCCACGTCGAACTCGTCGACGACGAGCGCGGCGCCGGGGCTCAGCAGATCGGCGAGGTGCCGGAGCGACGGCTCGAGCGGCTCGACATGGTGGAGCGACGTGACGGCGATCGCGGCGTCGAATGAGCCGGCGGGCGCTTCGAGCTCCTGCAGAGCCACGGGCCGGACGCCCGGCCCGCGCGGTTCGGGATCGATCGCCGTGATGTCGTAGCCGTCCGCGGCGAGCGCCCGGGCGAGCTCTCCGTCGCCGGCGCCGATCTCGAGCAGCCGGGCGGGCGGCGCCGGCAGATTCGAGCGGACGAAGTCGAGCAGGCCCGTCGCGAGGGAGCCCACGCGCTAGGCGCGCCGGTAGAGCCGGCCGCCGCTGCGCAGCCAGCGGACCGAGCCGTCCTCGCCGCGGATGAAGTGCCCGCGCGATCCGACGAGGGGGCCCTCTCCGATCGTCCAGCGCTCCGGCGTGTAGAAGAACGCCTCGGCCGGAGGGAGCTGCGGGCCGGGCGGCGAGTCCTTCTTCGGGAAGCCGCCGAACGACTCGCTCTCGATGCGGATCCGTCCTCCCTCGAGCGGCGTCAGCGTCACGCGCCCGAGCGTCGTCTCGTAGACGCCGGCGAACTCGTCCATCGCGACGTCCTCGAGCGGCTGCGGATCCTCGCCGGCGACTCCCGCCGCCTTGAACATCGCGTCCATCACCTGCAGGCCGCCGGGCGAGTGGTTCGTGAGCAGCGCGAGCGCGTACCCGCGCGCCGGCACGAGGAGGAGCATCGCGATCTGGCCGTTCGTGCCGCCGCCGTGGCGGAGCGTGCCGAAGCGATCCTCGCCGTACCACGTCAGCCCGACCCACTCGCCCTCGTCCGCGGCGGGCGCCTGCGGCTCCTGCATCGCTGCGAGCGCCGGCGGCGGCTCGAGATGGAGACGCGCGTAGCGGAGGAGATCGGGCGTCGTCGACGCGATCCCGCCCGCGGCCGCGGCATAGCGGCCGATCTGCCACGGACGCGCGACCTGGAGCTCGTCGCCGAGGCCGAGGTGCCCGACCGCGTACCGCTCCGTCATCACCTCCCACGGCCAGAAGGTCGTCGACTTCAGCTCGAGCGGCTCGCAGACGAGCTCGCGGATGACGTCCTCGACGCGCTTGCCCGTCACCCGCTCGACGGCGTGGCCGGCGAGGACGAAGCCCGCGTTGTTGTACGCCCACAGCTCGCCGACGGGCGTCTGCTGCGGCAGGTCGCGCATCCGCTCGACGTAGATCGCGAACGCGTCGTCGCCCCAGCCGGTGTCGTCGAAGTAGTCGCCGAACCAGCCGGCGGTATGGGAGAGGAGATGGCGCATCGTGACGCGCTCGGTCGCGTCGGCGTCGGCGAGTGCAAGCTCCGGCACGTACTCCTTCACCGGCTTGTCGAGCTCGATCTCGTCGCGAGCGACGAGCTCCGAGACGGCCGTGCCGAGGAACGTCTTCGTGATCGAGCCGATCTGGAAGCGCGTCTCCGGCGTCACGTCGAGCGGGTTCTCGATGCTCGTGACGCCGTAGGCCTCGTGCCGCTCGACGCCGTCCTCGAGCACGCCGACCGCGACGCCCGGCACGCCGGCTTCCTCGCGAGCCGCCTGCACCGCGTCGAAGACGTCCATGCGAAGGACGCTACACGTCGCGGCGCCGCAGCAGGAACGCCGCGACGGCGATCGCCGTGACGCAGTAGGCGGCGAAGACGAGCCCGCCGGCAAGCGGCGTCAGCGTGTGCGAGCCGTGGTCGAGCGAGAAGATCTGGCGTCCGGCGTTGCTCGGCAGGTACTGGCTGATCGCGTTGTTCCAGGTCTGCGGCAGCGTGAACATGAGCGGCGGCAGGACGAAGAAGATTCCGGCGAACAGGGCGATCCCGCCTGCCGTGTTGCGGACGATCGCGCCGAGCGCCATCGCGAAGAGGCCGACGAGCATCACGTACACGGCTCCCATGAGCACGCAGCGGGCGATGCCCGGCGCGGTGACCGAGACCTGGAGGATGTCGTGGCGGGAGAGGATCGCCTGCGTCGCGAAGAAGCTGATGAGCACCGCCGGCACCATCAGCGCGAGCGAGATCGCCGCGTAGTCGAGCAGCTTCGCCCAGAGGACGGGCAGCCGCTTGGGCACCGCCGAGAACGTCGCGCGGATCGAGCCGGTCGAGTACTCGGCGCTGACGACGAGCACGCCGAGGACGGCGATCGCGAGCTGGGCGACGTTGACGCCGGCGAGCGCGATGTCGAGCGGGGAGCGGCTCGCACGATCCTGTGGCGACATCTGCCCCCAGTGCGACGAGGTGACGGCGGCGAAGAGCAGCGGGAAGCCGATCGTCAGGAGGATCCCGACGCCGAGCGACCATGCGGTCGAGCGGACGCTCCGGAACTTCGTCCACTCCGAGAGGAGGACGCGCGGGAACGTGACGCGGCCCGTCGTCTCGAGGCGCGGCACCTGAGGCGTGGAGGCGACGGCGCTCACGCGACGACCTCCTCGACCGGTGCGCCCTGCGCGCCGAACTCGAGCTCGTCGCGCGTGAGGTTCATGAACGCCTCCTCGAGCGAGGCGTGCTGCGGCGTCAACTCGTGGAGGACGACTCCGGCGGAAGCGGCGGCGTCGCCGACCTGCTCGGCGGTGAGGCCGTGCACCTCGACCGCGCCGCGCTCGGCCGACTCGAACGAGACGCCCGGGCCGGCGAGCTCCTCCTGCAGCCGCGTCAGGTCGGGAGAGCGGACGAGCACGACCTTCTCCGATGCGCGCGCGACGAACTCGTCGACGCTCGTGTCGGCGATGAGCTTGCCGCGCCCGATCACGATCAGGTGGTCGGCGGTGAGCGCCATCTCGCTCATCAGGTGCGAGGAGACGAAGACGGTCCGGCCCTCGGCGGCGAGACCCTTGAGGAGGTTGCGCACCCAGTGGATGCCTTCCGGGTCGAGGCCGTTCACCGGCTCGTCGAGGAGGACGGTCTTCGGGTCGCCGATGAGCGCGGCGGCGATGCCGAGCCGCTGGCCCATCCCGAGCGAGAACTGGCCGGCGCGCTTGCGCGCGACGTCGTGGAGGCCGACGAGGTCGATCATCTCGGCGACCCGCCGCTTCGCGATCCCGTGCGTCTGGGCGAGCGCGAGGAGGTGGTTGTACGCCGAGCGGCCGGTGTGGACGGAGCGCGCCTCGAGCAGCGCGCCGACCTCGTGGAGCGGCGCCGGATGGTCGCGGTAGTGCTTCCCGTTGACGGTCGCGTCACCCTTGTTCGGCGCGTCGAGCCCGAGGATCAGTCTCATCGTCGTCGACTTGCCCGAGCCGTTCGGCCCGAGGAAGCCGGTGACGATCCCGGGCTGGACGGTGAAGGTCAGCCCGTCGACGGCGCGCTTGTCGCCGTAATCCTTCGTGAGGTTGGTGACCTCGATCACCGCCTCACCGTAGCCGCGTTGCGTGAGCTTGACGTGAGGATCGTGTTGCAATAGAAGGCACGAGTGGCGCGGCTTTCCCCTGGTCGTTGTGGCGGCGGCGATCGTCCCGAGCGCGGTCCTCGGCGGCGGAGAGACCGTGGGGTTCCATGTCTCCAGCCTTCGGCACGTCGTCCGGGCGTTCAGAGCGGCGGGAATCGCGCTGCATCGGAGTGCGGAGCCGGACGCACCCGAGTACTCGGTTACGTTCAAAGGCTCGTTTCCGGATGGGGCACCGCTCCAGGTGCGTGTCTGGCTTCCAGCTCCGGCTGGGACGGCGTCGTACGCGTCGACCTTTCTCTACGTCGAGTCGGGACATGAGATGCCGCCAACCTACGGCGGTGGTTACGAAGGCAACGTGGAAGCGGACTGGCAAACGAAGCGGCCTTGCCAGCCGGAAGCGGCCCGCGTGCGCGCGGCGCTCGCGCGTCTGGCGCCGCGATCGACCGCCACGCCGTCGTCGGTCCGTTGCCTGAAGCTGCCTCAGTACCCTTGAGTCATGTTCCTCTTCGAGAAGATGTCCAAGATGGTGTCCCCGGAGGACGCGCTCCCGGGTCGCGACGAGGCGATGCCCGTGCCCGAGCGGCATGAGGTGCTCGGGACGCCGCTCGTGCCGCCGTTCCCCGACAACATGCAGCAGCTCGTCGTCGGGATGGGCTGCTTCTGGGGGGCCGAGCGGATCTTCTGGCAGGCGGACGGCGTCTACACGACCGCGGTCGGCTACGCGGGCGGCTTCACGCCGAACCCGAGCTATCAAGAGGTCTGCTCCGGTAAGACGGGTCACACCGAGGCCGTCCTCGTCGTCTTCGATCCGGCCGTCCTGCCGCTCGACGGCGTCCTGCGCCTCTTCTGGGAGGGACACGACCCGACCCAGGGCAACCGGCAGGGGAACGACGTCGGGACGCAGTACCGCTCCGCCATTTATCCCTCGGGAGAGAACCTCGAGGCAGCGGAAGCGTCCAAGGCGATGTACCAGGCCGAGCTCGCGAAGGCCGGCTACGGGACGATCTCGACGGAGATCGCGGCGGCCGGCCCGTTCTACTACGCCGAGGACTACCACCAGCAGTACCTCGCGAAGAACCCGAACGGCTACTGCGGCCTCGGCGGTACCGGCGTCGCCTGCCCGGTCGGGCTCAGGACGACCTAGGAGGGCTCCTCAGCCGGTAAGGAAGCGCGCCGCCGCGAAGATCGCGGCAGCCAGCCAGCCGATTGCGCCCACGAGCGGGACTACGCGCAGGGCGGGCGGGATCCCGTCGAGCGAGTTGGGCGGGCGTTCCGGCCGGGGCGCGCTGCTCGAGCCGGAACTCCGAAGGACTTCCGCCGGGGCGCTCATCGACCGAGATACGGCGCCGGCGGCCCAGGCGTCACAAGCGGTACGTCTTGAGCCGGTTCATGCGGGAGGGCGTGGCCTCGGCCTCGCTCTGCTCACGCGACCGGATCGCTTCCTCGCCGGAGGCGCGCTCCTCGCGCACACGAGCGGTCGCTCCGGTCCGGGGCGCACGCCGAAGGCGGACACGTCGGATGTGCATGCCGACAGCTTCGGCTCGCGGCGCCGTCCCCGAATCCGGGCATTCACCGATGCCGCAGCGGACGATCTGGCGAGAGGATTGCGGCCACCGAGCAACGGGCGGAGGCGATCATGGAGACGCTGGAGCTCCGGCGCGCCGAGCCGGGTGACATCGTGGAGACGAGCGGCCGCCACGTCGGCGACAAGGGCCGCACCGGGGAGATCGTCGCGGTGCTGGGTGACGACGAGCATCCCCACTACCTCGTGCAGTGGGAGGACGGCCGCGAGACGATCCTCTATCCGAAGGAGGGCACGAGGGTCCTGCCGCGCGAGCCGGAGGCAGGCTGGGCGGACTAGGGAAGGACGAGCTCGCCTTCGGCGCTGACCACGACGTCGCCGCCGACGACGACACCGCTCGACACGTCGACCGCGAGACGCGACGGCCGCCGGATTTCCGCGCCCATCGCGACCGTCACACGTTCCTCCGTTCCCCAGAGCTCGCGGGAGAACAGCGCGACGGGGCCGGCTGCCGAGCCGGAGCCGGGGTCCTCGCTGAAGCCGGACGCGGGGCCGAAGACCCGCGCGTGGAGGTCTGAGCCGCCGAGCGCGCGCAGCGGGACGACCGTGTGCGCGCGGCAGCGGCGGCTGATCTCGGCGACGCGGGCCAGGTCGGGATCGAGCCGGTCGATCGGCTCCGTCGTCGCGACGAGGGCATGGACGATGCCGCCGACGTCGGCCCGCACGACGCCGTCCGCCGACTCGAGGCCGAGCGACGCGACGAGCTCGTCACGCTCCTCCTCGAGCGGCTCGAACCCGGGATCGGGCTGGGTCATCCGGGCCCCGCGCTCGTCGGCCTCCACCGTCACGGTCGCGCCGCTCGTCACCTGCGTCCAGCGGTTCGGCCCGAGCGCCCAGGCGGTGCCGAGCGTCGGATGGCCGGCGAAGGGAATCTCGATCGTCTGCGTGAAGATCCGCATCGAGTACGAGTCGTCGCCGGTGCGCACCGGGAAGGTCGTCTCGTTGAGGTTGAACTCCCGCGCGACCGCCTGCATGAGCTCGTCGGGGCAGGGATCGAGGACGACGGCGAGCGGGTTGCCGCGCAGCGGGACGTCGGTGAAGACGTCGACCAGCCGGTAGCGGAGCCGCGTCATGCCGCGCCGCTACTGCAAGCGCTCGGCCAGATAGCGGATCGCGCCGGGATAGCGGTACTCGATCCCGCCGTGGCCGGCGTCGAAGAGCTCGAAGAAGACGTCGGTGATCCCGATCTCCTCGAGCTCCCGCCTGAACGCCTCGGCGCCGAGGTCGAGGAAGTACTCGTCCCGGTTGCCGGCGTCGATGTAGATCGCCCGCATGCTCCGCAGCGCGTCGGCGTGGCGGCGCGCTATCCGCACCGGATCCCACGCGAGCCACCGCTGCCAGACGTCGTCTCGCAGCACACCGGTCTCGAGGTCGAACGGCAGCTCGATCGAGCCGTCCTCGTTCGCCGAGTAGCACGCCGCCATCGCGTACGTGTTGACGAGCGGATAGTCGGACTGCTTCGAGAACGCCGGCCGCGAGCGGAAGTCCTCCCAGAACTTCTCGTACGAGCCGTCGTACTCGCTGCGGAGCGCGCGCAGCGTGTCCGGGAACTCGCGGAGGTAGCAGAACTCGAACAGGGCGTCGCCGGCGTGCGTCGCGAGCCCGCCGAAGACGTCCGGCCGGAGCATCGGCACGACCATCGCCCCGTAGCCGCCGCTCGACTTCCCCGTCAGGCCGCGATGCGCCGGCTCCGCGAGCGTCCGGTACCGCTCGTCGACGAACGGGACGACCTCGTCGCAGAGGTAACCGAGATAGCGGCCCGTGCCGGGCGAGTCGATGAACTGGGAGCCGCCGAACGACGTCCAGCAGTCGACGAAGACGACGACCGCCGGCGGGCAGCCCTCGTCGCCGAAGAGCCGGTCGATCCGCTCGGGCGTCGTCGGCCGGAACGCCGTCCGGTTCAGCCACATGTCGACCTGCCCGGTCATGCCCTGGATGAGGTAGATCGAGGGGAAGCGGCGCTCGGGCTCGGCCTCGTAGGCGGGCGGGAGGTAGACCCAGAGCGGCCGGACGTGCGGGTCGCCGAGCGGGTTGCCGCGCAGCAGCTCGCTCTCGATCTCGAGCACGTCGAGCTGTCCGATGCGATCCCGCGACCAGGGCTCCATCGGGCGGTTCTATCAGCTTGCGCGTGGCTACACTCAGGCCATGGCCGAGTACGGGACGATGCGGGTCAAGAGCGGTCTCGCCGAGATGCTCAAGGGCGGCGTGATCATGGACGTCGTCGACGCGGAGCAGGCGAAGATCGCCGAGGCGGCGGGCGCCGTCGCCGTCATGGCGCTCGAGCGCGTCCCCGCCGACATCCGCCGCGACGGCGGCGTCGCGCGCATGTCCGACCCCGAGAAGATCCAGGAGATCCAGGAGGCCGTGACGATCCCCGTCATGGCGAAGTGCCGGATCGGCCACTTCGCGGAGGCGCAGATCCTGCAGGCGCTCGAGATCGACTACATCGACGAGTCGGAGGTGCTGACGCCCGCCGACCTCGAGCACCACGTCGACAAGTGGCAGTTCACCGTCCCCTTCGTCTGCGGCTGCACGAACCTCGGCGAGGCGCTCCGGCGCATCGCGGAGGGCGCGGCGATGATCCGGACGAAGGGCGAGGCGGGCACCGGCGACATCGTCAACGCGGTGACGCACATGCGCTCGGTCTTCGGCCACATCCGCCGGCTCGGCGCGCTGCGTGACGAGGAGCTGTACGCCGAGGTGAAGGAGCTCCGCGCCCCGTACGAGCTCGTCAAGTGGGTGGCGGAGAACGGGAAGCTTCCCGTCGTGACGTTCACCGCCGGCGGCATCGCGACTCCGGCCGACGCGGCGCTCTGCATGCAGCTCGGCGCGGACGGCGTCTTCGTCGGCTCCGGCATCTTCAAGTCCGGCGACCCGGACAAGCGCGCCCGCGCGATCGTCGAGGCGACGACGCACTACCAGGACGCGGAGATCCTCGCGCGCGTCTCGGCCGGCCTCGGCGAGCCGATGGTCGGCATCTCGACGCAGACGCTCGATCCGAGCGAGCTGCTCGAGACCCGCGGCTGGTAGCGCCTTTACTCCGTCCGGCCCGGGGAGGATGATCCTCGCGTGGCGGCGCGCGAGACGAAGCCGATCTGGACGACCTCGACGTTCCTCGTCTACACGGGCGGCCTGACCGTCCTCGGCGGCGGGCTCGGCGCCCTCGCGTATCTCTCCACGCAGTTCCGCGGCCACGGGCAGGAGACGGCGTGGGCGCTCCTGATCTACGTTGCGCTCTTCCTCGTCGCCTACATGCTGCGGCGGGCCGACCGGCCGATCGCCGCCGGGATCTTCGCGTTCATCAGCGTGATCGCCTGGGCCGCGCTCGTGATCCTCGACTTCGAGTGGTGGGGCTGGAACGGCGTCAACGCCTCGGAGCGACAGTGGTCGTGGTCGGCGATCGCAGCGATCCTGCTGATCCTCTTCGCCGCGTGGGACGCGCGGCGGCGCTTCCGCTTCCCGTTCATCCGGGCGATCGCGGCGACCATGTTCTTCGTTCTCGTCCTGCAGGTCATGCCGGCCGGCGGCAACTGGTCGGCCTTCTGGGCCTTGGCCGTCGGCCTCCTGTATCTCGTGGTCGGGCAGGTCTCGAGCAAGCCGTCGACGTTCTGGCTCCATCTCGTCGGAGGCGCGCTGATCGGCGGCGCGATCCTCTACTGGTGCCACACGACCGACTTCGACTACGCGGTCGTCTCGTTCATGGCGCTCGTCTTCGTCGTCTGGTCGTACTCGACGAAGCGGTCGAGCTGGGCGGTGTACGGGACGATCGGCTTCTTTATCGCGACCGTGCACTACCTGATCGGCTCGCCGACCGCGCTCGCGCAGGGGCTCGTCGGCGTGAGCAGCGTGTGCTCCGGCTTCGGCGTGTCGTCGGCGTGCACGTCGACTGGGCCGCACATCAGCGTCTGGTCGTTCCCGCTCGCGTTCGGCCTGCTCGGCTTCTGGCTCGTCCTGCTCGGGATGCTCGGCCGGCGACGGCATCGCGCGGCGACCGTCGTCGTCGAGCAGACGGTCGTCGTCGAGACGCCCGGCGAATAGCGCTCGTTACCATCGAGCCGTGGACAAGCCGCTGAGGATCGGCGTTCTCGCCGTGCAGGGGAACTTCCGCGAGCACGTGGCCGTCCTGCGGCGGCTCGGCGCGGAGCCGGTCGAGGTGCGCCTCCCGGAGGAGCTGGCCGGTCTCGACGGGCTGATCCTCCCCGGCGGCGAGTCGACCGCGATCGGCCGGCTGATGCAGCTCTACGACCTCGACGACGCCGTGCGCGACTTCGAAGGCCCGATCTTCGGCACGTGTGCCGGGATGATCGTCCTCGACCGCGACCACCTCGGCCTGGGCGACTGGCACGCGCGGCGCAACGCGTTCGGCCGCCAGGTGCGCTCCTTCGAGGCGGATCTCGACATCGGGGACGGAGACGAGCCGCTCCGCGCCATCTTCATCCGCGCCCCCTGGCTCGAGGATCCGGGCCCGGCGGTCGACGTCCTCGCGGAGGTCGACGGCCACGCCGTGCTCGCGCGCGAGGGCAGGCTCCTCGTCGCGGCGTTCCACCCGGAGCTGACCGACGACACGCGCCTCCACGAGCGGTTCCTCAACATCGTGCGGGAGGAGAGGGAGTCAGCGCGCGTAGACTCGGCGGAGCGCGCCCAGGTAGCGAAGGTGCCGGCTTTGCCGGCGCCGGGAGCGGAAAATGTCCGGGCATAGCAAGTGGTCGTCGATCAAGCACAAGAAGGGCGCCGCGGACGCGAAGCGCGGCAAGCTCTTCTCGAAGCTGACGCGCGCGATCATCGTCGCCGCGAAGGAAGGCGGGCCCGATCCCGCCGGCAACCTCGCCCTCCAGAACGCCATCGAGAAGGCCCGCTCCAACTCGATGCCGAAGGACAACATCGACCGCGCGATCGCGAAGGGCGCGGGAACCGGGGACGGCGCCGAGCAGTACGAGACGGTCGTCTACGAGGGCTACGGCCCCGCCGGCGTCGCCGTGATCGTCGAGGCGCTCACCGACAACCGCAACCGCACCGCCGGCGAGGTGCGCCACACGTTCGCGAAGAACGACGGCAACCTCGGCGGCTCGGGCGCGGTCGCCTGGCTGTTCGAGCGGCGCGGGGTCATCCTCGTTTCCGCCGAGGGAACGGACGAGGACGAGTTGATGCTCGCAGCGGCGGAGGGTGGGGCGGACGACGTCTCGCTCGACGGCTCCTCCTTCGAGGTGCTGACGGCGGCCGAGCAGCTCGCCTCGGTGCGCGAGGCGGTCACGGCGGCGGGCTTCGAGATCGAGTCGGCGGAGCTGACGATGCTCCCGAAGACGACGGTCGCCGTGGAGGACGAGAACGAGGCGAAGAAGGTTCTCCGGCTGATCGACCAGCTCGAGGACAACGACGACGTCCAGGACGTCTACGCGAACTTCGACATCCCCGAGCGCGTGCTCGAGCTCGTCGCCGGCTAGGAGGACGTCTCCCGTCCGATCCCGTCCCTAGCCTTTGGCCGTGAAAGTCGTCGGCATCGACCCAGGGACGGCTGCGTGCGGGTACGGGATCGTCCACGAAAGCGGAGGGCGGCTCAGGGCCATCGGCCACGGGTGCTGGTCGACGCCGGCCGGAGAGGACGTGGCGCTCCGTTTGAAGACGATCTACGACGGCGTGGCGGGCCTCATCGCGGAGCACGACCCGGCTGCGGTGGCGCTCGAGGAGTCGTTCGTCGGCGCCGACGCCCGCATCGCGCTCTCCGTCGGACAGGCACGCGGCGCCGTGCTCGTCGCGGCCGCCAACGCGGGAGTGGACTGCAGCGAGTACGCGCCTGCGCGGGTCAAGCAGGCGGTCTGCGGCTACGGGCGCGCCGAGAAGGCCCAGATGCAGCGGATGGTGAAGATGATCCTCGGCCTCGACGAGATCCCGACCCCGAACCACGCCGCCGACGCACTCGCGGTCGCGATCTGCCACGCGCTCTCCCCACCGCTGCTCCGAATGGCGGCTGGTCAGTGATCGCGCGCCTGCGCGGCAAGCCCGTCGCCAACACGCCCGAGGGGCTCGTCCTCGACGTCGGCGGCGTCGGCTACCTCGTCGCCGCCACGCCGACAGCGGTGCGTCGCGCCGCCGACGCGGACGAGATCACCGTCGACACGTACCTCCACGTCCGCGAGGACACGCTCCAGCTCTACGGCTTCGCCGACCGGGAGGAGCGCGAGCTGTTCGTCCAGCTCCTCTCCGTGAGCGGCGTCGGCCCGAAGGTCGCGCTCGCGATCGTCTCCGGCTCTCCGGCCGCCGACCTGCGTCGCGCGATCGTCCGCGAGGATGCCGCGCGTTTCCAGGCAATTCCCGGGGTCGGGAAGAAGACCGCCGACCGGATCGTCCTCGAGTTGAAGGAGAAGCTCGGCGACCCGGCCTTCGCGCCGGCCTCGGAATCCGGAGACGCGCACGTCGTCGCGCGCGACGCGCTCGTCGAGCTCGGCTGGTCGCTCCTCGACGCCGAGCGCGCGCTCGCCGACGTCGACGCCGACCTGCCGCCGGAGGAACGCGTCCGGCTCGCGTTGAAGAGAGCCGCATGAGCGTAGGCTCGACGGAGCTCAACAAAGAGCGGAGGCGGCGGCGGCTTTGCCGGCGCCGGAGCGGAAAATGAGCGCCGTCCCGTTCCTGACGCCGGAGATCCGAGAGGACGACGACGAGCTCGAGCAGAGCCTCCGTCCGCGCCGGCTCGACGAGTTCGTCGGCCAGGCGCGCATCAAGGAGCAGCTCGCGATTGCGCTCGACGCGGCGAAGGGGAGAGGCGAGGCGCTCGACCACGTCCTCCTTGTCGGCCCGCCGGGACTCGGCAAGACGAGCCTCGCGCACATCATCCGCGAGGAGCTCGGCGTCGGCATCCGCGCCGTCGCCGGGCCTGCGCTCGAGCGAAAGGACATCGCCGCGATCCTCACGGCGGTCGAGGCGCGCGACGTCGTCTTCGTCGACGAGATCCACCGGCTCAGCCGCGCCGCCGAGGAGATCCTCTACCCGGCGCTCGAGGACTTCCGGCTCGACATTGTCATGGGACAGGGGACGGCGGCGCGCACGCTGACGCTCGACCTGCCGCCGTTCACGCTCGTCGGCGCCACGACGCGCACCGGCCTCCTCACCTCGCCGCTGCGCGACCGGTTCGGGATGACCTTCCGGCTCGACTACTACGAGGACGGCGAGCTCGCGGCGATCGTCGCCCGCTCGGCGCGCATCCTCGGGGTCGAGATCGCGGCGGAGGCGGCCGAGGAGATCGCCGGCCGCGCCCGCGGCACGCCGCGCGTCGCGAACCGGATCCTCCGGCGCGTCCGCGACGTCGCCGAGGTGCGCCACGAGGGCTCGATCACGACCGCGATCGCGCGGGAGGCGCTCGAGCTGCTCGAGGTGGACGAGGCCGGGCTCGAGCGGCTCGACCGCGACCTCCTCCGCACGATCGTCGAGAAGTACGACGGCGGCCCGGTCGGCGTCAACACGCTTGCGGCCTCGCTCGGCGAGGAGCCCGACACGATCGAGTACGTCTACGAGCCGTACCTCCTGCAGCTCGGCTTCATCGCGCGCACGCCGCGCGGCCGTGCGATCACGGCGCTCGGCCGCGCGCACGTCGGCGCCGCGCAGCCCGAGCCGGACTCACGCCTGTTCTGAGTTGCGGATCCTCGTCACCGGCGTGTCCGGCACCGGCAAGTCGACCGTGCTCGCAGAGCTGGCGCGACGCGGCTTCCGCACGGTCGACACCGACGAGCCCGGCTGGACGTGGGAGGACGCGGACGGCGGCCGCTGGTGGGACGAGGAGAAGATCGGGCGGCTCCTCGAGGAGGACGAGCCGGCGCTCTTCGTCTCGGGAACGGTCACGAACCAGGGGCGCTTCTACGACCGCTTCGATGCAGTGGTCTTGCTCTCAGCGTCGGAAGAAGTGATCCTCGAGCGCATCGCGACCCGGACGAACAACCCTTGGGGCAAGTCCACGGCGGAACGGGAGCTGATCCTCGAGCACATCGGCGACGTCGAGCCGCTGCTGCGCGCGACGTGCACGCACGAGATCGACACGAGCGCGCCGCTCGCGGACGTCGTCGAGCGTCTCGTCGAGATCGCGGCGAGCTAGTCTCACCGCATGCCCGAGCTGTGGACTCCCGTTCCTCAGCTGCCGCACGAGGAGTTCGTCGAGCGGCTCCACCGGGCGATCGCGGCCTTCGCCGAGGCGACCGGCGTCGAGAAGCCGCTCGTCGAGGTGGAGCTTGCCGACACGTCCCACTTCACGCTCGAGCGGATCGAGCCCGAGCCCGGCTTCGGGATGGTGACGATCTACGTGACGGACGCGCGGGACGACGCGCCGGACGCGCTCATCGTCCCGATCGGCTCGTTGCGGCGGATCGAGCTCCGGGCGGCGCCGGAGAAGAGCGAGAGCTTCGGCTTCACCGTCCCGCCCGCCAAGTAGACGAGCCACGGCGCGACGAGCAGCGCCATCACGTCGAACCAGACGTAGCCGCTCGCGACGCCGCTCGGCGGGTTG
>Ga0070741_10010652_pt1 | contig 17276 bp, 13 predicted proteins | sample Coa_R1_4_FD_66440 | JGI IMG/M metagenome (GOLD analysis project Ga0070741, IMG submission 66440) | Surface soil microbial communities from Centralia Pennsylvania, which are recovering from an underground coalmine fire - Coalmine... | ecosystem: Environmental > Terrestrial > Soil > Unclassified ...
GCAGGCGGATGCGGCCGGGCCCCGCGTCCTCGAGCCGGACGCTCGCGGTCACGTCCACGTTCGACCCCGGCGCCTTGCCCCGGGCCCGCATCGTGGCCCGCTCCCGCTCGACCACCTCGAGCAGCTCCACGTCCAGGGCGAAGCGGAGCTTCACGGCCCCCACGCCGAATCCCGAGACGACCTTGAAGTGCGTCGGATCCAGCCGCTCGACCGACTCCACACCGGGCGCCGAGCGGGCGACGAAGTCCGGGTCGAGGAGCCGCTGCCAGGCGCGCTCGCGGGTGGCGGCGATCTCGGGCGCGCCCGAAAAGCGGAGCTTCATCGGCTGCCCTCCACGTGCTTGAGGTCGGCGGGGCGGTCCACGTCCGGATTGCGGCCGGGGACCTCGACCAGCGTGGGCTCGATCCCCCGGGCGCGGAGCAGCGGGGCGAAGCCGGCGTCGCCCTCGAGCTCCGCCGCGAGCGGCCAGAGCGCGCGGTCCAGGAGCACCGGGTGGCCGGGCTCGGCGGCGGACTCCGCATAGCGCGGCCGCACGAACCGGGCGCCGGCCGGATCCGACCCGCCGGCCTCCCAGGCCGCGACCAGCGCGGCGACGACGCCCGGCGGCGTGCCGGGCTGATCTCCCAGAAACACGACGGCGGCCGCGCGGCCGCCGGACGGGTGTGCCCGCTCCACCCACTCCATCCCGCGCCGGAGCGACGCGGCGAGCCCGCCGGCCGGGTCGGGGTTCGCCACCGGCTCGAGCCCCGCCGCCCGCGCGAGCGCGGCGACCGGCCCTTCCGCCTCCCGCACCACCACGCAGCCCGCCGCCACGACCCCCGCCCTCCGGGCCGCCTGCACCGCGTCGAGCGCGTGCGCCACCAGCGGCCTCGCGCCCAGCGGGGCGAGCAGCTTGTCCTCGCCGAACCGCCCGCCGCGTCCGGCGGCGAGCACGATCGCGTACACCGGACGGGCGGGGCCGGGCATGCGGCGGCCGCTAGCCGGCGCGTCCCAGCGCCGCGGTGAGGGCGCGCCGGGTCGCCACCGTCACCAGGTGGCGGCGGTACTCCGCCGGCGCGTGGATGTCCCCGCCGATCTCGAGCCCCTCCGGCGCCGCGGCCGCGACCCGCTCCACCGCCTCGGCGTCGCCCCGGGTCGCGAGCAGGAGCTCGGCCGCCGGGATCAGCCGGGCCCCGTCCGCCAGGCCGGTGAGGGCCACCACGCTGTGGCTCACCGTCTTCCGGGTGCGCGCCACGACCGCGGCCGCGGCCACGATGGCGTAGCCGGAGGCGGCCTGGGCGAACTTCACGTACGCCGTCCCCGCGCCGCGCGGGAGCGGCGGCAGCACGATCTCGGTGAGGAGCTCGTCCTCCGCGAGCGCGGTCGCGAACGAGCCCTGGAAGAACTGGCGGGCCGGGACCGCGCGCTTGCCCCGCTTCGAGCGCAGCACGAACGTGGCGTCCAGCGCGAGCATCACCGCTGGCATGTCGGACGCCGGGTCGGCGTGGGCCAGCGCGCCGCCGACGGTCCCGCGGTTGCGGACCTGGAGGTCGCCGATCTGCGCGGCCGCCTCGGCGACGATCGGGAACCGCTCGCGCAGCAGCTCCGATTCCAGGAGCTCCCGGTAGGTCGTGGTCGCCCCGATCCGCGCCCCCCGCCGGTATTCGGCGACGCCCCGGAGCTCGGCCAGGGCGCCGATGTCCACCAGCCGCGGCGGCTGGGCCAGCCGGAACCGCATCATGGGGATCAGGCTGTGCCCGCCGGCGAGGACCTTGGCCCCCTCGCCCCGGGCGAGCTGGGCCAGCGCCTCCCGGAGCGACCCGGCCCGCACGTAGTCGAACGCGGCGGGGATCATGCGGCCGCCTCCTTCCCGGCGGTCGCCCCGGCGCCGTCGTCCCGGGCCGCCCGGATCGCCGCCCACACCCGGGCCGGGGTGAGCGGCTTGTCGATGTGGCGGATCCCGAGCGGGGCGAGCGCGTCGCACACCGCGTTCACCAGGCAGGCCGCCGAGGCGATGGTCCCGGCCTCGCCCACGCCCTTCACGCCCAGGGGGTTCACCGGCGAGGGGGTGACCGTGTGCGCGGTCTCGATCCGGGGCATCTGGCTGGCCTTGGGCACCGCATAGTCCATCATGGTGCCGGTCATGAGCTGGCCGGAATCGTCGTAGATCGCGATCTCCTGCAGCCCCTCGCCCAGCCCCTGGACCACGCCGCCGTGGATCTGGCCGTCCACGATCATCGGGTTGATCGGCGGGCCGCAGTCGTCCACCGCCACGTAGCGCAGGATCTTCACCTCGCCGGTGTCGGCGTCCACCTCCACCTGGCAGACGTGGGTGCCGAATGGGTACACGAAGTTGCTCGGGTCGAAGAACGCGCTCGCCTCGAGCCCCGGCTCCACCCCGGGCGGGAGGTTCCACGCCACGTTGGCCATGAGCGCGAGCTCCCCGAAGCTCCGGGCCTGGTCGGGCGAGCCCCGGACCACGAACTTGCCGTCGCGCCACTCGAGGTCGGCCTCGTTCGCCTCCAGGAGGTGCGCGGCGATCTTCCGGGCCTTCTCCTTCACCCGCTGGGCCGCGATCTTCACGGCCGACCCGCAGACCGCGGTGGTCCGGCTCCCGTAAGTCCCCCAGCCCTGCGGGGTGGACTCGGTGTCGCCCGCCACGATCTCGACGTTCTCGACCGGGCAGCCGAACTCCTCGGCCACGATCTGGGCGAAGGTGGTTTCCTCGCCCTGGCCGTGCGGCTTGCCGCCGATGTAGACTCGCACCACCCCGGTGGGATAGACTCGCACGATGGCCGAGTCGTAGAGCCCCCCGCCGAACCCGACCGCCCCCGCCACCTGCGAGGGGCCGAGGCCGCAGATCTCGATGTAGGACACGACGCCGACCCCGAGATAGCGGCCCTCGCGCCGCGCCTGCTCCTGCCGGCGGCGGAAACCCTGATAGTCGGCCAGCTCCAGCGCCCGGTCGAGCGCCGCCTCGTAGTCCCCCGAGTCGTAGGTGAGCCCGGTCGCGGTGGTGTAGGGGAACCGGTCCTTGGGGATGAAGTTCCGGCGCCGCACCTCCACCGGATCCATCCCGATCTCGCGGGCGAAGAGGTCCACCAGCCGCTCGATCAGGTAGGCGGCCTCCGGCCGGCCCGCGCCGCGGTAGGCGTCCACCGGGGTGGCGGCGGTGTAGACCCCATAGACCGTCCCCTGGATGTTCGGGATGGTGTAGGCCCCCGAGTAGACCAGCCCGTGCAGGATGGTCGGGATCCCGGGTGCCGCGGTCGAGGCGTAGGCGCCGAGGCCCGCGTACACCCGGGTGCGGAGCCCGGTGATCCGGCCGTCCCGGGTCCCGCAGAGCTCCACGTACTGCACGTGGTCCCGGCCGTGGATGGTGCACTTGTAGTTCTCGGACCGGTCCTCGGTCCACTTCACCGGCCGGCCCAGGTCCATCGCGGCGAGCGCGACCAGCGCCTCGTCGGCATAGGCCGGGATCTTGCTCCCAAACCCGCCCCCGATCTCGGGCGCGATGACGCGGACCCGGTGTTCGGGGAGCTTGAGCATCACCGAGCAGAGGAAGCGGTGGATGTGCGGGTTCTGGCTCGTCACCCACAGGGTGAGCTGGCCCGTCGCCCGGTGGTAGCTCGCCACGGCCGCCCGGCACTCCATCGCGGTCGGGAGCAGCCGTTGCTGCACGATCCGTTGCTGGACCCTCACCTCGGCCTCGCGGAAGGCCCGCTCGGCGTCTCCCCCGCTCACCACCCAGGTGAAGGCGAGATTGCCGGGGACCTCGTCGTGGAGCTGGGGCGCGCCGGGCCGGGCCATCCTCTCCGGATCGGCGTTTCCTTCCAAGGGCTCGTAGTCCACGTCGATGAGGTCCAGGGCGTCCCGCGCGGCCGCGCGGGACTCGGCCACGACCAGCGCCACGCCGTCGCCCACGTAGCGCACCTTCTCGTGGGCGAGCAACGGGTGCGGCGGCACCTTGAGGTCCGCGTTGGGGATGTTCCAGGCGCAGGGGACCGGTGCCACCCGGTCGCGGATGTCCGCCCCGGTGTAGACCGCGAGCACTCCGGGCGCGGCCCGGGCCGCCGTCACGTCGATCCGGGTGATCCGGGCGTGGGCGTAGGGGCTCCGGAGGATCGCGGCGTAGCTGAGCCCGGCGAGCTTCAGGTCGTCGGTGTAGGTGGCGGTGCCGGTGATCAGGCGGGGGTCCTCCCGCCGCCGGATGCCCGAGCCGAAGAGCGTGGTCGCCATGGCACGTCCCTCTCAGACCGCGGCCGGGGCCGGCTGCTCCAGCGGCCGCCGGGGCGGAGCGGCTTCGCCCGGCTCCGCGGCCCCGGCCCGGCGGAGCGCGGCCGCCGCCTCGCGCACCGCCGCCACGATGTTCTGGTACCCGGTGCAGCGGCAGTAATTGCCCTCCAGCGCGTGGCGGATCTCCTCCTCGGTCGGATCGGGGTTCGCGGCCAGGAGGTCCACCGCGGTCATGATCATCCCCGGGGTGCAGAACCCGCACTGGAGCCCGTGCTTGTTCCAGAACGCCTCCTGGAGCGGGTGGAGCCGCCCGGGGGCGCCGAGGCCCTCGATGGTGGTGATCCGCCGACCTTCCGCCTGCACGGCGAACACGGTGCAGCTCTTGACCGCCTGGCCGTCGATCAGCACCGTGCACGCGCCGCACTGGCTGGTGTCGCAGCCGATATGGGTACCGGTGAGCCCGAGCTCGTCGCGCAGCACGTGCACCAGAAGCGCGCGCGGCTCGACGCTCACCGCGTAGGGGGACCCGTTGATGGTGAGGTTCACGGGGGCTTTCATGCGGCCGGTCTCCTTCCGCTGGGCGGGCGGGAACCATCGGCGGGCGGACTCCGAGGGGCACGGGCGCGGCTGCGCCCGCCGAGCAGGCATAGGCTAGTTTCCGCGCGGGGAACGGTCAAGATTGGCGGGCCGAGCGGGCCGCGGGTGGGTCCGACGCGCTCTTGACCGTCCGGGGGGCCGTGCGTAACCTGAGGGCCCGTTTCGGTTTTGCCTCTCCTGGGGTGTAGCTCAACTGGCAGAGCGCCCGGCTGTTAACCGGGAGGTTGCTGGTTCGATCCCAGCCGCCCCAGTAGCGCATCAGCCGTCAGCCGTCAGCTTGGCGGTGCGGACCCACGCCTTCGGCGCCACCCGCTGATGGCTGACAGCTGATGGCTGATAGCTGAAGGCTGATGGCCGATGGCTGCCGGCCTGTCAGTCCAACCTCTCATAGGCCGGCACCGTGAAGAACTCCGCCAGCTCGGGGGCGGAGATGAGCTCGTCCAACAGCCGGGCGGCCTCCCGGAGCCGCGCGGCGGGGCGGATCTCCTCCAGCCGCTTCACCTCGGCCGCGAGCAGGGCCCGGCACTTGGCCGCCGTCACCACCTCGCCCGCGTCGGTCCGGGCCCCATGATGGATCCACTGCCAGAGCTGGGCCCGCGCGATCTCCGCGGTCGCGGCGTCCTCCATCAGGTTGTTGATCGCGACGGCACCGGCGCCGTCCAGCCAGGCGCTCAGGTACTGGAGCGCCACGCTCACGTTGTTCCGGACCCCTTCCTCGGTGACGGTGCCGCCCGGCACCCGGACGTCCAGGAGGTCCCGCGCGCTCACCCGGACGTCCTCGCGAAGCCGGTCCTTCTGGTGGAGCCGGTCGCCCAGGACCGCGTCGAACACCTCGCGCACCACCGGGACGAGGTCGGGGTGGGCCACCCACGCGCCGTCGAACCCGTCCCGCGCCTCCCGGGCCTTGTCCTCCCGGACCCGGGCCAGGGCCCGCGCGTTGATCTCCGGCTCCCGCCGGTTGGGGATGAACGCGGCCATCCCGCCGATCGCGTGGGCGCCGCGGCAATGACAGGTCCGGACCAGGAGCTCGGTGTACGCGCGCATGAAGGGCACGGTCATCCCGAGCTGGGCCCGGTCGGGCAGCACGAACTCGGGCCTCCGGCGGAACTTCTTGATGATGCTGAACAGGTAGTCCCAGCGGCCGGCGTTGAGCCCGCCCGCGTGCTCGCCCAGCTCGTAGAGGATCTCGTCCATCTCGAAGGCCGCGAGGATGGTCTCGATCAGCACCGTGGTGCGGACGGTCCCCCGCGGCACCCCGAGGGCCGCCTCGGCGAAGAGAAAGACCTCGTGCCAGAGCCGGGCCTCCAGGTGACTCTCGAGCTTGGGCAGATAGAAGTAGGGGCCGCTCCCGCGGGCCCGGAGCTCGTGGACGTTGTGGAAGAAGTAGAGCCCGAAGTCGAACAGGCTCGCCGGCGCCGGGGCGCCGTCCACCAGGAGGTGCCGCTCGACCAGGTGCCAGCCCCGGGGCCGAACGACCAGCGTGGCCGGCGCGTCCGTCAACCGGTACGGCTTGCCCTCCGGGCTCGTGAACGCGAGGCGGCGGCGCACCGCCTCCATGCAGTTGAGCTGGCCGGTCACCACGTTCCGCCAGGGCGGCGAGAGCGCGTCCTCGAAGTCCGCCATGAAGACCTGCGCCCCGGAGTTGAGCGCGTTGATCATCATCTTGGCGTCGGTGGGGCCGGTGATCTCGACCCGGCGGTTCTCCAGGTCGGGCGGCGCCGGGGGCACCGTCCAGCTGCCCTCGCGCACCCGCGCGGTCTCCGGCAGGAAGTCCGGCAGCTCGCCCGCGTCGAGCCGCCGCTGGACCAGGGCCCGGCGCTCGAGCAGCTCCCGCCGCCGCGGGCCGAAGCGGCGGACCAGCGACGCCACGAACCCGAGCGCGTCGGGCGTGAGCACCCGATCGGCGCCCTCCACCTCGGGCCCGCGGATCTCGATGCCGTCGAGTACCTGATGCCGCCCCATTAGTTTTGCCCGGGTTCGAGGGCTCGGCCGATCTCGGAGGCCGGGCTGATAGGTAACAGCGGACCCCCTACCGCAGGTATCCCGCCATGCCGTCCGTCGCCTTCCTCGGTCTCGGCTCGATGGGCCTCCCCATGGCCCGGAACCTCGCCCGGGCCGGTTTCGAGCTCCGGGTGTGGAACCGCACCGCCGCGAAGACCCGCGAGGTGGTCGGCGCCCGCCCCGCGGCGACGCCGGCCGACGCCTGCCGCGGCGCCGACTTCGCGATCACCATGCTGGCCGACGACGCCGCGGTGGAGGGCGCGACCCTGGGCCCGGACGGGGTGCTGGCCGGGCTCCCCCGCGGCGCGCTCCACATCGGGATGAGCACGGTGTCGGTCGCGCTCTCCCGCCGCCTGGCCGAGCTCCACCGGACGGCGGGGCGCGGGTACGTCGCGGCCCCGGTCTTCGGGCGCCCCGAAGCCGCGGAGGCCCGCGCCCTCTGGATCGTCCCGGGCGGCGATCCCGCCGACCTCGAGCGCGCGGCGCCCGTGTTCGTCGCGCTGGGGCAGGGGACCTTCCCCCTGGGCACCGCGCCCCAGGCGAGCCTCGCCAAGATCCTGGGCAACTTCCTCATCGCCGGCACCATCGAGGCGCTGGGCGAGGCGCTGGTTGCGGCGGAGAAGGCCGGGCTCGATCCCTCCGGCTTCCTCGCCATGCTCACCGAGACGCTGTTCGGCTCGCCGGTGGTGAAGCGCTACGGCCGGCTGCTCGCGACCACCGCATTCGAGCCGGCCGGGTTCCGGCTGGTGCTCGGGCTCAAGGACGTGAACCTGGCGCTCGCCGCGGGCGATGAGCTTCGGGCCCCGCTCCCGCTCGCGGGCCTCGTGCGCGAGCACATGCTGGCGGCGCTCGCGCGCGGCCGGGAGCGCTACGACTGGGCGGGGTTCGCCACGGCGATCCGCGAGGCCGCCGGGCTCGAGCCGGTGCGGGAGCCGGAACCGGCTACGCGAGCCGGATGAGCTCCTCCGGCCGCTCGATCCAGTAGTCCGGCTCGGCCGCCTCGAGGTGGCCGCGGGTGAACGGCCCCCACAACACCGCGGCCGTCCGCACCCCGGCCGCCCGCCCGGAGCGGAGGTCGTGGATGCTGTCGCCCACGTACACCGTGGTCTTGGGGTCGGCCCCGAGCAGCGCCACGGCCCGCTCCACCGGCTCCGGGTGCGGCTTCGGGTTGGCCACCTCGTCGGCACAGACCAGCACGTCCATCATCGCCTCGAGCCCCGCGAGGCGGAGCCCCCGCAGCGCGCCGGTGCGGGCCTTGCTCGTCACCAGGCCGGTCCGCCGGCCCCGCGCCTTGATCTCGCGCACCGCCTCGACCACGCCGGGATAGACCCGCACCATCCGGTCGTGGTTCGCCAGGTTGTACTCGCGGTAGGTGGCGATCAGGCGCTCCAGCAGGTCCTCGTCGTGACGCCAGTCGGCGAACTGGGAGCTGAGCGGGGTGCCGACGCCCCGGAGCCACTCCTCGTCGGTGCGGGGCGGGAGCCCGTGCGCGGCGAGGGTGTGGCGGTAGCTGTCGAGGATGAGCTGGATCGAGTCGATCAGCGTTCCGTCGAGGTCGAACAGAAAGGTCTGGAGCGGCGGCATGGCGGGAACGTAGCGCGCCCGGCGGGGTCGCTGTAGGGGCGGCCGCCGTGGGACCGGGGCTCGCCCCGGATGGCCGGCGGCCCGGGGCACGGGCGCGCCCGGCGCACCGACCCGTTCCCGCCGATCAGCCGGCGCCCGCGAAGACGATCAGTCCGGTGAGCCGGGGCTCGATCGCGTCGCAGGCGGGCGAGGGCTCGGGCAGCCCGGCGAGCGCGGCGCGGAAGGCCGGGTCGTCCAGCGCGGCGAGCTCCTCGAGCCGCCTCGCCTCGCCCGCGGTGTGGCCCCCGGCCGCGAACCGCGCGGCCCGGTGCAGCCGGTCGAGCAGCGCCGCGTCGCGCCGTCGCGCGGCTTGGTGGACCAGGCGCTGGATCCGCGCGAGCACCCGCCGCGCGGCCGGCGCCGGCATGGGCGAGAGCCAGCCGGTGCCCCGGAGAAGCTGCACCCGGGTGCGGATCGGGTCCGCGAGCGCCCGGAGCGCCGACTCCACGGCCCCCGGCGCGATCGCCGCGTCCGCCGCGCCCGCCGCGGCGGCAAGCCGCGCCGCCACGATCTCCGGGTGGTCCGTCCAACCCTCGGCTTCCGTCCACCAGAGCACCCACGCCGCGAGCGGGCCGCCGCCCGGCTGCGCGGGCCAGCGGTGCAGGGCGAACCCCGCGAGGACCCCTCGGGGCTCGAGGGCCGCGCCCGCGACGCCGGCCGTCGCCTTGCGACCCTGAAATCGGTCGGCCAGGTCGGTGCGCCAGCTCCAGAGGCTCCTCCCGCCGTCGCCGAGCCCGGCCGCGGCGGGGAGCCGGCCCTTGAGCGCGAGCGCTTCGAGCTGCCGCAGGCGGGCCTCCACGACGGGCGGCGGGTCGAAGCGCACCAGCTCCACGTCGGGGTGCCGAGACCCGGCCCGGAGCGTGCGGCCCTCCCGCTGCTCCAGGCGCATCGGGGTCCAGGGGAGATCGTAGTGCACCACCCGCTCCGCGCCCCGCAAGTCGAGCCCCTCGGCCGCCACGTCGGTCGCCACCAGATGGAGCGGCGCGAACCGGGCGCGGTCGCATGCCGGCGGTGTCACCTCGCGGAACCAGTCCAGCACCGCCTCGCGCGGCGCGGGCCAGCGCCCGATGCCGGCCCGATCGCCGGTGCACCAGGCCACGCTCCCGTCCAGCCGGTCGCGCAGGTGTCGCGCGGTGGCCCGCGAGGTGACGAACACGAGCGAGCGGCGCCCGTCCGCGAGCAGGCCGCGCAGCCGCTCCAGCTTGGGATCGGGAAGCTCGGCGGCCGCTTCGGCCGCGGCCACCAGCCGGTCCACCAGCTCGAGGTCCTCGAGCGCGAGCTCGCCCGCGATTGCGGCGCCCCGCGGCGGGCCTCCGCCTTCGGCGGCCCGCGGCGGGCCCGCCCCTGCGGCGTGCGGCGGCCTCGCGCCTTCGGCACCCTGTGCGACGGCTGCGCCCGCCTCGACCTGGAGCAGCTCCCAGAGCAGCAACTGGTCGCCCAGCCCCTCGGTGAGCCGAAGCAACGCCCGGCGGTCCGGGGCCCGGCCGGCCCGAAGCGCGTCCCGCGCGTGAAGCAGGAGCCGCCGGTAGCGGCGGAGCGAGGCGACCAGCGCCGCGGGGCTCGACGCGGCCGCGCGCCAGAGCGCTCCCCGGATCAGCGCCGCGATCGGGGCGCTGGTGGAGAGCCGAAGCCGCTCGGCGAGCTCCAGCACGCCCGCCACGGGACCGAGGTCTCCGTCGCCCCAGGCGATCCGGCGGCAGCGGGTCTCGGGGCGCCGGCCCGCGGCCGAGCGGCCGCACAGCACGAGGCAACCGAGCGCGCTGTGGCCGTGCCCCGAGCTGAGCAGCCCGAGCAGCGACGGCACCCCGTGCGGGCCGAGCGCGTCGTCCCGCACCGCGAGGCGGAGCTGGTGCGCGAGATCCACCAGACGGTTCACCACCGGCGTCGCGCTCAGAAGCAGTGCCCGCCGGCCCGGGAGCCAGCGGGCGAGCGTCGAGTACCGCCGGGTCTCCGGGTTCCGGTAGTGGTGGCTCTCGTCCACGATCACGAGCCCGCCGCTCCGGCTCCGGGCGGTCTCTCGGTTCCCGCAGCGCGGCTCGTCGCCCGCGACGCCGGCCTCCCCGCACATCCCGCCCCACCCGCCGGGCGGCAGCCTGCCGCGGCTCACCCGCTCGTGCGTCCACACGATCGCCGCGACTCCCAGCCGGCCGGCCACCGCCCGCCACTGCGCGGCGAGCGACGCGGGCACCAGGCAGACCGCCGGCCGCCGCGGCTCCAGCGCGGCCGCGACGGCGAGCGCGATGTACGTCTTCCCCGTGCCCACCGGATCGGCCAGGAGCGCGCCGCCGTAGCGCCGCACCGCGGCGACCGCGCGCCGAAACGCCGCGACCTGCTCCGGCCAGAGCCAGGCCGGCGGGTCGGCCGCCGCCTCGGGCGGGGCGAGGCTCCGCGCCAGCGCCGCCGCGACCTCGGCCGCCCTCGCCGGAGGCCCCGGGCGGAGCGCCGTCGCGAGCGGATCGGGCACCGGCGCGAGCGACTCAGCGACGATCGTCGGGGCCGACGCCGTCCACCCGGGCGAGCGCGGCCCGGGTGGCGGCGTCGAGTCCGAGCAGGCGAGCGGTATGGTCATCGAGATCCGATTGCACCGGCCGGCCCGCCGCGCCGGCGCGCCCGAGCTCCGCGAGCTCCGGGCCCAGCGCTCCATCGGGCAGCGGCAGCCCGGCCACGACCTGGGCCCCGAAGCGCGCGAAGACCCCGGCGGCCGGGGTCGCGACCAGCCGGGCGCCGGCGCGGATCCAGGTGCAGTTGAGCCAGGCGGCGAGCGCGTGCGCGGCGGCGGCGCTCGGTGCCACGATCAGGTAGCAGGTGTTGAGCGGGATCCGATCCCGGAGGGCGGGCTCGACCAGCGCGAGCGCGGTGAGCCGCCGGGCGAGGTCGGCCCACACCACGCGGAACGGGGCGGCCGCGGGCCCCGTGCGGAACAATGTCCACGGGGGACCGCCGGTGTAGTCGGCGCGGCGGCGGAGCCGCGCCTCCGCGGGCGCGAGATAGGTTCGGGCCCCGGGCGGCAGATCCGCCAGCACGCGGCCCCGGTCGTCGTGGGGCCAGAGCAGCCGGCTGCGGCGCAGCGCGTGGAACGGCCGCACGTCGCGCCCGCGGATCGCCCAGCGCACCAGCTCGGACTCCACCTCGGCCGGCGGGTCGAGAAAGAGATCGTTGGCCCCGGTCTTCACGCCGAGGTGGCAGACCAGCCGGTCGCCCAGGCGCGGGAGATCGGGCGCGAAGGGTCTCGCGAGCTCCGGGTCGCCCGCGTGCGGTCGGAGCACCCACGCACCTCCACCCGCGAGCTCCCGCTGCGCCACGGACGGCCCCTCCACGGGTGAGAGCCCGGTTCGGACCGGGTGGTCCGGCCGCTCGGCCACCCGCCTGGTCGCCACCAGCGCGAGCGGGTACGTGGTGGCCTCGAACGCCGCGTCCCGGTCGGCGGTGAGGTCGGCCACCACCCGCAGCGTGCCCCCGCTCGCGAGCGCGTGCCGGGCCCGCGCCCCGTAGGCCGCGGTCGCGAGCTTGGCCGGCAGCAGCAATGCGACGCTCCCGCCCGGCCGCGCGAGCTCCCACGCGCGCTCCAGGAAGGCGAGCGAGAGGTCCGGCCGGTTGGCGAATCCCCGGCCCGGGGCCGACCGCCACCAGCGGTAGCGCTCGGCGAGCCGCCGCCGGAGGAGCGGCGGCAGCTCCTCGCTCCGCACCCAGGGCGGGTTCCCGACCACGAGGTCGAACCCGCCGCGGGCGAACACGTCCGCGAAGTGGCTCGGGTAGTGGAACCAGGGGAGCTCCCCGCCGCGCTCGAGCTGCCGGCGATGGGCCCGCACCCGGTGGAGCTCGGCGCGGAGCCGGCGGAGGTGCGCGCGGAGCGGAGGATCGAGCCCGCGCGGCTCGTCGAACAGGGTGCGGGCGCGGGCCTCGCCGAGGCACTCGCCGATCGCGGCGCGGATCGTCGCCTCCGCGGCGGCGAGACACTCGCCGAGCGCGTGCGACTCGGCCCGCCGGAGCGCGCGGGCGAGGGCGCGCTTGACCGGGCCCACCGCGGTCACCAGCTCGCTCCGGAGCCGGGCGAGCTCCCGCATGGCCGGCCGGGCCAGCGGCGGCCCGGCCAGCCGCCCAGCGGATCCAGCAGGCTGTCGCCCTGGCGAACCAGGCAGTCGAGATTGGGGAGCGGCTCCACGGCGTCGGGCCGATCCGCGGGATCGTCGGCGATGACCGCGAGCCAGAGCCGGAGCTCGGTGAGCCGCACCGCGGCCGCGCTCAGGTCCACCCCGAACAGGTTGCGGCGGAGCACGGCGCGCTTGGCCGCCGCCCGGACCCGGTGCGGGCGGAACCCGGCGAGGAGCTCCAGCGCGCCGAGGAGGAACGCCCCCGATCCCACGGCGGGGTCGAGGATCGCGATCCGGCGGAGCGCCCGGCCCGCGGCCGGGCTCCGCTCGTCCAGGAGTCGCTCGGCCTCCGCCTCGCCCGCGCCGAGCGCCTCGGCCACGTGGGCGGCGAGCGCCGCGCGCATGAGGCGCCGCACCAGCGCGGCCGGGGTGTAGAAGGTCCCGCTCCGCCGCCGCGCCTCCGGCTCCATCACGCCCTCGAACACCCGGCCCAGCATGTCGGGCGCGATGAAGCCCGGACGCCCGCTCTCGTCGGCGGTGAAGTGAAACCGCTCGAACAGCGAGTCGAACGCCTCCCGCCAGAGCGGGTTGGGCAGATCGTGCGGCCACCGGCGCTCCAGCGGGTGCGGCTCGAACAGCCCGCCGTTCAGGAACGGGATCCGCCCGAGCGCGCGGGGCACCCGGCCCCGCTCGGCCGCCGGCCGGTTGAGCGTCCCGAAGAAGAGCGGCCGGAGGAGGTCGCGGTGAATCCGCCGGCCCCGCGCCAGGCAGCGGTCCACCTGCCGGGCGAGGAAGTCGGGCCGGCCGTCCAGCCAGCCCTTGCTCTGCACGAAGTAAAGGAAGAGGACCCGGGTGAGCTGGAGCAGCGCGAGGCCGTGCCGCTCGGCGGCGCTCGCCCGCGGGGTGAGGGCGGCGGCCATGCGGTCGAGCGTGGCCCGGAAGGCGCGAAAGAAGGCGCGCCCCACCGCCTGGCCGTCGAGGGCGCCGGCCGCGCTCGCCGCGTAGGCGAGCGGGCCGCCCTCGGGCACCGCGGCGAGCCGGCGGAGGCAGGAGAGGTCCCGGCCGTCGGCCCCCGCGAGCGCGCACTCGAGCGCGGGGATCTCGCCGAACGCCACGGCGACGCCGAGCCGCCCCTCGGGCCCGGGGGCCAGCGCCATCACTCCGCCCACCCGGCCCGCCGCCGCAAGCCGGCGCGCCCGCGCCCGCGCCGCGCGCGCCGGGTCGCCGGCCTCGATTCCGATCCACACGAACCCGCCGATCCGCCCGATCAGCGCCGGGCCGGCGATCGCGCGGCCCGCCCGAGCGGCCAGCCACCCGCCGCCCGGAACCTCCTCCCAGCAGGGCGTGAGCCCGAGCGCGGCGATCAGCCGGGGCAGGTCGGGCAGGCGGCGCAGCTCGGGCAGAAGGGCGGCCAGGTCCACGCAGGGGCGGCTCCGCTCGTGACCGCTCCATCTGCCGCGATGCCGGCCGGAAGCCCGCACCCAATCCGCGCGGGCCGGAGCCTTGCGCCGTCACCCCGGGACCGCTACGATCCTCACCCCTGCACGGCCATCCGGTGATGCCCCGGCTTCTTCTTCATCTCTTCTGGCTCGGTGCCCTCGTGGCGACGCCGCCCGCGCTCGCGGCGCAGACCTCGGTTCCCCCCGAGAAGGGCGTGTTCGTGGTCCGTCGCGGCGCGGACACGGTGGCGACCGAGGAGTTCGCCCGGACGCCCACCACGCTGGACGGCACCCTGATCGTGCACGCGAAGCAGCGGACCTTCGAGCGGTATCACGCGGTGATCGCGCCGGACGCCACGCTCCCGCTGATCGAGGTGACGGTGCGGCGGGAAGAGGGGACCGACACCGGGGCGGTCCGGGCCCGGGTGGCCCAGCAGACCCGGGTCATCTTCCGGGAGGACAGCGTGGCGGTGGACGACCAGACCCACGTGCACCTCCTCACCCTGGTCTTCCCCACCGAGCGCGGTGCGGTTCCCTACCTCAACCTCTCGTTCGGCCTCATGGAGCAGGCGATCCGGCGGGCCCGCGCGACCGGCGAGGGCGCGGCCCAGGTCGCCTTCTTCAACCTGAGCGGCGGGCCCCGGCAGGGCGGTCAGACCGTGCGCGGCACGGTCACGCCGTTCGCGGGCGACTCGGTGAGCGTGCTGCTCGGCCCGGTCGAGTTCCGCCTTCGGGTGGACCGGGAGGGCCGCCTCCTGGGCGGCGGGATCCCGGCGCAGGGACTCTCAGTCCTGCGCCGCGGCGGGAGCTGAGCGGTAGGTCCGTCCCTTCCACTCCACCCGGCGCGAGCCGCGCCAGGTGGACCGGAGCACCAGATAGAGCCCCACTGCGGCGCCGAGCGGGTAGCCCAGCGCGTACAGGGGCGGGATCCGCATCGCGGCCGACGCGAGCCCCCAGAAGGCGGCGCCCAGGCCGTAGGCCGCGAGCCCCGCGGGCCGGGGCCCGAGCGCGAGCATCGCCGCCGGAGCGATCCAGAAGAGCATGACCCCCGCGGTGAGGAGCGGCGCGAGCGCCCGCAGCACCGGCTCGTCCGGGAAGCTCAGGCGCGCGCCCAGGTAGAGGTTCTTCGACCACCCCTCGATCAGGTGCCGGAGACCGCGGTACATGCGGGTCTCGAGCAGCGCCTCGCCGTAGGCCAGCCAGCACTTGCGTCCCGCGCGGCGGAACCGCTGGGCCAGCGCGATATCCTCCACCACCTCGTCGCGGACCGCCTCGTGGGTGCCGGCCGCCTCGTACGCCTCCCGGGTCGCCATGACGAACTGCCCGTTGGCCACGGCGTCCCGGATGCGCGGGGAGCCGTTCACCGTGCCGGGCGGGTAGCGGAGCGCGAGCAGCATCCAGATCTGCGGCATCACCAGCCGCTCCCAGAACGTCTCGCACCGCTGCCGCGCGGTGATGCTGAGCAGGTCCGCCCGCTCGGCCTCGAGCGCCCCGAGCGCGTGGGCCAGGAGCCCCGGCGCGTGCCGGGTGTCGGCGTCGGTGAAGACCAGGATCTCGCCCCGCGCCGCGCGATAGCCCTGCACGCAGGCCCAGGGCTTCCCGCACCACCCCGGCGGGAGGTCCGCCCCGCGGACCGGACGCACCCGCGGGTCCTCGGCCGCGAGCCGGGCCGCGATGGCCGGCGTCTCGTCGGTCGAGCGGTCGTCCACCACGATCACCTCGAGCGGCCCGTCGTAGTCGGTGGCGAGCACGGAGCGGACCGCCGCCTCGAGGCCGGCGGCCTCGTTCCGGGCCGGGATCACCACCGAGACGAACCGGCCCGCGCCCCGCGGGGCCCGCGCGAGATCGGGATTGCGCCGCCGGTACGAGAGCAGGAGGAGGAGCGGGGCCAGCCAGGGGAGCGCCGGCCAGAGGCTCGCCGCGAGCGCCGCTCCGTCCGGCGCGGCGGGGAGCGCGGGGGTGACGAGGGAGACGGGGGTCAGGATCGCCTGGCGTGCGCCACCGCGGCGAGCTCCTGCTCCAGCGCCTGGAGATGACGCTCGACCTCGGCCACGTCGTACTCGGTGTCGGGGGCCGGCACGCCGTTCTGGGCGAACAGCGTCGCCACCAGCGCGTCGGTGTAGCCCACCACGGCCACCGCGATCCCCTTGTCGATGATGCGGTTCAGCCGGAGCATGATGGCCAGCGTCTGCCGCGGCCGCATGGCGGCGCAGGTGGGCGCCAGGGTCCGGATCAGGAGCTCCCGCAGGTGCTGGATCTCCTCCACCACCTCGCCGGCCGCGAGCCCGCGGGCCGAGGCGACCCGGCCGTAGTGCTCGCAGACGTGGAACCAGACCACCCGGACCTCCCGCCGGAGCGGGCCGATCATCTCGCCCAGGGTGTCGATGATGAGGCGGAACTCCCGCTCGACCGTCGCGCGGGGTATCGTGGGGGCTGCGGTGATGCGGTCGCCCAGCCAGTCGGCCCACTGGGCGGCCATCGCATCGCGCTGTTCCGCGATGACGCGGGCGGCGGCGAGCAACGCGGGCTGCGAAGCGCGCACGACCGTACTCCGGGTCCGGGGAGGGCGGTGAGAATCTAGCATGGAGCGTCCATCGGGGTCAAAGCGGGCGGTGTGTCCGCCGAAGCTGGGGCCGGGAAGCCGCATGGCGCTGGTCGCGCCGTCCGGGCCGCTCCTCGACCACGACGATCTAACCCGCGCCATGGAGCTCTGCCGTGTGCTGGGTCACGAGCCCGTCCCGGGCCGCTATGCCACCCGCCGGCACGGCTATCTCGCCGGGACCGACGCCGAGCGGCTCGAGGACCTGAACGGGGCCCTCCGCGACCCGAGCATCGACGCGGTCTGGTGCATCCGCGGCGGCTACGGGCTCACCCGGATCCTCGACCAGGTCGACTTCGGCGCCCTCGCCCGCCGGCCCAAGCCGGTGATCGGCTTCTCCGACGTGACCGCGCTCCTCAACGCCGCGACCTGCGCGACCGGCGTCATCACCTTCCACGGGCCGACCGCGCGCCAGCCGATGAGCGCCTTCACCCGGCGCCACTTCGCCGAGGTGCTCTGCTGCGCCGAGCCTCCCGGCGTGCTGGACCGGCTCCAGCCGCCCCCCGACGTGTTCGTGCCCCGGGCGCCCCGGATCGTCACCCTCCGGCCGGGCCGCGCCGAGGGCCCCCTCGCGGGCGGCAACCTCTCGCTGCTCCAGTGCCTGGTCGGCACCCGGTGGATGCCGGACCTCTCGGGCGCGCTCCTCTTCCTGGAGGACGCCGGCGAGAAGCTCTACCGGGTGGACCGCATGCTGTCGCACCTCCGGCTGGC
>Ga0070741_10010653_pt1 | contig 17276 bp, 14 predicted proteins | sample Coa_R1_4_FD_66440 | JGI IMG/M metagenome (GOLD analysis project Ga0070741, IMG submission 66440) | Surface soil microbial communities from Centralia Pennsylvania, which are recovering from an underground coalmine fire - Coalmine... | ecosystem: Environmental > Terrestrial > Soil > Unclassified ...
CGCGGCCCGGCTGCCCACGGCCGTCGACTCGGTTCTCCGGCAGACCCTGCGCAGCCTCGAAGTCATCATCGTCGACGACTGCTCGACCGACTCGACGCAGCAGGTGGCCGAGCGTCTCGCCGCCAAGCACCCGCGGGTGCGCTACCTGCGGCTCGCGCAGAACAGCGGTGGCTGCTCCGCGCCCCGCAACGCCGGCATCGAGGCCGCGCTCGGCACGTACGTGATGTTCCTCGACTCGGACGACACCCTCGACATGCACGCCTGCCTGAACATGCTGGAGGCGGCCGAGGAGCACGACGCGGACCTGGTCTCCGGCGTGTGCGTGCGCGTGCACCACAACCGCTCCGGGCTGACGGAGACGGTGCCGTGGTGGCCTGAGATGTACGCCGAGCGGCGGGTCCTCGACGGCGTGTCGCAGATGCCTGACCTGCTGCGGGACACGCTGTCCACGAACAAGTGCTATCGGCGCGCGTTCTTGAATGGACACGGCTCGACGGAGCACGCGCTGCGCTTCCCGGTCGGCTTCCACTACGAGGACCTGCTGTTCTCGGCGAAGGCCTACCTCGCCGCGCGTCGCATGGTACTGATCCCGGAGACCGTGTACCACTGGAACGTCATCGTCAGGGCCGCGCAGAAGTCCATCTCCAACCGGCGCGACGAGATCTCCAACGTGCGCGACCGGATCGCCATCCACCGGATGATCGACGAGGCGATCGCCGGCTGGCTCGCGGCCGGTGGCGACGTGGCGGTGAAGATCGCGAAGGACGCCAAGTTCATCGAGCACGACCTGGTGCTCTACCTGCGCGATCTGCCCTATCAGGAGCCTGGGTACATCGCCGAGTTCACCGAGATGTTCCGCAGCTACCTACGCACTCTGCGACCGGAGGCATTCGATCGCTGCCCGCACCGGGTCGCCGTCGCCGGCGCTTACCTGCTGATCGAGGACGACTGGCCGAACCTGGTGACGGTCTGCGAGCACCTGCTCGACCGCACCCGCGAGAGCGCGAAAGCCTTGGAGCGCACCAGGATCACCTCGGATCTCGTCGAGCGTGACGGCCGCGTGTACTGGTGCGACGCGCATCTCGACACCGAGGCCGGCCGCGGCGCGCTCGACGTGACAGGGCTCGGATGGTCGCGTGTCCCGTTCAACCGGACAAACCTCGCCTCCCGCCTGACCGGGCTGCGCGCACTCGATGGCGGCCGCATTCGCATCGAGGGCGAGACGGTGAACCCGCTCGACCGCGTTCCGCGGGGCGCTGACTTGTCGGCGTCGGTCGAGTTCCGGCCGGTGGCCCGCGCGATCCGCAAGTACCGGGTCAAGGCCAAGGACGTCACTCACGAAGGCAGCCGCATCCGCTGGGCGGTCGAGCTCAACCCGACCAAGACCGTCAAGCCGGTCGGGATCGTCGACCAGGTCTGGGAAATCCGGCTGCGGCTGACCGCCGGAGCGCTCGGCACGAGCGAGTCAAAGGTCACCGCGCTGAAGCTGCCCGACGCCTCGGACAGCGGACCGGACGCGCCCCTCACTCTCCCGGCCCGCCCCCTGCTCACCCGCGCAGTCGGCGACACGTGGATCGCCGGCATCAACCATCGCGGCCTCTTCACGCTCAACCTCACCGCCCGCAATCCGATCGCCCGCGCCGTCACCGCTCCCTTCAATCAGTCCGGGGCGAGTCGGCGCAGCGCACGCGTCCTACGCATTGCGCAACGCCTCTACAAGCGCGCACAGATCGTCAACGACCCCCGCATCAAGCGCGAGCTGTATGCACGCGCACTGACACGTTTGCCGCTGCGGCGCGGCTCGGTCGTCTTCGAGTCGCACATGGGCGGTTCGTACAGTGACAGCCCCAAGTACATCTACGAGGCGCTGCGTCGCTCCGGATACCGCGGCAAGGTCTACTGGTCGTACGCCAAGAGCAGCGCGGGATTCCCCAAGGACGCCACGTTGGTCAAGCGGAACTCGTGGGCTTATCTACGAGCTCTGGCCCGAGCCGAGTTCTGGGTCGACAACCAGGGCTTCCCCCAGTGGATCGGCAAACGCCGCGGCACCACGTACCTCCAGACCTGGCATGGCACCGCGCTCAAGCGGATGGGCCTGAACACGCCGCACGTGCGCGCGATGCTGGCCGCCGATCGCAAGAAGCTGGTCAAGGCGGTCGGCCGGTTCGACTACTTCCTGGTCCGCTCCGAGTACGACATCAGAACCCTTGTCCAGGCGTTCGAGCTGCGCGCCGAGCCGTTGCGCGTCGGCTATCCCCGCAACGACGCGCTGCTCGCCACCGACCGGGATGAGCGCACCGCGCACGTGCGCCGGCAACTCGACATTACGGACGGTCGAAGGGTGCTGCTGTACGCCCCGACGTTCCGCAACGCGAGCGGTCCGTTCGAACCCGGATTCGACCTGGACGAGTTCGCCCGCCGCTTCGGCGACCGGATTCTGCTCCTCGTCCGCGCGCACTACCTCAACACGGTGCAGGTGCCGCAGGAAGCCGGGGACGCGATCCGTGACGTGTCGACGTACCCCGACGTCACGGAGCTGATGCTGGCCTCGGACGGCTTGCTCACCGACTATTCCTCGGTGATGTTCGACTACGCGCTGCTCGACCGGCCGCTACTGTTCTTCGCCCCCGACGCGGCGACTTACGCGCAGGACCGCGGCACGTACTTCGACCTCGCACAGCGGGCACCCGGACCGTTCACCGCCAACCAGGACGAGCTGTTCGCCGCGATCGACGCGTTCGCCGCTCCGGGCGGGAGCACCCCCGATCCGCACTCCGATGCCCGCAAGCAATTCGCGCACGAATTCGGCGAGTACGAGACCGGCACCGCCGCGGATCAGATCGTCGCCCGGTTCTTCGGCGGCAAGGGCGGTGCGCGATGACAGACGTCTTCATCGTCTGCAACACGATCCACGAACTCGGCGGAGTGCAGCGCTGGGCGCACCGGACCGGCGAGCTGCTCGCCGAGCGCGGGCACCGGGTGCACCTCGTCGGCATCTTCGCCGTACGGCAGCCGCACGAGCTGACCAGTGCCGGCCCGGACGGCGAGCGCGTCGAGCCTGCGTATCAGGCCTCGCTCATCCACCCGAACCTGTACGGCGGCAAGCCGAAACCCGCGCTGCTCTCCCGCATCGCCAACCCGATCGCCTACGTCCGCTACAAGCGCTGGCAGGCCGTTCAGCGCTCCGGTGCGGACCGCCTGCGCGCCCTCTTCGCCGCGGCATCAGACCCCGCAGACACGGTCGTCATCTGCGCCCAGGTGCACGCGATGGAATGGGTCGCCCAAGCCGCACCGCCCGGCCTGCCGGTCATCGCGATGAGCCACGAGTCCTACGCCGCAGCCAACGCATCGAGCCGCGGCCGACGCGTCCGCAGCCTGTACCGCACCGCCGCGCGCTTCGTCTCCCTCACCGACGCCGACGCGCACGAGTGGACGCGCGCGGGCATGAACAACGCCGCCGCGATCCCGAACCCGCTTCCGATTCCCGCGCTCGGGGGCGCGGACCCGGCTGCCCGTGTCGTCGTGGCCGCGGGACGCCTCTCCCAGGAAAAGGGCTTCGACCTCCTCCTCGACGCCTGGCACCAGGCGGTCCTCAGCCGGCCCGGCTGGACCCTGCGCATCTACGGCTCGGGCCCCGAACACGACGCTTTGCGCGAACAGGCCCGAGCCCTCGGCCTCGAATCGAGCGTCGACTTCGCCGGGCAGACCGGCGACATCGCGGCCGCGCTCGTCGAGGGCTCGATCTTCGCCAGCGGCTCGCGCGCCGAGGGCTTCCCGATGTCGCTGCTCGAAGCGATGGCCTGCGCGCTGCCTTGCGTCGCCTTCGACTGCGCGCCCGGTGTCCGCGAACTCGTCCATGACGGCGTGAACGGCCTGCTCGCGCCGCCCGGCAACACCGAAGCCCTGGCCAACGCCCTGGGCCGTCTCATGGACGACGCGGGGGAGCGCGCCACGATGGGCAAGGCCGCGCTGGAAAGCGTTTCCGCCTACGCGCCCGACCGGATCGTGGACCGCTGGGAGCGGATGATCACCCTCGTGCTGCGGTAATTGCGGGTGTGGCGTTAGCCACCCTTCGCCCGGCGCTCGGCCTGGCTGTCACAGACGTATTACGCGATCATCGCCGAACGGTCGCAGGCTCTCGGATAGGGTCGGCAGCATGACGTGGCTGGTTACCGGAGGCGCCGGATTCATCGGGTCGCACGTGGTGCGCGCACTGCTCGCTGACGGCGCACGAGTCGTCGTGCTCGATGACCTGTCCACGGGGGACAAGAGCCGAGTGCCCGACGGTGTCCCGCTGGAGATCGGTTCGGTGCGGGACAGGGCGCTTCTGGACCGCGTGCTCGCCGAGCACCAGATCGGCGGCGTCGTCCACATCGCGGCGAAGAAGCAGGTCGGCGAATCCGTCGAGAAGCCGCTCTGGTACTACGAGGAGAACCTCGGCGGCCTGCGCACCCTGCTCTCGGCCGTGGTCGACGCCGGGGTGCGGCGCTTGGTCTTCTCCTCCTCCGCCGCGGTCTACGGCTCGCCCGACGTGCCGCTGATCACCGAGGACACGCCGTGCGAGCCCCAGTCCCCCTACGGCGAGACCAAGCTCATCGGCGAGTGGCTGATCCGGGACGTCGCCGCCGCGCACGCCCTGGCCTACGCCAATCTGCGCTATTTCAACGTGGCCGGCGCCGCTTCGCCGGAGCTCGGTGACCCGACCGCGCTGAACATCGTCCCGATGGTCTTCGAGCGCATCGAGGCCGGACTGCCACCGCGGATCTTCGGCGACGACTACGACACCCCTGACGGAACCACGATCCGCGACTACATCCACGTCGGCGACATCGCCAGCGCGCACGTCGCCGCGGCCCGGCGCCTTGAGCAGGACGAGCACGCGGCGCTCACGCTCAACATCGGCCGCGGCGAAGGCGTCTCGGTCCGTGAGCTGGTAGACCGCATCCTCGAGCACACCGGCAGCGACCTCGTGCCGGAGATCACGCCCCGGCGCGCTGGTGACGCCGCGCGTTCGATCGCGTCCGCGGAGCGCATCAAGGCCGAACTCGGGTGGTCCGCTCAGTACGACATCGCAGATATGGTGGCCTCCGCGTGGGCCGGTTGGCGTATGCGCCATGATGCATTCACGCACTAGTCACTAGCTACATCGAGCAACGCGGAACAGGAACCATGATCGGGCTTATCCTCGCCGCCGGGGCGGGTCGTCGACTGCGCCCATATACGGACACACTGCCCAAAGCGCTAGTGCCCGTGGACGGCGATCGCACCGTCATGGACCTGACGCTCGCGAACTTCGCCGAAGTCGGCCTGACTGATGCAGCAGTGGTGATCGGTTACCGCGCCGAGGCGGTGCATGAGCGTAAGGCGGCGCTGGAGGCCGCCTACGGCGTATCGCTGCATCTCGTGCACAACGACAAGGCCGAGGAGTGGAACAACGCTTACTCGCTCTGGTGCGCCCGTGACCTGCTCGGCGAGGGCGTGATCCTGGCCAACGGCGACACCGTGCACCCCGCCTCGGTTGAGCGGACGCTGCTGGGCGCGCGCGGCGGCGAGCAGCGGATCATCCTCGCCCTCGACTCGGTCAAGAAGCTGGCCGACGAGGAGATGAAGGTGGTCTGGACGCCTGAGGGCGGTGTCCGGCGGATCACCAAGCTCATGGAGCCCGCCGAGGCCACCGGCGAGTACATCGGCGTCACGCTCATCGAGCCGGAGGCCGGAGCCGAGCTGGCCGACGCGCTCAGGGCGACCTTCGAGCGCGACCCGCAGCTCTACTACGAGGACGGCTACCAGGAGCTGGTGGACCGCGGCTTCCGAGTCGACGTGCAGCCGATCGGCGAGGTCGACTGGGTCGAGATCGACAACCACGACGACCTGGCCAAGGCCCGCCGCATCGTCGCGACCCGCGCCGCCGACTCCGAGTCCGCCGCCGCTGCTGACTTGACCGGGCCCGACTCGAGCGTGGCCGGGCGCGGGTAGTGGCCGTCCTCACTCGGCTCATCCCGGGTCCCGCGGCCGTGCGGATCGGCGCCGGAGCCGCCAGAGAGCTGCCCGCGATCCTCGCCGACCAGCGCATCTCCACCTCCGGCCGGCTCGCCATCGTGATCAGCGAGGGCTCGGGCAGCGAACTGCGCGAACGGCTGCGCGAGTACCTGCCCGCCGACGCGGGCTGGTTCCCGATCCGCGGCGGCACCCTGGACGACGCCGTCGACGTCGCCGACCGAATCCGCGCCTCCGCCGGATCCGGGGGAGGCCACGGCCTCGGCTCCTACGACACGATCGTCGGGCTCGGCGGCGGGCGCGTGATCGACGTCACCAAGTACGCCGCCGCCAGGCTCGGCCTGCCCATGGTCGCGGTCGCCACCAACCTCGCGCACGACGGCATCTGCTCGCCGGTCTCCACCCTCGACAACGACGCCGGCCGCGGCTCCTACGGCGTCCCGGGACCGATCGGCATCGTCATAGACCTCGATCTGGTGCGCGACGCACCCGCGGCGTTCGTACGCGCGGGGGTCGGCGAGGCGCTGTCCAACCTCTCCGCCCTCGCCGACTGGGAGCTTTCCCACGAGATGACCGGCGAACCGATGGACGGTCTTGCCGCCGCGATGGCCCGCACCGCAGCCGAGGCGGTACTGCACCAGCCGGGCGGCATCGAGGACCCGGCCTTCCTCGCCGTGCTCGCTGAGGCCCTGGTCCTCTCCGGCCTGGCCATGTCCGTGGCCGGGAACAGCCGACCGTGCTCAGGGGCCTGCCATGAGATCTCGCACGCGTTCGTGCTGCTCTTCCCGGGCAAGTACGGCCAGCACGGCGAGCAGGTCGGCCTCGGCGCGGCCTTCGCGTCCCACCTGCGCGGGGATGCGGAGCGGACAAGGCAGCTCGTGGATGCGTTAAGGCGCCACGGATTGGCTGCCGTCCCGGCCGATCTGGGCCTTGATGCCGCTTCATTCGTGGAAGCGGTAACGTACGCGCCGCGGACCAGGCCCGGACGCTACACGATCCTGGAACACCTCGACCTGACCGAAGCGAAACTGCGCGACGCGGTGAAGGATTATGTCGACACCTACGCTTGATGAGCTGCGGCTCGTCGTTCAGCCGCCGGAGAAGATGCAGCGGCGCAGCGGCGAACACTGGGCCGGACGGCTCTACATGCGGTGGATCTCACTGCGCGTCACCCGACTCCTCGTCAACTCGCCCATCTCAGCGAACGGTTATACCTATCTGATGATCGTCGCCGGGATGGCCGCGGGTGCCGCGCTGCTCATCCCCGGCCTCGTCGGTGCGATCCTCGGCGCGCTGCTCATCCAGGTGTACCTGCTGCTCGACTGCGTCGACGGCGAACTGGCCCGCTGGCGCAAGCAGACCTCGATCATCGGGGTCTACCTCGACCGGATCGGCGCCTACGGCGTCGAGGCGGCGTTCCTGGTCGGCCTCGGCTTCCGCGCCGACCACCTGCACTCCGGGCCGTGGACAGTGCTCGGCTTCACCGCCGCGGTCGGCGTGCTGATCGTCAAGTCGGAGACCGACCTGGTGGACGTGGCCCGCGCCCGCTCCGGCCTGGTCGCGGTCGCCGAGAGCGCGTCCGTGCCCCGCTCCGCGACGGTCGCCAAGGCCCGCCTGCTCGCCTCCGCGTTCAAGGTGCACCGGCTGATCGTGGTCATCGAGACCTCGCTGCTGGTCCTGCTCGCCGGCCTGCTCGACACGGCCACCGGCGGCGGAGCCAGCGGCCTGTTCTACACCAGGCTCGCCGTCGCGATCCTGGCCGGGATCGCGCTGGCCATGGTCTTCCTGCACTTCGTCTCCATCGTCATGTCGAGCAGGCTCAAGGGATGAAACTCGCCGCCGTCATCCTCACCATGGGCAACCGCCCGGCCGAGCTGGCCGACCTGATCCGCACGGTCGGCAAGCAGCAGGGCGATCCGATCGACGTCGTGGTCGTCGGCAACGGCGTCAAGGCCTCGGAACTGCCCGACCTCGGCGAGGTGCGCACCGTGGACCTGCCGGAGAACCTCGGCATCCCGGCCGGCCGCAACGAGGGCTACCGGGTCCTGCTCGAGCTGCCGCCGGAGCAGCGGCCCGAGGTGATCCTCACCCTGGACGACGACGGCTCCCTCGACGGCGACCAGGTCGCCGAGAAGGTCCGCGCCGCCTTCGCCGCCGAGCCGCGCCTCGGCATCGTCTCCTTCCGCATCACCGATCCCGAGACCGGCACCGTGCAGCGGCGCCACGTGCCGCGGGTGCGGGTAGGCGATCCGAACCATTCCTCACAGGTCACCACGTTCCTCGGCGGCGCCAACGCGACCCGCACCGCCGTGCTCGAGCAGGTCGGCCTGCTGCCCGCCGAGTTCTTCCTCTTCCACGAGGAGACCGATCTGGCGTGGCGCGCGCTGGACGCGGGCTGGAGCATCGAGTACCGCGCGGACCTGACGCTGAACCACCCGGCGACCTCCCCGACCCGGCACGCGACCTACCACCGGATGGTCGCGCGCAACCGGGTCTGGCTGGCCAAGCGCAACCTGCCGTGGCCGCTGGTCCCGGTCTACCTGGCGGTCTGGTTCGCACTGACCGTGGCCCGCAACCGCGACCTGTCGACGCTGCGCCCGTGGCTGGCCGGATTCGCCGAGGGCGTGCGCAGCAGCGCCGGTCCGCGGCATCCCATGCGATGGCGTACTGTCTGGCGGATGACCAGACTCGGCCGGCCGCCCATCATCTGACGGCGCGCGGAGGCAACCGGGCAGCGGGCCCGGTCAGTCAGACTAGTAAGGCGATGAGGGCGAGAAGAGTCGAAGTGAGCGGTACGCAGACAGTGGCGGCTGAGCCGGAGCGCAAGAGCGCCGACCCCGGCGACGTCAGCCTGCCCCCGGTGGACCCCGAGTTCCAGGAGCTCGGCGGCTCGGGCATGGCGGCCAAGTACGGCCTCTCGGTGGCCGGCAAGCGCCCGAACCCGGTCGCGTACGCGCGCCGGCTCTGGGTGGCCAGGCACTTCATCATCACCTGGGCGACCGCCCGCAACCAGGCGCTTTACTCCGGCTCCCGGCTCGGCCAGCTGTGGCAGGTGCTCACCCCGATCCTGAACGTCGGGGTCTACTACCTGATCTTCGGCGTGCTGCTTGGCACCAACCGCGGCGTGCCGGACTTCCTGGTCTACCTGGTCACCGGTGTCTTCATCTTCAACTTCATGCAGACCGCGATGCTGTACGGCTCGCGGGCGATCAGCGACAACCTCAACCTGATCCGCGCGCTGTACTTCCCCCGTGCCAGCCTGCCGATCGCGATCACCATCATCCAGCTGCAGCAGCTGCTGATCGCGATGGCGATCCTGGCCGCGGTGGCCCTGGCCAAGGGCGAGCCGTTTACCTGGCACTGGCTGCTGATCGCCCCGGCGCTGTGCCTCCAGTTCGTCTTCAACACCGGCCTGGCGCTGCTGGTGGCCCGCTTCGGCGCGATCCTCACCGACACCAGCCAGCTGCTGCCCTTCATCCTGCGCACCTGGCTCTACGGCTCCGGTGTCTTCTACAGCATCAAGAAGATGGTCGCCCAGCACCCGAATGTGCCCGCCGTGGTCACCTGGATCCTCGACCACAACCCGCCGCTGATGTTCATCCAGGTCATCCGCGACCAGCTGATCAGGGTCCCGGCCAGCACCGACCCGAAGGTCGCCGCCGACTACGCCAACGCGATGTACGTCCCGGCCCACGCGTGGCTGTGGCTGGTGTTCTGGGCGCTGGTCGTCGGCATCGGCGGGTACCTGTACTTCTGGCAGGGTGAGGAGACATACGGCCGTGGCTGATGAGAAGGCGGTTGCCAAGAAGGCGGTTCCCAAGAAGAGCGGGCCGGTCGCCACCACGGCGGCGGCGGATCTCATCGTGGTCGACGGCGAGGAGCTGACCCGCGAGGAGATCCTGGAGCGCCGGGCCAAGCGCCGCGCCGAGGCCGCCAAGAACACGCCGACGGTGGTCGTCGACAACCTGCACGTCCACTACCGGATCTACGGCGGCAGTGGCGCCACCAAGGGCGCCGCCACCGGTGCGCTCAACCGGATGATCCACCGCCGCAAGCACGACGCGCTGCGCGACGTGCACGCCATCAAGGGCATCTCCTTCGTCGCGCGCCGCGGCGAGTCGATCGGCCTGATCGGCTCGAACGGCTCGGGCAAGTCCACCCTGCTGCGCGCGATCGCGGGCCTGCTGCCGGCCGAGAAGGTCGGCGGCGTGTACACCGACGGCCAGCCGAGCCTGCTGGGCGTGAACGCGGCGCTGATGAACGACCTGAGCGGGGAGCGCAACGTCGTCCTCGGCTGCCTGGCGATGGGCCTGCACCCGACCGAGATCAAGGAGAAGTACCAGTCGATCATCGACTTCTCCGGCATCGACGAGAAGTCCCCGAACACCTCGCTGCGCCCGATGAAGACCTACTCGGCGGGCCAGGCCGCGCGGCTGCGCTTCTCCATCGCCGCCACCAAGCTGCACGACGTGCTGCTCATCGACGAGGCGCTGGCCACCGGCGACGCCGGCTTCCAGCGCCGCAGCGAGGACCGCATCCGGGAGCTGCGACGCAACGCGGGCACCGTGTTCGTGGTCAGCCACTCGATCAACTCGGTGCGCGACATCTGCGACCGGGCGATCTGGCTGGAGGCCGGCCTGATCCGGATGGACGGCGACGTCGACGAGGTGACCGCGGCCTACGAGGCCTGGAGCAACGGCTGACGCCATGGGCATCACGAGCAAGCTCTTCCTCGTGACCCTGGGCCTGCTCGCGCTGGCGGCCTGCGGCCTGGCGATATGGCTCTGGCCGAGGCTGGCCGGCCGCGGGCGGCGCCCGGTGGCCGGCCGGATCGGGCTGCTGCTCACCACCCAGGTCGCGCTGCTGATCACCGTGGCCGCGCTGACGAACGACCTGTTCGGCTTCTATACGTCCTGGAGCGACCTGTTCGGCGTCGGATCGCAGCGCTACCAGCTCAAGGACTCCGGCGTGGTGCAGCCCAACGTCAACGCCTCGCAGCTCCAGGGCGGCAGCACCGCGACCCCGGCCTCCCAGTCCTCCTCGAAGCCGGGCGCGTCGCCGAAGGCCACGATGGTCAGCACCACGCTGGTCGGGCTGCGCAGCGGCATAACCGCAGGGCTCCAGGTCTTCCTCCCGCCGGAGTACTACGCCCCCGCAGACGGCCGCCGCTACTACCCGGCGATCGTCGTCGACGACACCTCAGACCCCGGCGTGGCCACCCTCGCCTCCGACCTCATGTCCGGTAAGCAGCGACCGCCGCAAGCCGTCGTCGTCATAGTGCGCGGCGACCACCATCACAACATCCCGTGCGTTAACGAGCCGAACGCCGCGTCAGCCGAGCAGTTCTGGGGCCAGGACCTGCGTACCGCAGTCGCCGACTCTTACCGCGTGCGGCTGAGCCCGGCCGCGTGGGGCGTCATGGGCGGCGGCCCGGGCGACGGCGGCGACTGCGCGATCGCGCTCGCCCTGGAAGATGCCGGACGGTACTCGGCCGCCGCGGTGTTCGGCCGCTGGCAGCGTTTCGGTGCACCGGGCTCGCCGGCAGACCCCGCGTGGTGGCTGCGCAACTATCCCGCGCCGCCGAGCCGCCTGCTGTTCGCGGCTACCGGGGAGCCGCCGCAGGCCATACTCGGCCCGGTCCGCCCGCCGCTCCAGGTCATGTCCACGCCCGGCCCGACCAGCGAGTCCCAAACGCTCGACTGGCTCGCGCAGACCCTGCAGAACGGCGCGCCGCAGTCATGACCGCCAAGAACCCGGCAATGAGGCCCCTGTCATGAGCCTGACGGGCCTCCCCCTGCTCATCCTGCTCGCGGTGCTGACCGCCGCGGGCTTCGTCGCCGTGGTCCGGTTCTGGCCGAGGCTGGCCGGCCACGGCCCGCGCGCGCTGATCGGACGCGTCGGCGCCCTCGCCGTCGCCCAAGTGCTGCTGCTCGCCACGGTCCTGGCCGCCGCGAACAACTACTTCGGCTTCTACGGGTCCTGGCACGACCTGGTCAGCGTCGCCACCGGCAATTACGCGGCCTCGGCGCCCGCGCCGCTCGGCGCCGCGCAGAACGGCTCGGGCATCACCGTCAACAGCCACAGCACGCTGCCGATCCCCGGCGGCGCGGACCCGGCCCGGGGCGGCAGGCTCGACGACGTGACGATCCGCGGCCAGCTCACCGGCCTGTCCGCGCACGCGCTGATCTACCTGCCGCCGCAGTACTTCCAGGCCGGCTATCGCAAAACCCTGTTCCCCACGGTCATCGTCTCCAGCGGCTACCCCGGCGACGTCACCAAGCTTGTCACGTTGCTGCGTTACCCGGCCCGCCTGGTCGACGGCATCAACGCCGGACAGGACAAGCCGATGGTCCTGGTGATGATGTCGCCGATGATCATCTCGGGCCGCGACACCGAGTGCACCGACGTGGCCGGCGGCGGTCCGCGCGCCGGCGAGTTCTGGGCGATGGACGTGACCTCGGCCGTGGAACGCACCTACCGGGTCAACAGCGACGCGTCCGGCTGGGGACTGGTCGGCGACTCCACCGGCGGCTACTGCGCGCTCAAGCTGGCGATGCTCAACTCCGACCGGTTCTCGGCCGCGGCCAGCCTGTCAGGGTACTTCGGCGCCCTGCAGGACGGTACGACCGGCGACCTGTACGGCGGCGACCCGGTGTTCCGTCAAGAGAACGACCTGCTGTGGCGGATAGAGCACCTGCCCTCGCCGCCGATCGCCGCGCTGCTGACCACGAGCCGCGCCGGCGAGACGAACTACGGGCCCACGCTGCAGTTCGTCCGCGACGCCAAGCCGCCGATGCGTGTCTCGACCCTGATCCGCGCCTCCGGCGGCCACAATTTCAACACCTGGAACGCCGAGGTCCCCGCCGCGCTCCAGTGGCTCAGCAGCCACCTGATTCCCGCGGCCGGCTGACCGGGGACCGGAACCGGCCCGCCGCGCCATTTCCGGTGGCCATCAGCACAGGCGGCACACCCTGCCCACAGCCCGTCTCTTGCCTCTACCATCAAGGATCATGGCGGATCGAGGGCGGGGACCCGACTACATCGTCTGCGGCGCCAACACACTCGCGCACCGTCTCGTCGCCGAACTGACCGAGCTGTACGAGGTCTCCGTCGTCGCGATCGTGCCGAACCGGGAGCGGGACCACGCGCCGCAGATCACGAAGCTCCTCGGCCGGGATTCGGTCATCGCGGTGCCCACGATCACCGAGGAGGTGCTCAAGTCCGCCGATGTGGCCACGGCGCGCGGCATCGCGCTCGTGGACGGCGACGACCAGAGCAACATCCACGCCGCGCTTCGCGCCCAGGCGCTCAACCCGCAGATCCGCGTCGTGCTGCGGATGTACAACCAGCGCCTCGGCAAGCATGTCGAGCGGCTGCTGAACAACTGCGCGGCGCTCTCCCGTTCGGCCACCGCCGCCCCGGCGTTCGTCAACGCGGCGCTGCGCCGGCCCAACTCGGTGCAGGTCGGCGGCAAGTCGGTGAGCGTCGAGATCGGCGTGGACGGAGAGCCGGCGGACTTCCTGTGCACCATCGCAGACCGCATCGACAAGCAGGACCTCACCCAGATGCGCCTGCTTCCCGACGCCCCGGGCCCCGCCGCCACCTGGATCAGCGGCGTCACCCGAGAACCCCCGATCCCCATAGCCGGATTCACCACGCCCGCCATATCTCCCGATCTCAGCCCGGCCCCGATCACCGACCCCGCTGACCCCGCCGACTCCCCGCTCGTGCCCGGCACCCGAGCCGTGCTCCGTTTCCTCGACGGCGTGCGCCCGCACACCCCCTCCTGGTTCTCCCGGCTGCGCTGGCGCCTGGTCGATCTGCGCCGCCTGCTCGGCGCGACGCAGCTCAGCCGGGTCTTCCTCGGCGCGTTCATCGCCGTGCTGGCCTCGTTCTTCACCGTCTGGTACTTGAATCAGCGCTTTGCGTGGGCCGTCTACGACACCTTGCTCGACATGGCGGGCGCGGCGCAGCCGGACGTGTTCGGGCAGCCGAGCCAGACCGGCGGCTCCTGGCAGCGGGTCGCGCAAGTGGTCAGCACGTTCTGCGGCATCATGTTCATCCCGGCGATCACCGCGATCATGCTGGACGTCATCGCGCGCGGCCGCGCCGGCATCGCCCGCCAGCCGAGTGCGGGCGTACGCGGCCACGTCGTGGTCTTCGGTCTCGGCAACGTCGGCGTCCGTGTCGCGACCCTGATTCACCAGATCGGCATCCCGGTGGTCTGCATCGAACGCGACCCGACCGCACGCGGCATCGCGGCGGTCCGCGGCATGGAACTGCCGGTCCTGACCGGAGAAGCGCCGCTGGAAGACCAGCTGCGCAAGGCCCGCGTGCACCGCTGCCGGGCCGTGCTCGCCCTCACCGGAGACGACGCGGCCAACCTGGAGGCGGCGCTGGAAGCCAGAGCCCTGGCTCCGGACGTGCGCGTCGTGCTGCGCCTCTTCGACGACGACTTCGCCACCCAGGTCTATCGCACCTTCACGAACGCGGCCTCGCGATCCGTGTCCTACCTGGCCGCCCCGGCCTTCGCCGCCGCGTTGATGGGCCGCGAGGTACTGGGCACGCTCTCGGTGTACCGCCACGTGGTCCTCGTCGCAGAGTTCGTAGCCGACGAGGAATCAGGACTCGTGGGTAGAACTCTGCACAACATCGAAGTCCCCGGCGAAGTGCGCGTCATCGCCGTACGCACGAGGCATGCCCGCGACTACCAATGGCGGCCGGACCACGCGCGCCGACTCGAAGCCGGGGACACGTACGTGCTTTTGGCCACCCGCGCCGGCCTCGGCCGCCACACCAGCCGCGTCTCCTGACCTTGCCCCTCACCCCCTTTGCCTCTCCCTTACCTCCACACCTCCCGCAACGCCTCCCCCCTCTCCTCAATCAGCCTCATCCGCGCGGTCCATTCCCCCGCTTCCGTGTGCGCCGCCTGCGCCGTGACCTGTCCGGGCCACTTGCGGTAGTAGAGCCCTACTTCGCCATGGAAATAGCCCGGCGCCACCACGCTCGCCGCAACCAGCAACCCCGTGTCGTCCGACCCCCGCACGCCCATCCAGCCGCCCAGGGCGACGAGCAGCTGCCGTCGCATGCAGAGCGTCACGCCGTGAACCGGCAGCCGATAGCCATGCGTGCGCCAGTAATCCGCCACGAAGCCCGGCTCCAGGCGCCCGGGCTCCGGATCGTGCTCTGACGCGACCGTCGAACCGTCCGGCAGCAGGTCAAGCGCCCGCGACGTCGTCCACTGCACTGCGCCCGCCTCGTTGTCCGCGACGCCATCAGTAAGGACCCGAATATCCCGCGCCAGGCACCCCGCCCCCATCACGTCATCGCCATCGAACGCCTTCACCAGCTCCCCGCGCGATCGCGCCAGCGCCATATTCCGGGTCTGACCCACTCCGCCGTGCGGCCGTCCCATCCCGACCCGCACCCGCGGATCCGGCGGCAGTAACCGGCCTACCTCACCCGTGCGGCCGTCCTCCTGTACCACCCACTCCCACGCCCACCCCGCCGGCATCTCCTGCCCGGCCAGTGATTCATAGGCCTGCATCAAGTAATCCGGCTGCGGCTCAAAGATCGGCGTCACCACCGACAGCACCCGTTCGCCGGTCACTCCACGCCCATCTCTTCCTCTGCCACGGTCTCGACCGGGATCTCGTAGCGCGGGCGGTACGGCGGCGGGATCACCATGTCAGCGGTCTCCACCGGCTTGTCACCGGCGTAATGCGTCCGCTCGATGACGATGATCGCGATCCCGGCCCGCAGACCCAGCGTCTCCGCCTCCGGACCAGTCAGCGTGCGCGGCACGATCTCCTCCACCGCGCGGGTGACCGTGATGCCGACCTCCGCGAGCCGCCGGATGATGCCCCAGCCGCCGAACGGGCCACCCTCGGGAGTCTGCGCCGCGGTGGTCCCGGTGAGCCCGAGCGGCTCCCAACTGGTCGCGGTAAACGTCGGCTTGGCGTCGGCCGTGTACTTGTACGCCGTCCGCACCACCGAGTCCCCGGTCGCGATCGAGAGGCGCTCGGCGATCGCTGGAGGCGCGCCCGCCGTTTCCGAATGCGCCTCGAACGCTCCAACGCGCCCCTGCGCCGCCATCTCGGCGTGCCAGGGCGACCCCGATGGCGGATCGAGGTACCAAGCGCGCACGAGGCGGATGACCTCCGGCCGTCCGCGCACCCGGGTCGCCGCGCCCGGGCGGGTGTCGGTGAGGCCCTCGTCGAACAGCATCTTCGCTGCTCGGAACGCGGTGCCCTCGGCGACGCCGTAATCCTCCTGAATCTCGGCAAGGGTCGGGAAGCGCGCGCCAGGAGGCAGCCTGCCGTCGATGATCCGCGCCCGCAGATCGTCCGCGATGGTCTCGTACTTGCGCTTGGTGATCGGTCTCACCCCGCCGGGAAGTGGAATGTCGGCGTGGATAGCTTGACCGGCTCCTTAGGGAGGCCGCAAGCTCTCTAGGGTGAAGCTCTCTAGAGAGCAAGTCCGCCGACGGCCCACGGGGGGACCGCACCCACCATGCGCATCTCGATCACGCTGCCAGGCTTCTCGTGCATGGTCGCCGTGGCCCGCCTCGCCGTCCGCGCGCTGCTGCCCGGCAATCCGCGCGCCGAGGACGCGGAGCTGATCGTGTCCGAACTGGCCACCAACGCGATCCGCCACTCCACCTCCCGGGGCGGCCAGTTCGAGCTCGCCGTCGACCTCGCGCCCGGCCGCATCCGCATCGAAGTCAAGGACGGCGGTCCGTTCGGCTACCCACCTCCGCCCCCGCCGAAGCCCGAGCCCGAGTCCCACCCCGAGACCCCGACTCCGCCTCACGCCGCGTCCGTACCCGCAATCCACCCGTGGACGACCATGCACCACGAAGACCTCAACCGTGACCGCGCCGCCGAGGCCGAGGAGTACGGATTCGGCTTGGCGATCGTGACGTCCGCGTCGGACAAGTGGGGCCACAGCCGGTACCCGGACCACGCCGTCTGGTGGGCCGAACTCGCCTGCCCCACCGAACCCGCACGGTTCGACGAGCCCTCCACACGCCCAGCCGCACCTCCCGCCCCTCCCTCGCCTAGCCCCTCATGACCGACACCTTCCTCCTCACCCGCGCCGGAATTACCTCCGACTACATCACCGCCGCCAAAGCTCAGCAGCTCTACGACGATGCGCGTGCCCGTCCCGAGTCAGCGCTCGATGGCGACCTCGAGACCGGCTTCGGCTTCTGGCTGCTCAGCGCCGACGGCACGGTACGCCTTGTCCGCTGCACCGTTACCCCCTGCGCCACCCCACCT
>Ga0070741_10010655_pt1 | contig 17273 bp, 13 predicted proteins | sample Coa_R1_4_FD_66440 | JGI IMG/M metagenome (GOLD analysis project Ga0070741, IMG submission 66440) | Surface soil microbial communities from Centralia Pennsylvania, which are recovering from an underground coalmine fire - Coalmine... | ecosystem: Environmental > Terrestrial > Soil > Unclassified ...
GAACGAGGCTCCAGGCGCTGCCATCCCAATGCGCGGCGGTCGCGCTCTCGGTGACAAGGGCCCAGACATCATTGCTAGAGACCGCTGCGACGCTCCACGGAAAGTTACCGGTGCTTATACCGGCGGGACTGGGGACTATCTTCCAGCTTTTCCCGTCCCAGTGCTCGATCAGTGACTGAAGGGGATCAAAGCGGCCAGCTGCACTGTTGCCAACAGCCCAGACATCGGTAGCAGAGATCCCGGTGATGCTTTGGATGTCGGGTATTCTGTTGGTTATGGCTGGAGCGGGAACGAGGCTCCAGGCGCTACCATTCCAGTGCATGAAGGGTGACGGGTTGGAGGAGGTTGCGGCTGCGGCCCAGATGTCATTTGAGGAGACCACGCTCAAGGCCCCAACTCCAGTGACGCCGGCAGGAACAGGAACGAAGCTCCAAGCGGAGCCATTCCAGTGTTCGGTAAAGCCTATGGTAGCGGCGGTTGTAGCGTCTTCATGACTACCAGTTATCCATACGTCATTGGCAGAGGCGCCGGCGATAGCATTAAAAGTCGCCTGGATGGCACCATTGTCTGCTGCCGGGGGAACTATACTCCACGCCCTGCCATTGAAATGCTCGATGAGCGGACTGAGAATGTTGTTGCTATCCTCGCTACTGCCAATAGCCCAGGCGCTGGTAGGTGAAAGGTCCGCGACAGAGGTGAACTCGACACTTATGCTCGATGGGTTCGGGGTTGGCACGACCTGCCAGTTCTGGCCATTCCAATGTTCAGCCAACGTGAATGACGCGGAGTTGGAAGCATTGCTGGTGTTACCAACAGCCCAGGCATCGGTCGTGGAACTCATGGAGACGGCAAAGAGTTGTGGGAAGGTGCCAGTGTTGACGGGTGGAATAACGCGGAATGTGGCGTTGCTCCCTGCTGCATAGGCACTCATCGTGGAGGCTGCAAACAGGAGGCACATAGTTACAAAGACGACTAGAGTCTTTCTTTGTAAACGCATAATTCATTTGCTCCTTTGTATTTTTCAGTAATCTTTCAAGCAAAGGCAAATGCTCTTTCCCTTGCTCACAAAGATAGACTCAAGAAGAGATCTTTTTATTCCCGCAATGCTGCTCTTTTCTGTCTTTTTTTCTTCCTCCTATAAAATTTGGGAATTCCGTGGGTCTGGCCCATAGAATTCCCAAATTTACAATTATGTAGTAACTCTTATAGCGACTCGATCTCGTTCTTCAGTGACAACACTGCCTTATTCAACTGTGCGACCTGCTCCTGCATTGTTGTTGTCTTCTGTTGCTCTGCGCGTACAAAGCGCGTATATGGTACGATGGCATCTTGCACACGGCCAAGCGAGTTGTTGAGTTCTTTATGAAATTGGTCCGCCATCGCGTTATGCAGGCGTGTGCGTAGCTCCTGCATCTTCTCATCAAAGTTTTGCTTGGCCCGTTTGCGCCGCGCGGGTATAATATAGAGCCCCAGGCCCAGCAGCATCACTCCCGCAAGTATACCGCTTACATCAGCGGCAGCTGTCCCCACAAAGGCGACGATAGCCGCACCCAGCCCTATGCCGCTTGCTCCAGCAATAGCAGCCCCGGCTACTGAATTGCGCAGACTCTGTGCCAGCTCCATAGCTTCGGCCTGGCGATCATATGTCTGTACAACGCCAGCGGCAGTACGCGCCACTGATTGCAGCAGTGTGCGTCGATTATAATCAAACTGCCTGCTGACCGCGCCAACCATCTGATCATCGCGGCGCACACTCACCTGGCGGCGGCGCTCCAGATACTCCATCACATCCTGCCAGAGTCGGTGCTCGTGTTCCACCAGCCAGTCAATCAATTCCTGTACGGCCTGATCAATGCGTGTCTGGCTATCGCCGATCACATCTTTCTCAAATTCTTCGCGTATGCGTTGGCCCTGGATCAGATCAAACAGGCGTCCCAGGCGAATCGTATCATCGAAAAAGCGATCACCGCGCCCGCGCATATCCAGCACGATATTCTCGATCTCGCTGAGGCGATGTAAAAAATTTCGCTCCATATCTGCCCGATAAAAGCCCAGCTGCTCATCGATGGTATTGACGGTGCGTGCATCCTCGGCCAGCAGGTTAGCGCGCTGCTCCACCGAACTCTGCGTCTCCGTCAGCAACCGATACATCACGCCAAGCGGGCTGAGCAGCTTCAGGCGCACGCGTTCCGTTGCATCCAATGTGCTGAAGAGATACTCTTCCAGAGCGCCGAAGCGGCTGCGTTCCCACAACTCCACAGCCTGATGACCCACAGCCGTACGTGCTTTCTGTGCCAGCACCGCCGATACAGGGAAGATATCGGGCTGGAAACCCAGAAGCTGCTTGCAATTTTCGCGCACGAAGCCGATTACCTGATTTAACTCGCCTGGTGTACGCAGCAGATCGATCTTGTTCAATAAGATCACAATCTTTTTGCCCCAGGAGCGAATACGTTCCATGAAGATGCGCTCGCTTTGTGTAAACGGGCGATCAACCGAAGCCACAAACAGAATCAGATCGCTACGCGGGATAAACTCCTCGGTCAGCCGCTCATGCTCGCGCAGTATAGCATTCATGCCGGGGGTATCAACGATGCTGATATCCTGTAAAAAATCGGCGGGATAGTTGATCTCCAGCAAACCGGCCTCGCGAACACGCTGCTCACCATTCTCACCATAGCGCACAATCGTCACCTGCTGCGTCGTGGGGATAACACCTTCTTCCAGCACATTCTCATGCAGGATCGCATTGATACAGGCCGATTTTCCCGCATTGAACTCGCCCACAACCACCAGGAGAAACAGGTCATCCAGGGAAGTGGTAACCCGGCGCAACGTAGCGGCATAGGCTTCCGCGCCCTCGAAACCCGCCAGGCACGCCTGTAACTCGCTCGCAATACGTCGCTCTTGTTGCAGCAGTTCGCGCTGCCTCTCTTGTAAAACTACTTTAGCCATACGATTATCACCCCTGGTGGCAACATATACTTTTCTCTTTATTAATCAATAATAATTTCTCAATATTTGAAAATCTATGATCCATATAACAATATACGTCTGACGTGAGTACAAAGTCCTATTCACCTGTAACTCACATCAGACGTAGGTGTAGAAAAAATCCGTTTAGAAAACCCGGCATACGTATATATATGTATCTTTCCCTCCTGTAACAACATAGTTACCATCCCTGGACCACGCTACCGCATTGACATGATCCGCATGGAGTTGGCTAATGGCAATCGTCTTCCCACTCATGGCATCCCAGATCCGTGCCGTCTTATCCCAGGAGCCAGAGATAATATATGTATCCTTAGGAGACCATGCAACAGGATTGACAACATCGTGGTGCTGATAGGTCTTTTTTACATCTCCAGTAGCATAGTCCCAGACCTGCACAGTTCTGTCGTCACTTGCCGAAGCGATATAGTTTCCATCGTGAGACCATGAGATACAGTTCACCGCAGCGCCATGCTTGGAGAAAGTATAGAGTGGAGGACTTGCACTCGTTAAAGCATCCCACTCAATCACATTTTTATCTCTATTCCCTCCTGCAATACGCGCACCATCAAGCGACCACGCCACTGAAGTCACCGTATTAGTAGAACCATTGTGAGTACCTTCCGGTTGCCCCCCAGAAGACCATACACGTACAGTATTATCCGAACCTCCTGAGAGAATATGATTGCCATCGTGAGACCACGCGACACTATTCACAGAATTTGTATGACCAGTGCAAGTGATGAGAGGTCCATCCTTCTGTTGAGAGCCATCCCATATACGAACGAGAGGGTCCGCACTTGCTGAAGCCAAAAGACGCCCATCAGGAGACCAAGCGATGCACCACACGGCATTGGGAGTGTTGTCACCCTGGAGCGGAAGTCTATATTTAATGATAGGATCACCCCCTTTATAATTAAGGGCATCCCATATATGTATTTCACCATCAACACTCGCCGAGGCAATAAGATCCTTAGTAGGAGACCATGCCACTGAACTTACAACGGATGCATGTTTATAAGTAACAGGAGGCTTATTGAGAATACTTGGTTTTGCATCCCCTTTCGGCGTTGGTGTTGGTGTTGGCTTCGGCGTTGGCGTTGGTGGAACACTGCCACCCTGATGTAAAAGTAGCTCTCCCCCAGTAACAGCCAGTCCAACGCTAGCTACTGCTCCAGCAGCCATGAGAAAGCTTCGCCGAGTCCATATAGGCTTCGTTCCCGTTCTCGTAATAGTTGCCGATCTAGGAATAACTTTAGCATTACACTGCTCGTACTGTAGGTAGAGGTGCTCTAATCGGTCGTAGAGGGTTATTCCTGCAACACGGGCTTTGGTATTCTCTATGAAGATTTTTAACAGCTTCTCTCCTGTTCTCCTATCAGTTGATGAAAATAACGCACTCACAAGCAGCGAAAGGTCATCATAGGTGCTATTATGGTTACGCATAAAACTCTGGCGATTGGGAATATTTGCTAGCAAAGCTGTGCGTGTTGCAGGATCATCTATACCTGGCACTTCTAGCAGTGCATCTACTAGTTCTCTATGGCATTTGTGACACATTTCTACTCTGCACTCATCTACTTTACTACTTATCTGCTATAAGAAAAACACTACTATGACAACCACAAAATCCCGGTATAGCACAACATTATAGCATGAGCTACCATAAATGAATAGAAGACCGTTTTGATGAAACTGTACCAACTTGAGCTAAGGAGCTTTTGTACAGAGGTTGAGTCCATATGCCCTACGAGCCCCAAAGAGAACAATAGATGCCTGACGCGAGTAAAAAATCCCATTAAGGCCCAGGCTCTTTCGGCGCTCATACAAACAGAGAAAATTTCCCTCAACCGGGCAGAGCCCGGTTGAGGGAAATTTTCTCTGTTTGTATGAGCCAGGCGCGACGAGTTATGTCAACACAAGACCTTCAAAAAGATCGTGTTCCTCCGCACGCCCACCATTTACCAGGCTGAAGGCGCGATAATATTCCTGGGTGCCCCATAATTGTCGATGGTCTCTCTCAGAGAGCCCCTGTAGCCTGCTTGGGTGCTGCAATTGTGTACGGTGGCAGCGCACGGCACGCCACACGTGCTGCCAGTAGGCACAGGTATCCACACGCGTTGTGATGGTCCAGGGTATCCAGGAATGTGCGCGCCGCTCCTGACCATCGATGTGCATAATCAAGTCCCCAAAAATGGGCATGTAGCGGGCAAACCACTCTTGCGGCGCGACTCGATAGTACAGCTTGGAGACGCAGTGCGGCTCCAGATCCGCCGCATACGGATAGTTTTGATCGGCTGCGCACAGCACGGCAGAGGTAGTGAACTGTGAAATAGCGATATGATCGGGATGACCATAGAGGCCATCAGGTCCAAAGGTCACCACGACATGCGGGCGTACCTGTCGCAGCAGGCGCACGATCTTTGCGATAATCTCGCTGGCATTCGCCTGATCGACATCGCCGTCGATATAATCTAAGAAATCGAGCTGCGCGATTCCGAGTGCATTGCTGGCCTCGCGTAGCTCAATCTCGCGCATATGCCCCAGGACCTGTTCTCCTGGATACTCGCGCCAATCGCCGAACCAACCACGCTCTCCGCGTGTCGCAACGACAAGATAGGTCTCTATTCCCTCGTGGGCATATTTAGCCAGCGTCCCACCTAACGCTAAAGATTCGTCATCTGGATGTGCAAGAATGGACATCAATTTCAATGAAGGATGCATCATCAACTGCATTTCCTCCTTTATCTCTATTCTCATTTTCCTCATGAAAGCCACGCTACTGCGCCGACCCTCATGGACATATATGCCTCGGCTTCCGGCTCAAGGCACTGGGAGCGTGGTTGCTGCTCCCGATAGCTTCTGTGCAGAGCTAAATCCTGCTGATTTGTTACAGGAACAAAGCGCTCTATATATTTTTCTCGCATGTACTGCTCGAAATATGGCTGGTGATGAATGGTCAAAAATGATTGCTGGATCTTGCGCTTGAGTTGGGAATTGACGTGCGTTGCCACAACCACAAGGGGTCCGCTCGAAGGGTTAGAAGTCCCGAGTATGCGCAACTGTGTTGTCATGCTTGGACAATTGTGCAGCACAATATCAAGCATGCGTGAATCGACAGCGGTAGCATCGGCTTTGCCATCTAACACCATGCGTAGCGCCTGTGCCTGCGTCGGAGCCTCGATTATTTCCCTGAAATCTACTTTGGGCATATCATGCCACTGCAAAAAATGATCTTCCACATGTGACGGTCCAGTGGGCATAGCCAGGACACAGCCTGTCAGATCACTCATCGCAGCCAGCGCACTTTCCTTGCGCACCACAACATCAAAAAAAGTAGGTTCCTGATCTTCCACACTCTGAAACACTGGAGTGGCAACGAGTTCTACAGAGCATGGCTGCTGGCTCAACAATTGCATATATGCCAGCGAGCTAACGAAGCCGGCGTCAGCATATGCAGCCGTAAAATCATCTAATGTCTCGCCATTCAGCAAAAACGTCGGGGAACCAATACACTGTTCCACATGCTCAACAATGTACAGGCAGGTCTTATACCATCCAGGGGCAAGAAATGTTTCAAAAATAGTCGTCTCGCCTGTCATAAAATGTGTCTCCTTTTATAATCCATCAACAACGTAGGTAATACATTGTGCCGTTATGGTCATCACGCCCACATAGAACAAATCATAGCCGTAGCAGTGAGGAATCAAAAAATCTGCGCCCGGGGCTGATTACGTGCAAGAGGATGAGTTATCGACAACAGAGACACATATAGTGGTAATAACAATTCTGGCGGAGGTAGTCCATTAAAGCGATTAGCAGCTGATCGCAGAGGCTGCACCTTTGCATGGAGAACCTGCCCTGTAAAGGGCGTATTCGTACCCACCGCAAATGTACATCGCCAGTGGATAGATCTTGACGGTACCGGCTCATCCTATTCCTCTTCTCGACAACTACCACAGGCATGAGACCAATTTGAAGAACGTGGGGCATTCTTCGCCTGCGTTATTGTCTACTAAATTGATCAACAATGTTAAGTATAGAGAGTAGCGCACCTCTTGTCAAGAAGTAACAGGCCATTTTTCATGCATTCTTTCAATATTCTGATCTCACACAAAAACACTCAACCACACATAACCGCTCGAAGAGCGGTTATGTGTGGTTGAGTGTTTTTGTGTGAGATCAGAATATTGATTGCACAAGAACTTCATCTACATGCCAGAAAGCGTGAAAGATAAGTGGAAAAATTGGGGAAAGATTGATTTATTAGACCGAATGATAAATTTCTAGAAGAGAGCAGAAAAAGGTCAGATGCTAACCCTAAGCAGAGCTGACCTTGTTTACCAACTAATCCCGCTTTGCTGATCGATACCTTTCTGTGTTTCCCACAGCGACAACGTATCGTTGCCTTCCATCTGTATACTGGTACGGATGAACATGCCACCTGTGGAGATATCGGTGATGGTCATCTGCTCCAGTGGCAGCGAGCTATCGATAATTGCGGCCTCCAGATCTTTGCCCTGAGCAACCAGTTCAGGGCCCAGATAGAGCAGCCAGTACTGCGATAAGTCTCCAAGCAATCCTGCTACATCACCCTGTTGTAACAAGGGCAACACCACTGTATCGCGATACGCCGGCCCTGCCATACGACTCATCCGACCAAAGTAACCAAATACAGCGTTCACTTCCTCACAGAATGCTGTCCAACGGGCTATAAAGGTTTCGATAGCGCAGCGATACCGACCAGATAACAAAAAGCTGTCGTAAACGGAAATAGCGACACGATGATACTCGCCTGCATTTAGCTCGAAATGCAGCGTACAATCGAGCCCATCGACGTAGAGATGAACGCTGCCCCTTCCTGCACGACAGAGTGCAGACAAAGGAACATCGACCCAATCCTCATCATCTGCCTGCCAGATAGATACCGCACGAATATCGCGCAACGTTGCCATCCGTCGCACAGTCATCATCACAAGATCTGCCGGCGAGTAATTCAATGTGGTTGGGATGAAGATGTAGCCCCCAAGATAATTACCCATTGTACCTTGCTTTCATGAACTAGCTATTGTCTATCAAACACACAAGTACATACGCTAAAACGACGCTACGAGTTCCATCTTGTGGTACATTCTTCCTTATACGAGTTTATCATTGCTGGAACGCTCCCCTGTTTCCCAGCCAGCTTCTCACCATCCCATGAAGAACATTTGAAGGGGGATACTGTAATGAGAATATCGCATCTAATGTATACAACACAAAAAGTCCCTCAATAGTTACATCGCCAGAGGTACTTGATTCGCCACAGGTTAGCCCTGAAATCAGGAGTCATGCCTCATTATAAAACATCCGTTCTTACCAAACAAGCCCACATGACTATTTTCGTTCGCTCAACAGAACGAATCGTTCATGTACCATCCTGGTAACAGGATAGTACAGATCGCCGAAAACAAAAATAGGGATGACTATAGCTAGGAGTAGGATATATATCAGAAATAACGGAAGGAAAATACGGCCCTCACCTGATGGCAGATAGACACGATTTGCTATAGTATGTAAAGAATGGATAGCCTGATTATATCGTAGTACAAGAGGAGAATAGTCGATGCATGACGTTGCACCAGAGGTAGTGTCTATCGCCGATGCTTGCCTCGGAGGGCTGCAAGGTCGTTCGGCGCTGCTCATCGGCCCGGAGGAGCGGCGTTATCCCTACATGCAGTTATTAAAACGCGCGAAAATGAAATGTGTTTATCAGGAAGATACTCCTGCCAGGGTACCTTATCTTCTCCCATATGTGCAATTGTTGATCAGCATGCCAGCACCGCCGACTTATACAACCACGGGGACCTTGACCACACCCACTCCTACGCTCTCAGCGGCAAGTATAGCAAAGGGTTGCGCAGGACGGCATACCCCCTTGCTCATTTTCGATCTTGCTCCATCAGGTTCCGTCGAAGAATTAGCAGGTTTACTGCCAGCTGTCTGCCTCTACACACCCGATGACCTGCGTACAATCCTGGCGAAAACCGATCTAAAAGCCTCTTGATATGGTATGGTACACTCTTAGCATAGATGTGAGGATATATATCCTCATAACCGTGCTCTGTGCAAGCAAGGCCCGATTTTTTGAACACATCGGGAAGATATCTTTTTTCAAAAACTGCTGAAAGAAATTCTCTTCCCGTGAGCCCCCGCCCCAGGCGGGGATTCAGCATAGCCCGCGTACTGGCACGGCTGTATGAGGATGAAACATAGATCAGGATATAAGTCGGAAGAAAAATAAATGGAAGTCATAAAGATATCTCCTCGTGGCTACTGCTATGGTGTTGTGGATGCGTTGACGATAGCGCGACGGGCAGCCAAAGACCCATCATTACCACGCCCCATTCATATCATCGGGCAGATTATTCATAACCGACACGCTATCGAAGAATTGACTGGTATGGGCGTGATAACACTGGATGGGCCAAACCGGGCAGCGATTCTGGAGCAGGTAAAGGAAGGGACGGTTATCTTTACGGCACATGGCGTTTCGCCCGAGGTGAAACGGCGCGCAAAGGAGCGTGGCCTACACTGTATCGACGCTACCTGCCCCGATGTAACGCGCACTCATGATCTGGTACGCGATCTGGTTGAACAGGGCTGCTATATCCTCTATGTGGGCAAGAAGGGACACCCCGAACCAGAAGGCGTGATGGGCGAGATCCCCGGCCACGTGAGCCTGATTGAGACCGAGGCCGATGTGGATGCGCTGCAGCTCACGCCCGAACAGGAACAAAAAATCGCCATTTCCACACAAACGACCCTTTCTCAATGGGATACGCAGCGCGTCATTCAGTATATCAAAAAGCGCTATCCTCATGCACAGGCCCATATCGATATTTGTGCCGCGACACAGACTCGCCAGGAAGCAGTTGCTGAACAGGCAAAAAATGCCGATCTGACGGTTGTGGTCGGCGATCCACGCAGCAATAATACGAATCGTCTGGTCCAGGTATCCCAGGAATTAGCGGGCGTACCAGCAGTACGCATTGAAGACCTCTCACAACTCAAAACCGAATGGCTCAAAGGCAAGAAACGCGTGGCAGTGACTGCTGGAGCCTCGACCCCTAGCCAGTTGACTCGCGAAGTGATCCGTTACCTTGAACAATACCAACCGGAGGAATGAGCAGCAAGATGGCGACGTGGAGAGATATATCCGACTTTGACACTGCGCTTGCAGAATGTACCGATGAGCGGCTTGCGCAGGCTGCTCGCTTATGGGGCATGCAGGGCAAAACCTATAAGAATCGTCAGGAGCAGATAGGTGTACTGGAGGGTCGAGCTACCGGAGATCCCATAGCTGCCCGCTTTGTCTGGGAATATCTCTCGCCAAACGAGCGCACAGTGCTCTTCCGCCTCCTCTCTCCCTCCGCGCGCCTGGGTCTCTCGCGCCCTGATCTGATGAAAAAAACACGCCTCCCGGCAGCAGAGGTGAATGAAGCGGTCAAGCAGCTCAAAAACTACGTGTTGATCTACGAAGATGAAGATTATCGTAACCCGGAAGAATTTGTCCTATCTTCCTTCACTGATAGTACCGATGTGCTCTATGACACAGGACGCGAATTCTTCAAAGCGGATCACGACCGTTCGAAGAAAAAATTCGACGAGGTTATCGCGAAGCTGGATGATTATACCATCTACGCCATCTTCCAGAATTATGATATTCGCTGGCAGCAAGGCTATTATCCCCAGGCCAGCCTGGGACGGCTGGTCTCCACAACACTGATCAATGTCAGCGAGCCGCTGGATTTTCTGCGACAAATCAACGAGCAGACGAAGCGGGTTTACCTGTGGCTGCGCCAGCAAGGGGGTAAGATGCCTATGCAGGATGTGCGTACGCATCTGGAGCTCAAAGATGCAGCGCTCTGGGAAGTGCTGCACGACCTTGAACGCCTGGCGCTGGCCTTCGATACTTTCTCGGGTCAGGAGCGCGTACTATTTATCCCGCAGGATATCTATAGCCGCCTGAACAGTGTTGTGAACACCGGAAAGGCTCAAGCGCCAGAGTCCGGGCAGGAGACGCTCGATAGCGATCCGCCAACCGTGCGCCATGCCGAGCCTGTTGTGCTCTACGACCTGGCCGTGCTCGTCAACGCTATCCACCAACAAAATATTGAACCAACACAATCGGGCAGGGTTCCCAAGCGCATCGCCAATAAGCTGCGCCCTCTGCTCCAGGGCAAGTCGCGCACGGACTACGAGGGCTATGACGATTATCACGAGATGCTCTTGTATGCACTTGTGGAACTTGAGGTGATACAACTTGCGCCGCCACCACTGCCAGACCTCAAGGCGCGCTATGAGCCGGGACCACAATTGGCCACGTGGTCACAAATGAGCACAACCGAACAGGTAAAACGCCTGCTGCGTCACTGGCTCACCAGTTCGCACTGGATAGATATAGCAGGCGTCGAATTTGATCCCTGGGATCTCTATGCCGTCGATCTGCGAGCCGGTCGCGAAGTGCTCCTGAAGCAGTTACGCGAATGTACGCCCGGACGCTGGTATTCGATAGAAACCATGCTGCGCAAGATCTGGGAGGAAAATCCCACATCCTTGCAGCCCGAGACCTATCTCTACATGTCTCCAAGAGAGCGGCAAAAGCCGAAAAAAGTCTATGACAAATGGCTGAAAAGCGATGGAGAAATTTACGTTGGATTGCTTTCCTCCTCGCTCTATGAGCTAGGGGTCGTGGCGCTAGGTTACCAGAAAGCGCTGCCGCCCGAAGGTGAGCGGCCCATAGATCCCGATTTCTTCATGGTCACCGAACTGGGCCAGGCTGTCATTGCAACGGGAGCCGCAACTCCTGCGGCCCCTACTGCAAGCAGCGACAATGGCCGCCTGCTCGTGGTGCAACCAAACTTCGAATTGATGCTGCTCCAATTGCACTTGCCCACATTGTACAGCGTCCTACCCTTTGTCCAGGTGAACCAGATCGGCATGGTTAGCCGCATGACGCTCACACGCCAATCAATCTTGCGTGGCCTGGAAATGGGAACGGGCAAAAGCATTGAACAGGTCATCCAAACGCTGACGGAACATAGCCAGAAAGAACTGCCGCAAAACGTCGTCTACACGCTCAACGACTGGACCAAACAATATAAAGAAGTCAAGATATCGCCCACTTTGTTGCTAGAAGTATCAAGCGAAGCCGTTGCCGAACAGATCTGCGCATCCACAAAACTCCAAAAGTTCGGCGTGCGCCGCATCGGCTCAACTATGGTTGCCGTAGATATCGACAGCAACCTGCAAGAACTGCGCAACGCTCTTGACAAGGAAAGCATTACTGTCCACTTCGGCAGCAATTTCACCAGCAAATCTCAGCGCACCAGCAGAGGAATGTACGGCAGATAAAAATAACAAGTGAGAAAATCACTGGCTATGTGCCCTCAGGCGCATAGCCAGTGATTTTCTCACTTGTTATTTTTATCTGCTCTTGCCTCCTGCCTTTTCTTGAGCAGCTCGACTATCCAGGGGATATTGAGCGCCGAGCTGATAAGAGCCGCTAGAAGATCGCTAAGGGTCAACTGACCAGGAGCCACAGAGAGTGGGACATCACTCACACTAATGTGCAGCAGATGTCTTGCAAGAGGGCGTTCTATCGGCTCCCCACTGCTCCTGGGCTTCCAGACTGCAGTGACAGTGATACTAAGTGTCTGATCCTGGGTGTACTTAGGAGTCAGAGTCCAGTCAAATGAAACAGAGTCCTGATCAAGCGATTGCTGTGCCTGCTGCTGTGGATCGATCTCAAATGCACTTGCGCTCAGTTCTGCATTGGCAAAGGCATCAAACCCAGAGCCAAATGCTTTTGCGATTGGCACACTGGGTGTACCAACCGAAGTTAATTGACTCTGTACCTGCACCTGGTTCGGTTGAGTTGTAGCGCTTGTCGTTGGCACAGGTGCTGGACCGATCAAAACCTCAAGAGGAAATGATTGGTCTTTTACTACCGAAGATGGCCATGTAATCTCAATTATCAGTCCCGATACGTTTGTATCCGATACAGAGTTCCCGCCGCCCCCGACTGATCCCCCAGTGCGCAGGTTCGCAAGCAGAAACGTACCCACACAGAGAGAGATGATTAGGATGGTGACGACTACTAAACAACTCACACGAGGAAACTCGCGGTTCCTTATCCATACAATTGTAGTTCCAGCAATAGTCAAGGCAAAACCAATGATCAATATGAGGAATTCCATTGATCCCTCCCCTCGCAAAGATCGCTAGCCGGTAAATACCCTTTTAGCTCTATGTACGCTGTATCCCATGTATTTTTGGATAAGAGGAATCCTACGCAGTTTGTTCCTGTTGAACGGAACCATTGCAATAACAATTGATTCGCTTGTCATCACGTTGTGAATATTCCCCAGAAAAGAGCAAGTTAGAAGAAGTTTCGTGCCTGCACCCCATGCTATGATACTCACGCTCCCAATGAGTAGGAGCATATCTTCAGAAACAAGGAGCAGACATCCGTGACAGCACAAACATCTCCCCTCATTACATTCTACAAAACAGGCTGGGAGAACTATCAGCAAGCCATTGTCAAAACCATCGCACCTCTTACATCCAAACAACTTGCCCTTCCTGTTGCATCACATTACTTGTCGATTGGAGCGCTTCTCGCCCATATGATCGATGCACGCGTCTTATGGTTCTCTGCCTGGATGGGGGAAGAAAACGCTGCTATGACCCACTGGCGGGGAAGGTCCGAGCCAGATATGCATGAGGCAGCAGAACTGGTCGCCATGTTTGAGCAGAGCTGGCATGTGATCTCTTCTGCCCTGACGCGCTGGACTTCCGCCGATCTGGAACAGACTGTTTCACCTCCGGCCTCCCACCAGGCATGGCTACGAAGCCGTGGGGAAGAAGAAGAGCCTTCGCATACACGCCAGTGGATTGTTTGGCATGTCATGGAGCACGAGATCCATCACGGAGGCGAGCTTTCCTTAGCACTGGGGGTTCATGGGTTGGACAGTTTCTATACTTGGTGATGGAGGATTTGGAAACAGGTTCATAGCTTCGCCTCAGACGGGTGGCAAAGGGGCTGCCGGGACCCTATGTGACAAGAAGAGCAAGATAGGAGAAGTTTTTCCGCCAGTTTTGCTCTATGCTGTTAATGCTTGTAAGTTGCAAGCATTAACAGCATAGAGGTCGGAAAACGATGGGAAACGTTGTCGGCTCTTTCCTCATGACACTCGCTAGCCTCGTCGAGGAGGGGAAATGACACAACTGAGAAGCGAAAGGAGTTTTTGCATGAACGAACCTATCACAACCATCGACCCGCGATGCAGCGACCCGGATGCCACAGCCACCCAATGGGAGGAAACCCGTCGCATCCTGGAAACCGCCGAGCTGTTCTGGATCGTCACTGTCCGAGCCAATGGTCGCCCCCACGTCACTCCGCTTGTAGCTATATGGCTCGATGGAGCCCTCTATTTCTGCACTGGTGACACCGAACAGAAGGCCGTGAATCTTCGCAAGAACCCGCATGTGATTCTGGCGGCTGGAAGCATCCAATGGAACAGTGGGATTGACGTGATGGTTGAGGGTGACGCCGTCCAGGTCACTGACGAAGACCTGCTCAAACGCTTAGCCGAGGCATGGACCACCAAGTGGGACGGGCGATGGCAATACGAGGTTCGCAACGGTGCCTTTCACACCGAAGACCTTGATCAGAGCGATGTTAATACAATCCCGGTGTTCTCGGTCACACCCACCAGGGTCTTCGCATTTGCCAAGGGCAACTTCAGCCAAACGCGTCACCAGTTCTGACTTCCCGCCATCAGCTTCAACCATTCGCCCATGCAGGCGTGATCAGGTGGATCCAAGCCGTCTGGGCCACTCCCGAAACCGAAGGGGGAGTAGAGGGCATGAAAAAGCGCATTCAACAAGGTCCACCTCGTGTGGAGAGGAGTTGAGCAAAAAAAGGGTAGAGCGGACATCCTTGTATATCCCGACAAAACAATCTAAGATATGCATGAGTAATGTTCGTTCTACCAGATATATGGAGGCTTCACGTGGCCTATTTGTTTAAAGACACCGATCTTGCAGCCAGAAGGCTTCGCGTGGTTGCTAATGTGTTTTCCCGCTCAACACGGGCGTTTCTACACGATGTTATAAGCGAGCAGCCAGAATTTGTTATAGACCTGGGCTGTGGTCCCGGTTATACCACCCATCTTCTGGATGATATGCTCCAGAGCAGGCAGGTTGTTGGCCTCGACAATTCCAGCCATTTTGTCGAGCTTGCTCAAAGAACCGCCACTCAGCGCGTCAAATTTTATCTTCACAATGTAACAACGATTCCTTTCCCGGCTGGGCCTGCCGATCTTCTCTCATGCAGATTTCTCCTAACCCATTTGAAAGATCCCCAGGCCGTGATTGAACGCTGGGCCACACAGATACGACCAGGGGGACTGCTGCTCATGGAAGAAGTAGAGTGGATTCATACCGACAACCCACTCTTCAAAAATTACCTGGACATCCAGGCACATATGCTACAACATAACGCAAATCAGCTCTACATAGGTCCGACATTAAACGCTCTAGGCGCTAGCAACAACTTGAAAAAACGCCTGAGCAGGGTTTACACGTTGCCAGTTCAGACCGTAGAGGTTGCGCTGATGTTTTCTATGAACATCCAATCCTGGAAGCATCAGCCATTTATACAGGAGAATTATTCAGCAACGCTTATGGACCAGCTTGAGCAGGGCTTGCAAGAACTAACACAGGTGCCGGACCAAAAATATCATAATGAATGGGGTATGCGACAAATTGCATTTGAACGCGTATAAGTTCGGAAATATTCATTCATATTTTTCGAACACTCAATTCATTTTATCTCTGTAAAAAATTATTTCTTTCAAAAACTGCCTTCGGCAGTTTTTGAAAGAAATAATTTTTTACGTGAGCCCTCGCCGCAGGCGGGGATTCAGCCAGTCTGAACGGACGGTCATGGCATGTACGGGTTCATGCAATAAAGAGGAGCTGGGAACCATGAGATGGCAAGGAAGCACTGTACTGGCCATTAAAGATGCCCAGGTTCTTGTGGCCCCAGAGATCACGTACGAAGTGCGGACCAGTTAAACCCAGATCGCTCCAGTTCACCGTCACAGTGGCAGTAACAGCATCCAGGTTGAAGAGAGCGACAACGTAAGGACCGTGATCCCCATACCGGACGCGCCAGACCTGCTGCGGAGTGGCCTGCGAGATGGGGGTTGCGGGCTTGCCAACCTGGTCTACGAGAAGCACTTCCCGGTTGGTCAGCAGGGAAACCCCGAAACTATCCAGCTTGGTGATGTCGTCGCCGGTATACAACGGGGCCGCCGAAATGGCCCAGAGCGTCATCATGGTCTGACGTTCTGTATCGGTGAGTCCATCCATGCTACCGTTACCGACTTCCAGCGAATCGAAATCGTTCCAGCCACCCCGCTGAGCGAATGGAGCCCACGGAGGAGCAGCGGTGAAGCGCGAAGCCACCTTTGACCAGGTGGTTATAACGCCCGGACACCTGCTGTAACATTCGATATCGCCAGTGATGCGCCAACCGTTGGCATACTGCTGCCAGAAGCTAGCGTTGTTGATGTCCACCGCCGAAGAGAGTTCCAGCCAGATATGATAAGGGGCAAGCGCCTGGGCATACGCCTTAACATCGTCGCGTGTGTCGTAGCCGGGGACTTCCGAGCCAGGGGCTATACCATCAAGCTTGAGAAAATTTGCTCCCCAGGCATGTAACTCAGAGGCGAGAGAATTTATATACGCCTGTGCACAGGGTTTGGTAAAATCGATCTTGTACGTATTCTTGAAATGGTTGCCAAAGGCCAGGGGCTGAACCACAATATCATTAGCATGGCAACTCGTACCCAGGATCGGAGTATTCTGCTGTACGGCGAGTAGGGGGATACCAGGGACAAGATAAAGGCCGAATTTCTGCCAGTTGTGATGGATATAGGCACCCAATGCAGCCATATCGGGAAAACGCGTAGTATCGGGAGTCCAGCGTCCATAGGCATCAACGGCAAAGTTTGATCCTGATTGCAGATACCACTTGGCATCGATGTTGATGTAGTCGTAGCCATACACCTGCAATTTCTGGTGCATAGCATCGGACTGGGCCTCAATATCAGCCTCGGTCAACCAGTTCGTGCCATAACCCGTGTGGCTGCCCGTCAAGCTCCAGCTACTCCAACCCATATAAGGGGTGAACCCGAGACCATTGTTTGCCGCGTTTGCTGCATAAG
>Ga0070741_10010656_pt1 | contig 17271 bp, 9 predicted proteins | sample Coa_R1_4_FD_66440 | JGI IMG/M metagenome (GOLD analysis project Ga0070741, IMG submission 66440) | Surface soil microbial communities from Centralia Pennsylvania, which are recovering from an underground coalmine fire - Coalmine... | ecosystem: Environmental > Terrestrial > Soil > Unclassified ...
GTGATCGTGATGCCACGCTCCTGCTCCTGCTCCATCCAGTCCATCGTCGCGGCACCTTCGTGCACTTCGCCGATCTTGTGGCTCTTGCCGGTGTAATAGAGGATGCGCTCGGTGGTCGTGGTCTTGCCGGCGTCGATATGCGCCATGATACCGAAGTTGCGGTAGTCCTCGATGGCATGTTGGCGGGGCATGGAGCTATTCCTTCAAATTCCGTTCGTTTCGCCGGATCACCAGCGATAGTGCGAGAAGGCGCGGTTGGCTTCCGCCATGCGGTGCACGTCTTCACGCTTCTTGACGGCGTTTCCCCGGTTGTTCGACGCATCGAGCAGCTCCGCCGAGAGCCGCTCCGTCATGGTCTTCTCATTGCGCTCGCGCGCGGCCGAAATCAGCCAGCGAATGCCGAGCGCCTGGCGGCGCACCGCACGGACTTCGACCGGCACCTGATAGGTGGCGCCGCCGACGCGGCGGGACCGCACCTCGATGGTCGGCATGACGTTTTCCAGCGCCTGCTCGAACACCGTCAGCGGGCTCTGCTTGGTCTTGGCCTCGATGATGCCCAGCGCACCGTACACGATACCTTCGGCAACCGACTTCTTCCCGGCGTACATCACCGAGTTCATGAACTTCGTAATGATGATGTTCCCGAACTTCGGATCCGGGAGCACTTCACGCTTTTCGGCAGAATGGCGACGCGACATCTGATCTGTTCCTTGAGGGCCCGCGCGGCTTACTTCGGACGCTTCGCGCCGTACTTCGAACGGCGCTGCTTGCGGTTCTTGACGCCCTGGGTGTCGAGGACGCCGCGGAGAATGTGGTAGCGCACGCCGGGCAAGTCCTTGACGCGGCCGCCGCGGATCATGACCACCGAGTGCTCCTGCAGGTTATGGCCCTCGCCCGGGATGTAGCCGATCACCTCGAAGCCGTTGGTCAGGCGCACCTTGGCGACCTTGCGAAGCGCCGAGTTCGGCTTCTTCGGGGTCGTCGTGTAGACGCGCGTGCACACGCCGCGCTTCTGCGGCGACTGCTGCAGCGCCGGAACCTTCTTGCGCGACTTCTGCACCTCGCGCGGACTTGCGATCAGTTGGTTGATCGTCGGCATCTTGGCCTTCACCTTCTAGTTCGCGCGAAACCGCTTCCCGGTTTCGCAAAATCCTATCTTCCGGGGTACCCGCCCCCGCCGGGCTCGCTCTGGTTCCGCGAAAAACTATTCGCGCAAAGCGAAATCGCGCCAGCCACTCATCGCTGAGCGGAAAGCGCTTCGACGCCACAGAGGACCGCGGTCCATCGGACTGACAGCGTGAGCTGCCAAGCCCGCCACCGAGGTCATGCATCCGAATTCAATCTCAAGAGGACGTGCTCTTAAGAACTAAAATCGTCCTGGCATTGCCTAGCTATAATCGACAGCGTTTGAGCGGCATTCGTCGAGGGTGGTGCCCGTCGCCAAAAAGAGGCTAACGGGTGGTCCGTGCCGACGTTGGCGTTGCTCACCGCCTGTCGTTAAGTGCGTGCCTTCTATAGGCGTGAAATAGGCAAGTCAAGGCGAAACCACAAGAGAGGACGCGCCTTTTGTGCCTGCGGGATGGGCCTTAGTCGCGCGCGCTCAGCTGCGGAGCGAAGGGCGCCCTGTCCTCTACAACAGCTGTCCGGCTCGCGTTCAAGAGCCGTCAAACCGATATTTTTACCCGGGCATTATGTGCCACGAGGCCGGTCAAAGCCGCCTATCCGCTCCGCCGCATATCGGCCGAGACCAGAATCACAAGGGCAAGAACGCCGGCGACCGCGGAAATTGCACCGAAATAGAACACGGCCGCGTGGCCGATTCGGTCCCAGAGCAGTCCGGCCACGAGGTTCGCCACCAACTGGAGCAGCCCGACCGTGGTCGAGTACCAGCCGACGCCACTGGCGCGCAGCTCCTGCGGCACGAGATCGGCGGCGAGCGCCTTGCCCACGGCGCGGAACATGCCCTGGTACAGCCCATAAAGCACGAACAGTGCTCCGATGACGGCGATATTCGCTGTCAGGGCAAAGCCGAGATAGGTGAGGAGAAACACCATGAAGGCAGTCAGTAGCAGGTTGCGGCGACCGAGGCGGTCGGATAGCGCACCCGCCGGATAGGACACCAGCGCCGCCACCAGGTTGAAGGCGGCGTAGATCAGGATCGTGGCTTCCAGGGAGACGCCGCTGTCCCGGGTCCGCAGAATCAGGAAGGCGTTGGATGACGCGCCGGCGGCAAACACCGCCGTTGCCAGCAGATATTTCCAGTAGCGGACCGGAAAACGCCGCCAGTTGACGTCGATTCTCGCCTTCGCTGCAATCTCAACCGGCCGTTCGCCGACCAGCACCACCATCAGCGCGGCCAGCAGCCCGGGGATCACGGCCAGATAGAAGACGCTGCGCAGCTCGACGTGAACGCCATAGAGCAAGAGCAGCGCAAGCAGTGGGCCAAGGAAGGCGCCTGCGTTGTCGCCAAGCCCTTCCAGGCCAAAGGCCCTCCCCCTGTCGGCTTCAGCGACCGATGAGGCGACAAGGGCATCGCGCGGCGCAGAGCGCATGCCGGCGCCGATGCGATCGGCCAGGCGCGCGGCGAACAAGGCCTCCCACACCGTGGCAAGTCCCATTAACGGCTTGGCGAAGGCCGCCAACAGATAACCGATGAGCGCAACCGGCTTGCGGCGTTGCAGGCGGTCGGAAACCGCTCCCGAAAAGCCCTGGACGATGTTCTGTGTTGCCTGGGCAAAGCCGTCCACGAGACCGACGATGCTGCCACTGGCATGCAGCACTTGGGTGAGGAACACCGGCAGCACCGGATAGAGCATCTCGGTCGAGATGTCCGCGAACATGCTGGAGAGCGCGAGCAGAAAGGTGTCCCGCGAGAGGCCGACGAAATAGCGTTGCATCGGAGCGGGCACAGCGGCTCCTCACCTAGAGAGCATGATCCGGAAAAGTGTGAAGCGGTTTTCCGAAAAGATCATGCTCAATGAAAGAGCTAAAGCGCGATGACGATTCATCCTGATCTCATCGCGCTTTAGGCCATGAGGGAAAGCGCCATCCCCCCGATGGCGCTTACGACGACAACCACCAGCGGCGGCGCGCGCCAGGCGATCAGCAGCACGAATCCGACAAGCGCGACAGCCAGATCGGGCGGAGTCTTCACTGAGCTCGTGAACACGGGGTTATAGAGCGCGGCGCCGAGAATGCCGACCACGGCGGCATTGACCCCGCGCATCGCGGCCTGTGCGGCCGGCCGCTTCCGAAACGCATCCCAGAACGGCAGCATACCGAGGAGAATGAGGATCCCCGGCAGGAAGATGCCAAACAGGCCGAGCGCGGCACCGGCGATCCCATGGGGCTCGGGTTTCGCCAGAGCGCCGAGATAGGCGGCAAATGTAAAGAGTGGGCCGGGCACGGCTTGTGCCGCGCCATAGCCGGCCAGGAAGGCGTCGTCGCTGAGCCAGCCGGGCGCGACAAAAGCTTCACGCAAAAGCGGCAGCACTACATGCCCCCCGCCGAACACCAGCGCACCGGAACGGTAAAAGGCGGCAAACAGATCCAGCGCCCCTGCCCCTGCGCGGCCCTGCACCACGAGGACGCCGATCAGAAGAACGCAAAAGGCGATCAGCGCGGCGAGGCCAGCCCGGCGCGATACCGGCATGCTGATATGCCCGCCCTCCGGCGGCGGCGCACCGCGGCAGAGCCACAGGCCCGCCACGCCGCCGAGCACGATCGCAACAATCTGCGCCATCGAGGCCGTGCTGAAGAGAATAATGACAGCGGCCACAGCGGCGATCGAGGCGCGCTGGCGATCCGGGCACAGCGAGCGCGCCATACCGAACACCGCCTGCGCCACGATCGCGACCGCCACGAGCTTCAGCCCATGCAGCAGGCCGAGGCCCAGCGGCCCGCTTAGCGACGCCGCGCCATAGGCGAACAGCACCAGCAGGATGGCCGATGGCAGCGTGAATCCGGTCCAGGCCGCGAGCCCGCCGAGATAGCCCGCGCGCATCAAGCCGATGGAGAAGCCGACCTGGCTGCTCGCAGGCCCCGGCAGGAATTGGCACAGCGCGACCAGGTCCGCATAGGCCTGCTCGTCCAGCCAGCGGCGGCGGGTGACGAACTCGTCGCGAAAATAACCGATATGGGCGATCGGCCCGCCAAAGCAGCTCACGCCGAGCTTGAGAAAGATCGAGAGCACTTCAAGCACGGAGCCCTTCTCCGCCCGCTCCGGCTGCTGCGCGATACCTGTCATTGGAATCCGTGCCGTCCCCAGCTCCCGGTCTGAACACCCCGCCGGCGACGCGCCGGTTCAGGCGTAATTGAAAAGCGCCATGAAGCCGAAGTCCATGTGCAATTGCTGGTGACAGTGAAACAAGGTCGGCCCGGGATTATCCGCAACGAAATCCAGCTCGAGCTCCTGGAAGCCGCCCAGCATCACGACGTCCTTGATCACGCCGGCGGTCGGCTTGCCGCCGATCCTGGTCAGCTCAAAGCTGTGCCGGTGCAGATGCAGGGGGTGAATGTCGTCGCTGGCGTTGCGGAATTTGAGCCGATAGCGCCGTCCCTGATGGATCGTGTAGGCGGGCTTCATGCTGTCCATGGAAAAGGCTTCGCCGTTGAGCGTCCACTGATTGAAGCCGGCGAGTGCAGCATTGTGCTTGAGAATCGTGATCTCCATGGTTTCGTCGGGCGCCGTCACCGACGTATCCGGCTTGCCGAAGCGGCTGTAGTCCCAGCGGAACGGCTTGGGCTTGCTCCACTGCGGCTTGCCCTTCTGGTCGGCATATTCGACGACAATGCCCATGCCGCGGTTGCGATCGTCGTCGGCGAGATCGCCCATGACCCAGACGCCCGGATGATTCATCTCGACCAGCGCGGAGACGCGCTCCGCGGTGCCGATCCACAGCAGCGGCACCTCGGCCCTGGTCGGCACCGGGTTGCCGTCCAGCGCGACGATCTGGAAACTGTGCCCCGGCAGCGCCAGGCTGCGGATCTCGCCGGCGCTGGCATTGAGCACGTGGAACAGCACCCGCTCGCCCTTCTTGACCCGGATCGGCTCGCCGTGGCCCAGCATCCTGCCGTTGATCGAAAACAGGTCGTAGCCGACCTCGAAGCCCTTGGTCTTTTCCGTCGCGGCCTCGTCGGCCGCCTTTCCCATATCCTGCAGGGCTTTGATCGGTGATCCGACAAGGGTGTCCATCGCCATATCGCCGCCGCGGCTGAAGGTTGGCGAGAATTCCTTCAGCACCAGGAAGACTTCGCGGTCATAGCTGCCGGGATTGTCGCGCGGCTCGATGTAGACCGGGCCCGCCTGTCCCGTATAAGTGCCGCGGTTGAGATCAGAGCCCGCCACGACATGGGTGTGGTAGAAGCGAAAGCCGGAGGGCTTTGGCGTGAAGGCGACCCTGCGCATCCCGTGCGGCGGCACGTAAGGCGTGCCCTCCTCCGCTGCGCCGTCGACGTCGCTGCCGATCATCTGCCCGTGCCAGTGCACGAGTTCCGGCGTGTCGGTGTCGTTGTGGATGTCGACGACGACGCGCTGCCCTTCGCGAAAGCGGAGCAGCGGCCCAGGAAACTGATCGTTATAGAGCGTGGTGGAGACGATGTGGTCGGGCGCAAGCTCGATCAGGCCATTGGCGATGCGCAGGCTGTAATCGGCCTTCTCGTCGGGAGGGTTGCTTTCAGGCGTTCCCTGCGCGCTGGCTCGTGGCGGCAAGATGCCGGCAAGCGGAATGGCGGCGGCGCTCCTGAGCAAGGCACGGCGATTGATCGACACGATCGTCTCCGAAAAGCTTTTCGATATCGCCCCGATATAGCTGCCCCGGATGACAGCCGATGGACCTTCTCAGCCGCTAGCCGCAACGCATTGATGCCCGATCGGTTCCAAATTGCGGCACCAGGCGAGGATCGCGTCAATCCTCGTCGTCGTCCTCCTCATCGTCATCATCTACGACGACCTGCTTCGCGCCATGCGGCGCATGGTTCTGATCGTCCCACAGCTGGCGATAGACGCCGTTCTTGGCCAGCAATTGGGCGTGTGAGCCGCGTTCGATAACCCGGCCGCCGGAGACGACGATGATCTCGTCCATCTCCACCACCGAAGTGAGCCGGTGGGTCGACCAGATCAGGGTACGACCCTTGGCGAGCTTGAGCAGCGTGCGGTTGATGGCGGCTTCCGTGGTCTGGTCGAGCGCCGAGGTCGCCTCGTCCAGCAAGAGCACGGCGGGATCGCGGATGATGGCGCGCGCAATCGCAACGCGCTGGCGCTGTCCGCCCGACAGCGTGTCGCCGCGCTCGCCGACGGGCGTATCGTATTTCTGCGGCAGGCTCATGATGTAGCGGTGGATCTCGGCCTTGCGTGCGGCCGCCTCGACCTCGGCGTCGGTGGCATCGGGCTTGCCGAGGCGGATGTTCTCGCGGATCGACATGTTGAACAGCATGTTGTCCTGGAACACCACGGCCATGCATCGGCGGAGCGATTCCAGCGTCACCTTGCGGATGTCGACCCCGTCGATGGTGATGCGGCCTTCGTCGGGCACGTAAAGGCGCAGGATCAGATTGAGCAGCGTGCTCTTGCCCGAGCCGCTGGGACCGACGATCGCAACCCGCTTGCCGACGTCGAGCTTGAGCGAGAAACCGTCCATGACCGGCGTCTGCGCGCCTTCATATTGGAAAGTGACGCGCTCGAAGGAGATGTCATGGGTGATGCCGGGCAGGTCCGGCGCGCCGGGCCTGTCGGCACCGCGGGTCGGCTCGTCGAGAAGCTCCTGGATGTGGCGCACGGCGGCCGCCGACGAGATCGACAGCGGGATGAAATGCATCACATGGGCGATGTTGTAGGACACCTCCCAGAATGCGCTCTCGAAGGTGACGAAGGTGCCGATCGTGATCTGGCCCTTGGTCGCGAGATACGCGCCCAAGCCCAGCACCACGAGATGCAACAACAGCACGGCGATGGTCACGGTGCGCTCGACCATGGTCGACAGGAAGGCTGCGGCTGCGATCCTGCGGCGCGCGGCGTCGTTGCGGAAGGAGAACCAGCCGAACACCTTGCGCTGCAGGCTGAAGGCCTTGACCACGGCTTGCGCCGCGATGCTCTCCTGCACCATACCGAGCAGCGCGGCCTCGTTCTGCTTCTGCTCGTAATTGGCCAATACCGCTTTCGGAGTGAGGATTCGCGGCCCGATCAGCGTGATCGGAAACACCAGCAGCGCCACTACCGCGAGCTGCCAGTTCAGGAACAGCATCAGGACGATGCCGGCGATCAACTCCAGGAACGGCAGCACGGCGCCGGCGGAGAAGCCCTTGATCGAGCCTTCGAAGGCCGCCATGTCGACGGAGAACCGCGACAGGATCTCGCCGCGCTTGGTGCGCTGGAAGAAGGCCGCCGGCAGGTTCTGCACATGCTCGAACAGGGTCGTGCGCACGTCGGAGAGCACCGCCGCGGTCAGCCGCGCATCCCAGCGCTCGTACAGCACCGCCACGATCGAGGTGCAGATGCCGGCGGTCGCCAGCACCCCGAGGATGCGATAGAGCGCCTGGAAGTCCTCCTCCCCGAGCGCATCGTCGATCAGGAATTTGAGGCTGAGCGGCATGATGACGTTGAACAGCGTCTCAATGACCACGCCGCAGCCAACCAGTGCGATGATCTTCTTGTAATTGGCAAGGTACGGCTTGACGAAGCTGTAGATGGTGGAAAGCGCGCCGGCGGCTTCCTTCGCGGTAAAGACGACGAGATCCTCGTCATCCTCCTCGTCATCGAGCGCCAATGCCTCGTTGTCCTCGTCCTGATCCTCGTCGTCGTCGAGCTCGGCAGGCGGCGCAGGCTTGTTCTCGAGGACGCGTGCGGCAGCCGCCCGCGCGCTCGTCCGGCTGTCCCGCTCGTCCGGGTCGGGAGCGCTGAGGATGTTGTCACTGGACAATGAAGGCTTGGGTGCCATTCGACCAACCGATGCTGCACGGCCGGCACGACCGCTACTCAAAGGGCAAGGGCGCCATCGCACGACTTGGCACGATTGGCGCCCGTTCAGCAGAATTACTCCGGCATGACGACGAGGTTAATCTTCGTTGTCGACCTTGTCGAAGAACGAATAACGCAGGCTGTCGGCGTCCGCATACCACTGGCCGGGCCCTTTGTTCGCCGCGAGCGTCGCGGTCCACAGCGCATCGGTACAGTCGTGGCGGTGCATCGAGAGATCAAACCCGTTGCCGAAGAACAGCTCCGACCATTCCCACCAGGTGCCGAGCTTCTTCACCCCGCGCAGCAGGTCATAGCGGTCGATCACGGCCGGCGCCATGTCCGACGTCACCGATCCGAAGACCATGCCGGTCTTGACGACGCGATTGAATTCGCGAATGGCCCGCGGGACCTGTTGGCCCGCGACGTGGCAGAGGCTGGTCTCGAACACGAAGTCGAACTCGCCGTCGGCGAACGGCATGTCCACGATCGAGCCGAGCCTGTTGAACGGCTTCAGCTCCGCCGGCGTCTTGCCGTGGATGTATCGGTTGTTCTCGATTCCCCAGGCGTCGATCCCGCGCTCGCGCAGCGCACCGACCAGCTCGCCACTGGCCGAGCCCGCGATGAGAATCTTGTAGCCCTCCTCCCGGCCCCAGACGATGCGGATCAGCTGGCGCAGATAGTCGGGATCGGTGAAATGCCGCCACGCCTCGCGGTAAGGGCCGAGGCCGCGGTAATTCTCGAAATAATTGCGGTCGATCTTGTCGGACAGCCGTGCGTCGTTCCGCGCACGCGCGCGGCGCAACCGCATCATCTCGGTCAGGACGATGTCGGTTGCTGCGTCGGAGGAATCGAGCAGCCCGTTGAGCGTCGAATCGAACAGATAGTCGCCGACCAGGACGAGACCCGGATGCTGCTTCGGCTCGGGCCGATGATTGGTCATGACGTCGCGCGCGGGAAGACCGCCGGGAATCGCATTCACCGAGGACAGCCAGCGATGCACCTTGCCCTCGAGGAAGTGCGCACGCGCATCACCCAGCGAGGCCGGCAGCGACTTCAGCGCAGCCGTGATGAGATCCTGGTCGCTCAGATTGGCGAAGGCGAGCGCATCCGAGCCCGGAATCAGGAAATTCAGCACGCCGTGACGGCCGACGTCATGCCGCGCGCCTTCATTATAGACGCAGCAGCCGCCGAACGCCTCGGACATGAACCAGGCGCCGGGGATCTTGTCACCCCAGAACGGCTCGTCGAACAGGAGCGAAGCACGGATATAATGCGCCGGGCGATCGAAATAGGCGATGTGCTTGACCATCGACTTGCGCAGCAGCTCGCCTTCCCAGGCGAGCGTGGCGAGCCAGGAGTGCGGCAGGCAGACCAGCACGAGATCGAACTCGCGCGTCTCCGGGCCCTTGCCGTTCATCATGTTGAGCCGGTAGCGCCCGGCCTCGGTCTTGCCGACCTTGAGGACGCGATGATTGAGCTGGATGTCCGCATCGACCTCGGACTGCAGGCAGTCGATCAGCTGCTCGTTGCCGTTCTGGATGGAGTACAGGCCGATATAGCCGTCGATATCCATCACAAAATTCTTGAGCGCGTTGAGCCCGTTGGTGTTGTGGCTTTCGGTCGCGATGTCGGAGCGCGCCATCACCTTGAAGAAGCGCTTTGCGGTCTCGTCCTCGACCTCCCTGTCGAGCAGCTGTTCCGCGTTGATCTGGCTCCAGGGATGATCGTTGTCATGCGCGCCGACGCCTTCATAATATTCGATCGGCGAGATCATCTCGCCGCAGCGCTTGCGGAACGCCTCGATCGCCTCGGCGGTCTTGGCGCCATATTTGCGGCGCATGCCGGGCACGTCGTTGAGCAGCTCTCCGTCAAGCACGACCTGCTCGGCGTCCATCGGGATCGTCTGCAGCCCGAAATGCTGGATCAGCTCGCGCAGCGGGTCCGGTCCCGTCATGGAGTAGTCGTAAATCTCCGCAACGCCCGCCTCATACACCGCCGGCGCCGAATCGAATTTGCGCGTGAGGATTTTGCCGCCGAGCCGGTCGGAGGCCTCGAAAATGGTGACGCGGCACAGCTCGCCGAGCTTGCGCCTCAGATACCAGGCGCTCATCAGGCCCCCCGGCCCGCCGCCAACAATTGCAAGATCAAGCATGATTCTTCCGTGGGCTCCGGCGCCCCCGCCGCGGGAACACCGGTCTAAGTCGCAAAAACAAAAGCGCTTTTCAGCATGAAGGGAAGATGAACAAAGCGCCTTGCCGCGCTGCAGCAGGACCCGGAAAGGGCAAAAACGCGAGCATTTCCGCATGTTCCGTAATCATACGGAGGCGCTTTTCCCTGCGAGTGTTGCCTTTTTAGTCCGGCCCCCGTCGCCTTCCAGGCGCCCTCTCAACAGAAAAGCCACCGGCGGGGCATCGCCGATGGCTTCTGGAGGTTTAGCATCAAGTCGAGCGGAGTCTCCTCGAAACTAAGCGGCGGCCAAACCATTCCGGTTCGACATCCTGACCTGGACACTACGTGATAAAATAACTTGAGTAAATAAGCTAAATGGTAAAATGGATTTGATCTGCGAACCGCGAATGCTGACTTCCTGGTGACGCGCCCATTCGCCCAAACACGTTGAGGATCAAGAAAACCCCGGCAGTTTCCCGCCGGGGTCTGATTGGATCTCGACCGAGCGGTCGCTATTAGAAGTTGCGCTGGGCGCGAAGCAGAAGGGTCAGGGTGTCCTGGTTCTTCAGCTCATAGGCCGCAGCTGGCTTCGCAATGCTGGCGATAGCCGGCAAGGTGACGACGCCAGTATACTTCTGGTCCAGATGGGTCCAGGTGAAGTCACCGGAGAAGGTCAGGTTCTTGACCGGCGTCCAACGTGTGATGAAACCAAGCTGCCCGATATTGTAGTCCGGGTTGCAGGTGGTCACACCAGCGCCTGCCGCGCCCAAAGCCATCAACCCCATGCCAGGCGTGGCGCAGATCAGAGCTTTGGCCGTGCTGTTGTAGTGGATAGCCGCGTACGCGCCATACAAGGCGGAGCTCCAGTAGGGATCCCAGTTGTGGTTGAACGCGCCGCGCATACCCCAGGTCTGGATCAGCTGCTGCTGAGTCCCCGCGGCAAACACCGTGTCTGGAGCAAAGCCGATTCCGAGGCTCTGGTAAGCGCCGGCGGCACTCGTGCCGCCATAGACCTGGGCCGCACCGGCCTGAGAGGCCAAGTCCTGGATGTTGTAGCGGGTTGCACCGCTGGTATACACGGCTGAGACCTTGATGTCGTCACCGGCACCGGTCGGGATATTCTTGATCTGCAAGGCAGCCTGGGCGGCCCAGCCCCAGCGGTCCTCGGGGTGACCCGTGACTTCGGTCGCACCGTAATAGGCAGCGTGGTTGTCATGCGCCGCGGCCGAAAACTTGAACAGGCCCCAAGCCTGATCGAGCGTCACCGTGCCGACAATGTCCGGAGCAGCAGTGCCAGCGTAGTCGCTGGAACCGGTCAGGAGGCTCAGCCCGGTCAGGCCGGTCGTGCTGAGATTGTTCACGCCAGCCTGGTAATAGGCCGACTGATCCTGCACCGAGATCGCCGCACTGACGCCGTTGCCGAACTGAGCGGTGTAGGTGAACTGATTGACACCAGTGACGGTGCCGCCGCCGCCGACGAGACCGTCGAAATTGTTGCCGGGGTAGTTTGTCCAGGGCGCGCTGAACTCCGAGATCGCCTTACCGATCGTGAACCCGGCGAACTGAATGAAGGCATAGTAGACGCCGAGCGTACCGCCCGCGACCGCGCCCGCGCTGGCATTTTGCGGCGCCGCGACGCCCCCGATGCTGCCGTAAGTCGTCGCTCCGGTGCCAAGCCCGGCGTAGTTGTCATTGGTCCAGTTCAGCACAAATTCGCCGTAGGTACGAACGACACCATACTCGGTCGCAGTACGCGTATCGACGTTCAGGTTTTGACGCGCGCGCCACTCGTAAGCGTTGGTGAAACGGTTGTTCGCGCTGGCGGGAGTCCCCGTGTTGCCGCCGGCATCGTTATTCGTGTTCGCCAGAACGTCCACACGAAGGTAGCCACCCAGCTTGATGCAGGTGTCAGTGCCCGGGATGTAGTAGAATCCCGCGCCATAGAGCGAACAGACCTTCACATATTCGACCGCTTTGGCCTTTACGGGAAGATCAGCAGCCTGCGCCCCACCCACGACGAGCAAGCCCGCCGCAGAGCCGAGCAAGAGGCCCTTAATCGTCTTCATTGTAACCCTCCAAGTTGCTCTCTGGGAAAGGCGCCGTCCTGGCGGAATCGAAATCCCCCAAGCAACCAGCCCCCTGGCCCCTCAAAAAACCGCTCGATCACCTCGCGCCTTTGGGCAACCCCGCCCTGATGCGCGGGTGTTCAGCGAGCTACCTCACGGGACGACTCCAGATCCCTAGGTCGTCACGGGGAAATATGCATTTGCGACTTCAATTATCAAAATAGTTTATTTTATCATCTAAACGATTAAGAAGCCCTGTCTCCTTTTTGCAACGCACCCTTTTAGGCCATTACCAAGGGCAATTGGGGCCGATATTTAGATTTCATAACTGATCTTTTTGCTTTTTTTCCAAACCAATCCGCTCAAGATGGGTTATGGCAGTAGCAAACAATCAAAAGAGCGCCGGCCCGCTCGGTCCGGCAAAGGGGACGGAATTGGAGAGCAGCGCTGGGATCGATCACAACGCGGCCGACCGCTTCACCTGGGCAATCGCGGCCATTGGCGCACACCTGGAGGAGCTACGATATTTTTGGGCCAAGAAGCTCGGAATCAGTGGCCCGCAATGGATGATCATCATGGCGCTCGCCGACATGGATCAGGAGGACGGCGTGCCGGTCAATGCCGTCTCCAAGAAACTGCGCGTCGATTCGTCCTTCGTCACGACGCAGTCGAAGCTCCTCGAGAAGAAGGGATTTGTGCGTCGCAAGCCCTCGAGCGAAGACGCGCGAGTCGTGCAGATGTCGCTGACGGACAAGACGCGCAAGCATCTGGCCGGACTTGCCACCCAGCAAGAGGCGTTGAACGCGTTCATTTTCGCCGAGTTCGACAGCCGCGCGCTCGAAGAGTTCACTGAGAAGCTCGCGGCCCTGCAAAGCCGGCTTGAGAAGGCCTGCATGAAAGTGACGCTGGACTTCTGATCGCACGCGCACGGCGCCATCCAAGCCTTCGGCTGCCCCAATCCAACGGTTCGAAACCGGGCGCGCGATCGAGATCAGGTCGCGCTGCCGCGCAGCCGCGCGGCGATCCAGTCGAAAATGTACTCGTTCGCCAAGGTTGGATTGTCGGCGTGCCCCTGCATCGCCGCGGTATCCTCGGACTTGAAGATCTTCAGCGTGACGTCGCGATGTCCGCTCCTCAGGCCTTCATAAAGCTCGCGCACGCGTTCCGCCTCGAGCCAGCCGCGCTCGCCCGCCGGGATGAGGACCGGACAGCGGATGTTGCGCGCCACCCTGCTCAGCGGAGGCGCCGTATCCGAATGGCCGAGGCGGTCGTGCAGAAACAGGCGTTCGTGCAGGTCCCAAATGCCGCCGTCGCACACTGCTGCCGCGAAGCGGTCGTCGAAGGCAATGCCCCGCGCCACGAAGGATGAGCTGCCGCCATCTCCCAGGATCGCCACCCGGCTCTCATCGACGTCGTCCCTCTGGAGGAGGTAATCCATGACATGACCGACCGCGGTCTCGAGATCAGAACGGCCGACGATGTCGTCGAAGGCATCGCCCGCTTCCGCGCCGTGGAGATCGACCGCAAGCAGCGCCATGCCGCGCTCGTCGGCATGGCGCGCCATCTTGTAGAGAAACTCCTCCTTCCGCTGTCCGGGCTCGGCGAAGCAGATCACGGCCGCCGTGCGGCCCGTCACCCCCCGGGGCGGTAGAAAATAGGCTTGCAGCGGGTAAGCGCCGGGCCATGCGATCGAGACCACCTCACCCGCCGGATCGCGATGCGCAAGAAAGCTCGCCGCGCACCTGCGCATGCTCCTGACCACTGCCTGGTGCTCGTCGTCAGCGGCATCGAACACGAAAACGGCGGTCTGGTAATAGCCGATGGCACGCAACCAGTTGCTGCGCGCAGTCAGCACATTGCCCTCGCGCAGCGCCGCATCGCCACGCGCGGCGTTGAGATCGGCCATCCGCTTCCATTCGAGGCACCAGGACTCATCGTCATCGAAATCGATGCGGCTTGCCGCCATCAGGCATTCGGCCACCGCGGAGCCACCCTCCTGGGCCGCCGCCAGCAGCCGCAAGAACTCCATCGACAAGTCTTCACTGTCCGGCCAACGCGCCTGACCCGGAGGGCTGGCTTGAAATCTCATGTGATGGATATTCACGGGCTCATTCCGTCCGATGACTTAATCAATCGATGCGCGCCCGGAAAGGACGAGCACCACATCGCCGACGCATGGCGGCCCGTCATTTCCAGTGAGCTGAGGGAGAATGAGAAGGAAGCTGCGCAGAATGTCGGCGAAGTCTGACACGTCACACCACTGATGAGCACCACGCCCATGGTGAGCGCTCGAGCCGTACACCACCGTGTCAGGCGATCCGTTTGTGTGCAAATCAATCTCGCGCGAGCGAGCGCTCTGCGGCGGGAGCCTCCTGCCGTTTGCGGCCATCTGCGAGTTCGGCTGCGGCGACCGCGCGAAGCCGCGGCACGTCAACACTCTGGCTGCGCCCGGCATCTGTCGCCCTTCCAGTCAGCACCGAGCGCATTTCCAGTCGGCAACCTGCTTTACAAGGCGGCCACGACGATGGAGCGAACATCTCGATACAAATCTTTACACTGTCAAGATTATGGTATAATTTAGAACTGCCAGGGTCAAGGCGATTTTGCACCGCCGATGTCGGAGCAAATTCGCTTCGCCCCGAAAACACCTGCAAACTGAACGATCTCGATCACTTTCACGCGCCTCACACGAATTGGTGATCGAATTCCTCGCGCACGTGATCGAGCCGCTTGCGCGCGCCTCTCCGCTCATCAGCATCGAGGCAATTGCGGCGCTGCCCGAAGCAGACGGTAGCCGCCCAACAACAGAAAAGGCCGGCGTGACGCCGGCCTTCTCGTTTCATGTGACAGCTTTGCGACAGCCGTCGTCGGCTTACTCCGCCGGCGGCAGCGCCAGCGGCTCGGCCTCCGGCGCGGTCGGCACGATCGCCGCCTGCTTCTCGCGCTCGTCGAGAATCAGCTTGTCGCGCTTCATCGCGACCTCGCGGATACGGGCCATCGAGGCACCGGTGCCCGCCGGGATCAGCCGGCCGACGATGACGTTCTCCTTGAGGCCTTCCAGCGGGTCCACCTTGCCGTTGACGGCGGCTTCGGTGAGCACGCGGGTGGTCTCCTGGAACGACGCCGCGGAGAAGAAGGAGCGGGTCTGCAGGCTCGCCTTGGTGATGCCGAGCAGAACCGGCGTCCCCGTGGCGGGCTTCTTGCCCTCCTCCTTGGCCTTGGCGTTGAGCGCGTCGAACTCGATCTTGTCGACCTGCTCGCCCGAGATCATGTCGGTATCGCCCTGCTCGGTGATCTCCACCTTCTGCAGCATCTGACGGACAATGACCTCGATGTGCTTGTCGTTGATGAGCACGCCCTGCAGCCGGTAGACCTCCTGGATCTCGTTGACCAGATAGGCAGCGAGTTCCTCGATGCCCTTGATCGCCAGGATGTCATGCGGCGCCGGGTTGCCTTCGACGATGAAGTCACCCTTTTCGACGACGTCGCCGTCCTGCAGGTGGATGTGCTTGCCCTTCGGGATCAGGTACTCGCGCGGCTCCTCGGTCTTGTCCATCGGCTCGATCGAGATGCGGCGCTTGTTCTTGTAGTCCCGGCCGAAGCGGATGGTGCCGGCGATCTCGGCGATGATCGCCGCATCCTTCGGCTTGCGGGCCTCGAACAACTCCGCCACCCGCGGCAGACCGCCGGTGATGTCACGCGTCTTGGCGCTCTCGGTCGAGATACGCGCCAGGATGTCGCCCGGCATCACCTTGGCGCCCACGTCGACCGACAGGATGGCGTCGACCGACAGCATGTAGCGGGCATCGCCGCCACGCGCGAGCTTTGCGACCTTGCCGTCCTTGCCCTTGACCACGATGGCCGGGTGCAGATCCGCCCCGCCACGCGTGGTGCGCCAATCGATGACGACGCGCTTGGCGATGCCGGTGGATTCGTCGAGCGTTTCCGAGATCGACTGGCCCTCGACCAGGTCCTCGAACCCGATCGTGCCCTCGGCCTCGGACAGCACCGGCCGGGTGTAGGGATCCCACTCCGCGATGCGCTGGCCGCGCTTGACCATGTCGCCCTCGTCGACATGCATGCGTGAGCCATACTGGATGCGGTGGGTCGCCCGCTCGGTGCCGTCGGCATCGACGATCGCCACCACCATGTTGCGCACCATCGCGATCAGGTGGCCTTCGCTGTTGCGGGCGATCGCCTTGTTCTTGATGACGATCTTGCCCTCGAAGTTCGACTCGACGAACGACTGCTCGTTGATCTGCGCCGCGCCGCCGATGTGGAAGGTGCGCATGGTGAGCTGGGTGCCCGGCTCGCCGATCGACTGCGCCGCAATGACGCCCACCGCCTCGCCGTGGTTGACCGGCGTGCCGCGGGCCAGATCGCGGCCGTAGCACTTGCCGCAGATGCCGTTCACGAGCTCGCAGGTCAGCGCCGAGCGGATCTTCACCTCCTGGATGCCGGCCTGCTGGATGGCATCGACATGAGTCTCCTCCATCAGCGTGCCGCGCTTGACCACGACCTTGTTGGTCGCGGGATCGCGCAGGTCCTCGCCCGCGACGCGGCCGAGGATGCGCGACGCCAACGAGGCGACGACCGTGCCGGCATCGATGATGGCGCGCATCTTGATGCCGAGCGAGGTGCCGCAATCATCGGCGGTGATGATGCAGTCCTGCGCCACGTCGACCAGACGGCGGGTCAGGTAGCCGGAGTTCGCAGTCTTCAACGCGGTGTCCGCGAGGCCCTTGCGGGCGCCGTGGGTCGAGTTGAAGTACTCGAGCACCGAGAGGCCTTCCTTGAAATTCGAGATGATCGGCGTCTCGATGATCTCGCCCGAGGGCTTGGCCATCAGGCCGCGCATGCCGGCGAGCTGACGCATCTGCGCGGGCGAACCACGCGCACCGGAATGCGCCATCATGTAGATCGAGTTGATGTCGGCATCCGCGCCCTTCGGCGTCTTCTTGGTCGAAGAGATCTCCTTCATCATCTCCTTGGCGATTTCCTCGGTCGCCTTCGACCAGGCGTCGACGACCTTGTTGTACTTCTCGCCATGGGTGATCAGACCGTCGTTGTACTGCTGCTCGA
>Ga0070741_10010657_pt1 | contig 17269 bp, 12 predicted proteins | sample Coa_R1_4_FD_66440 | JGI IMG/M metagenome (GOLD analysis project Ga0070741, IMG submission 66440) | Surface soil microbial communities from Centralia Pennsylvania, which are recovering from an underground coalmine fire - Coalmine... | ecosystem: Environmental > Terrestrial > Soil > Unclassified ...
GCGACCTTCCATCCTTCGTAGGTCACCTCGACCATGGAGCGCACCGGACCAGCGGCAATGACGCGCCAGCTGCGTTTGTCCACATCGGCAACCTTTACGAGTTTGCCATCCACCCAGGCGCCGACTGCGCCAATGCCCATGGCATCACCGATCTCATAAATATCGCGGCCGTCGGGAGACTCATCATGGTAAGGATATTCCGGCGTGGCAAACATCTGCAGTTGCAGCGTGAGACGGCGCTTGCCGTAGAGATCGATGGCGTTGCGCGGATCAAAATAAATGCGCCACGCGTTGAGTTCCGACTCCCAGCCGGGTCCTTGTATCTTGGTAGCAAACAGAGCATCGGTACGCTTGGGATAATCGTCGCGGAGCCGGAATATTCTGTCGGCCGAGCCATAGGTGATGGTGACGATTCGTGTTTGATGCGGTTTGAGATCAATCTGGAAAGCAAGTTCGTCGGCTTTGTTGTCGCCGTCGAGGTCATCCACCTGCGAGGGCAATTCCGTAGTCTGCAGGACTGACGCATCTTCCGCTTCGGTGGCCGTGTCGCTGGCGGTCACAATCAGAGTGCCGGCTTTCAAATCGGGAGCGATCTTGCGAATCTCCGCCAGAGATACGACAACATCTTCGGCGGGACGATCCTGGCCGGTTGGATTGGTGACTGCAATTTTGATGCTTGATAAATGCGGTTCAGCCCACGCGCTGCCAACCAACAGCAACGTAGCCAGCAGCAATCTCATGTTGCCCATTCCCTCTCTCCTGCAAACTCTGATACCGGAACGGCACAATACGTCCTCGCCAGCTTATCGGGCCGGAAAGCATTGCCGCAAAACCGGGCGCTTCTTAACTTCGCTTAGAGCGTGTTTCATAAATATGATTGTGTGCGCGCGGATTGATCCCTGCCCTCACACATGCCTTATGGATACTGGACTTCAGCCCCTGAGGCGATTCTTTCCGTGGGTTCCAGGGCATTTATGAAACATGCTCTATTTACAAGTAGTCTTCTCGGCAGGGGGTGAACACATCAATAACGTGCGATGGTTCAACAGCAGAGGCCTGGTGTTCTATGCCACCGCGGACAACGAAGCTATCCCCGCCCCGTATTTCAAAATTCTGATCGCCACAGGTGATTTTCAAATGGCCGGAAACTACATACACAAGTTGATCGTGCGGATGGCTGTGGCGTACGCCAACCCATCCTTTTTCCATCCGGTGCTCCGCCAGAAATAACTTGTCGTTGTATGAACCCACCAGGCGCGTGAGCCCGGGCTCGGGTGTGCTTTGTTTGGCCTTCGACGCGGCCACCACAACAACATCGGGAAAACTATGTTTCGTTGTAGCTTCCATTCTCGCCTCCGAATTACTTCCCTGCTATGGCTGCAGGCGCCTGCTCCGCCTGGCGCGCCTGTTGTATGATCGCGACATATTTTTTCGCGAGCTCGGTAATTTCCGATGTGTTTCCAGAGTTCAGGGCCGATGCCAGGATCAACTCCCCGCCAATGCCCAGCGCCGCCGAACCATTCCGTATGAAGTCCGCGGCCGTATTCAAGTTCACCCCTCCGGTTGGAACCAGCGGAACCTGCGGCAAGGGCGCTTTCAGCGCCTTGATATAGCTGGCCCCTCCGACCGCGCTGCACGGGAAAACCTTCACAAAATCGGCCCCGGCTTCCCATGCGGTAATAACTTCGGTGGGAGTAAGGGCTCCGGCCATGATAAGCATGCCGTGATCGTTGGCAAACTTCACCGTTTCCTGCTTAAAGCCGGGCGTCACCAGAAACGTTGCGCCGGCTTCCAGGCAACGGTTGGCGGTATAGGCATCCAGCACCGTACCGGCGCCGATAATGACCTCGCGGCCCAGGTTCTTGTTCAATTCCGCGATGGCCTCAAAGGCTCCGGGGACGGTCATCGTGATTTCAAGGAGTGAGATGCCACCGGCATAAACAGCTTCGCTCGCGGCAATCGCCTTTTTCACCGACGAGGCACGTATCACCGGTACGATTCCGACTTCAAGCACACGCTGCCGAATTTGTTCTTTGGTCATGTCTTAGAGTCTTACCCTCCAAAATATCGCTTGGCGCACTTTTTAACCTTAACTCAAGTCTACCGGTTTCAGCTTTGGTGTCAGCGTCTGTACGATCGCCAGAGCGATAAGGTACGCTGATCCGCCAAAAATAAAGATTGGTATATAGCTGTGCGTCCACTGCACGATGTGGCCCGTTATCTCCTGGATAAGCACGCCGCCAATCGCGCCGCCGGTGGCGCCAATGCCCACAACGCTGCCTACGGCCCGCCGCGGGAATAAATCGGATGACGTGGTGAACAGGTTCGCTGACCACCCCTGGTGCGCCGCCGTCGCCAGGCTGATCAGCCCCACCACCAGCCACAGGCTCTTCGAAAAGGGCGCGTACACGACCGGCACAACGCACACGGCGAATATCAGCATGGCGGTTTTGCGCGCAGCGTTGATGCTCCATCCCCGTTTGATCAGCTTTAACGGAAGCCAGCCGCCGCCGATACTGCCAATGGTGGCGGCGTTATAAACCACGATGGTGGGAATAACAATCTGCTTGAGTCCCAGGCCAAAACTCTCTTGCAGGTACTTGGGAAACCAGAACAGGTAGAACCACCAGACCGGGTCCGTAAAAAATTTGCCGATGGTGAAGGCCCAGGTCTCTTTGTGCGGCAACAGCCGCAACCATGAAACGCTCTCAACGCGGTCGGGCGGGTCGCTCTGAATATAATCAAGCTCTGCTTTCGAGATGTGCGGATGCGCTTCTGGCTTGTGATAAAACAGCAGCCAGAAAACCAGCCAGATAAATCCCAGTGCGCCGGTTGCAATGAATGCCCATTGCCAGCCATACGTCAATGCCAGCCAGGGCACCGTAAGAGGCGCAACCACCGCGCCGATGTTGGTGCCGGCATTGAAGATGCCGGTAGCCAGAGCTCGTTCCTTTTTCGGGAACCACTCCGCGACAGTCTTGATGCAGGCGGGAAAATTCGCCGCTTCACCCAGCCCAAGAAATCCTCGCGCAATCCCAAAAGTGAGCGCCGACGTTGCCGCGGCGGTGCCGACAGCAGCCAGGCTCCAAAGCGAGACGGCAACGGAGTATCCCTTCCGCGTGCCGAACCTGTCGATGAAGTAGCCGGCGCCGAGCAATCCGATGGCGTAGGTCGCCTGGAAGACGGTCGAAATATGCCCGTACTGGATATTGTTCCAGCCAATGCTGTCTTGCAGCGTCTTGGCCAGCATGCTCAGCACCTGCCGGTCCAGGTAATTGATGGTGGTCGAAAAGAACAGCAGGGCGCAAATCACCCAGCGGTAATTAGTCCAGACTTGAGGAGTCGCCTCCGCCTCTGCAGATGCTTGCGCAGGCCTGGACACGCCGCTTATAGAAGATGATTCCGGTTGCAAGCCCATGATTATATCCTCAGCGCGCGATGCGCGCACTCATGCCTTTCATTACTTGCAAGACCTCGCTGAGCGTCGCCATGGTCGTGTCGCCCGGGGTGGTCATAGCCAGCGCGCCGTGAGCTGCCCCGCATTCCACGCACCATTGCGGCTCTTGCCCGGTGAGGAAGCCATAGATCAGGCCGGAGGCAAATGAATCCCCGCCGCCAACCCGATCATAGATTTCAAGATTTTCGCGATTCGAAGCCTGGTAGAACTGGCCATCGTGATAGCAGATTGCGCCCCAGTCATTGACTGTGGCGGTTTTCGCGTTGCGCAAAGTAGTGGCGACCACCGCAAAATTAGGAAATTCGCGCACCGCCGCCTGGATCATCGCCTTGAACCCAGCAGGGTCGAGATTCGAGTGGTTGGAATCAAGTCCGGGGACTTGAAAGCCGAGAGCGGCGCTGAAATCTTCTTCATTGCCCAGCATCACATCCACGTAGGGCGCCAGCCGCCGATTGACTGCCTGTGCCTGCTTTTGGCCGCCGATGCTCCGCCACAATGAGTCGCGATAATTCAGGTCGTAGGAGACCAGAGCCCCGCTCTGTTTGGCTGCCTTCATTGCCTCTTCCGCCACCAGCGGAGTCGTCTCTGAAAGCGCGCAAAAGATTCCGCCCGTATGCAGCCAGCGCGCACCTTCCTGCTCGAAAATCTTCTTCCAATCAATTTCGCCTGGCTTGAGCTGCGCCGTAGCCGTGTGGCCGCGGTCTGAGCAGCCCACCGCGCCGCGCAATCCGAACCCGCGCTCGGTGAAATTGAGCCCGTTGCGGACCGTGCGTCCTACTCCGTCATACTTCACCCAGCGGACATGCCGCTGATCGACGCCGCCCTGGTACATCAGGTCTTCCACCAGCCGGCCCACGGAATTGTCGGCCAGCGCCGTCACCACGGCGGTACGCATGCCAAAACAGCGCTTCAGCCCGCGGGCGACATTGTATTCTCCGCCACCTTCCCAGGCGCGAAAATTACGGGCAGTAGTGATCCGTTCGTCTCCGGGATCCAGCCGAAGCATCACTTCTCCAAGGCTTACCAGGTCCCAGTGACAGCTTTCTTTCGATTTAACTTTCAAAATTCCCATATATGCTTACAAGAACTTGTTTCAGAAACTATGTTTTGTATCGGGGCACGAGTTTACTTGCGCCATGTAAATCATTTTCCATGCAAACTCTTAACTCTGTGCCATCTTGAAACACCATGCTCATCGGCCCATCCACCCACCATCCACGACAAAAACGTGTCCGTGCACATAATTACTGGCGGCCGAAGCAAGAAATACAGCCGCTCCGCCAAGGTCTTCAGGTTCTCCCCAGCGCGCTGCGGGAATCCGTTCCAATATCTGGCGGTTGCGGGTTTCATTCTGTTGCAAAGCTTTCGTATTATCCGTGCGCATATAGCCGGGAGCGATTGCGTTCACATTGATGCCTTGCGCCGCCCATTCATTGGCCAGCGCCTTGGTAAGTTGGGCTACTCCGCCCTTGGAAGCGGCATAGGCAGGTACGGTAATGCCTCCCTGGAAGGCGAGCAGTGACGCTATATTAATGATCTTTCCAGGCTGCTTTCGTTGTATCAGGGAGCGGCCGGCAAGCTGGCTCAGCTTGAATACGCTGTTGAGGTTGACCTGGAGCACCGTCATCCAGTCCTCGTCGCTATAATCCACGGCCGGGGCGCGGCGAATGGTGCCGGCATTATTGACGAGAATATCGATGGGCGCAAGCTTCTGGGCTTGGTTGAAAAGCTCCTCCGCCCCGCTGCGCGAAGCAAGGTCTGCCTGCACTGCTGCCGCCCGCCGGCCAAGCTGCTTGACCTTGATACAGGTATCTTCCGCCGGACGTGAGTTGCCGTGACAAACCACGTCTGCTCCCGCTTCCGCCAGGGCAAGAGCAATAGCTGCGCCCAAACCGGCTGAAGCCCCGGTTACAAGTGCAGTCTTGCCCCCTAGTTTGAACTGATCGAGAATCAACTTTTTATTTTCTGCTGGCTTCGAGCCCTGAGCCGCCCTGGCTAAATGCAGGTTGCACATTCACAACCCCGAACTGCCGGTCCTCTTGTTCGCGGTGCGCAGCCATGGCCCACAAAAAACCGATGCGATGGTTGGGAATCGAAACATTCGGATGATATCCACTCGGCATCAGCACCGCGTCTCCATCTCGCACAACAGTCACCAGTTCAGGATATTCGGTGTCATTATAAACAAGCTGAATCCCGAAGGCCGGTTTGGGCATGTCGAAATACACATACATCTCCTCCAGCATGGCGGCGTGCTCATGCGGAGGCCAACTGGTCCAATTTCCCGGTTCGGAGATTGTAAAACCGGCAAGCAGACGCCCTGCCTGCACGTTCTTTCCTACCAGTATGTTGAGATGGCGCTGCTGGCCAGGTGTCCCGGTGCTGAACTTCAGCGAGGAATTTTTTTCCACTTCCGAGTAGGGCACAAATTGCAAAGGATAGCGGTTCTTCACCGCTGCGGAAAATTCGGCAATATCAACCTGCCCCTTGGTAGCGACGGTGATTTCGCTGTCGCGTGGAATGTAAATGGCGTCATATTGCTTGAGCTGAAATTCCTCTTTATCCACTTTCACCGTGGCGTCGCCCGAGAGACAGATAAAACTGGTCTCGTGGTCGCCGTTCTTGAAAGAAACCGAAGGCGTGGAAGCATTCAGGATAATGCGTCCGTACGTCAGGTGCTTGTTGGTGCTGTTGCTGGGCGAAACCGAAATGTTGCGGCCGATTTTTGCATTGGTCTGGCGGAAAACCATCCGCTCGATTGCAGGTAATGTTTGAGTGCTCATAAGATTTTTATATCTCCGCGAAGGTCTGAATGAACGACCCTGTTTTTGAGCGATCAGCGCGCAGAAAACAAATTCTCATGCATGAGCGCCGTCGCAACCCTTCCATCAGAATATTAACTTAATTACCGTTGCGCAAAACTCAAAGTTCAATCAGTAAAACGCCGGTTTCCGCAAAACGGCGCGGCTCGCCTCAGTGCCAGGGTGGAGCCGCAGTTTGAAGAAACGCAGGCGTCCCGCCCGCTTCGCGGGAGCATCTTGTCCCCGCTTTACTTAGATCGGGCCTTCAAAACTGTACCTGAAGCAAGCTGCTTTCCACATAATCCGAATATATCATCATGTGATATGCAGTCTCCAATTTTCTCCGTTGGCGCTGGTCGGGATTGGAGCTGTTCGAGGGCCGGTTTAGAGGGAATAGGGATTTATGCATTCAGCATCCTGGCATGAATTGCCTTCGATTGTTTCTCGATTCGCTTATCGTCGTTCTTGCCGCTTTTCACTCCGGCCGTGGCATGAAAGCCAAGTTCTCTCGACAACGCTTCCGCGGCCGATATGATCGACTTGGCTAATACGGAAATCTTTTCTGAGCCCACGCGAAACGTTGGCCCTGAGACGCTGATCGCGGCTACCGGATCTCCGCTAAAATCATGCACCACCGATCCGACGCAGCAGACGCCCTCTTCGTTCTCCTCATTATCGAGCGCGTACCCGATCTCGCGGACCTTGATCAGTTCCGCCTTCAGCTCTGCCATGCTGCCGATTGTCTTTCGCGTGAGTTGGCGCAAGCCATGCTTTTGTACCGCGATTTCAACCTGATTTTCAGGTAAATGCGCCATAATGGCCTTGCCTACGGCCGTGCAATAAGCGGGATTCCTGCGCCCCACGCTGGAAGCCAGCCGCACACTGCGCCCTGGCTCTACCTTGTCCAGATACACTACTTCCCCATCGTCATAGATGCACAAGTGGACTGTCTCGCCGGTTTCAAGCACCGCACGCTCCAGGAAGGGCCGTGCGCGCTCGCGCAGGTCAAGCTGCGATACCGCTCGCGTCCCCAGCTCGAAGAGCTTTAAGCCAAGCCGGTATTTTCCGGTTTGGGAATTTTTTTCCACCAGCTTATGGCGCTCCAATACCATAATCAACCGGTGCGCTGTGCTCTTGTGTAAACCAAGCGATTCGGAAATCTGCCCCAGCGTCAGGTCAGGTCCGTTCTGCGAGAGCGCCTCCAGAATAGCCAAAGCTCGATCAAGGACCTGGATTTGGTAGGGCGACCGGCCCTCGTTTTTTGTCTTACTATGTGGCACGGTGCGTCATTATATAAGAATGGAACTGCAAGTCAAGAAGGATAAATTCTGCCTTAGTAGAGGAAAACAGGTACCTGGGGCATGTTCCCGTATGCGGTTGGCTTGTGGCGTTCCACCGGCCTCATTGTGCAAGACATCATTTAAGGTTACGGCTTTACTTCGGCGCTCTCCTGAGATTTGGCGCTTTCATTACCCCGCAGGTCAACCGCGGAAATGGAATAGAAGTACTTATGGCCGGCATCAACACCGGTGTCATGGAATGAAAGCATGGTAATGGGAGCCGAGTTGATGCGCTCCGGTGTCCCATTTTTTGCGTCAGTCTCCGGGCCAGCTTCTTCGCGGCGATAGACGTTATATCCGGCGACGTCTTTTTCAATGTTCGGCGCCCAAATGAGGTCTACAAATCTTTCGTTTGGAATCTCGCTGGCAACGGCCAACAGTCCTTCCGGAGGCGCGGGCGGGAAGACGTCATGGGCAACAACTTCAACCGGCTGGGAATCATCGCCTTCGACCTCAGCCAGCAGTTGATGGGTCCCCGAATACACCGTGGTGACTGGAACGAGCCAGTAGGAATAGCTTTTTTCCCATTCGATATCACGATCGACCGCGCTCCAGCGATTTTCACCGCGCTGGTGCATCACTGCCCGCAAATAGGAAACAGCAACCGCCTTGGCAGAGCCTTTTTCACGGCGGTAAACGCGATAATCGAATTGCAATGATGGCGCTTGGTTTTCGCTGCTCTGGGTCCATATCAGGTATACGCCGCGCACATCAAGCTGAAAATGCAAGCCCTCCGGCGACACCGTTGGCGCCAGCGTTACCGCTGCCGGATTCGAGAACCCTGTAGAGCGTCCGTGCTCGTCTTGCACTTCGACACGATAGATGGCGAATTGCAAAGGACTTGCTCTCTGAATTTTTTCAGACAGGGTATCGATGAATTGGAGCGTAACTTTGTCGTTACTTGCTCCGGCTGGCTTCGCGGCCGCGGCCCGAGGCCGAAGTTCTCCTACCGATTCTCCACAAGCGGTCACGGAATTGAAAGGCCTTGATGAATCTGGCGGAGCTGCAAGAATGCTGCGGCACACCTTCGTGACGCCCAAAGCACCTGGAGTTGGCTGTCCCTCAGTAATCTCGCGCGGCTGGCTCCATGTAAGCGTGACCTTGTCGCCTTTGCGGATGGCGCGCAGGTCGCGCACCGGTTGCGCCAGCCGAGAGTGCGCGGACGTTACGCCTCCAGCCATGCCGCACCAGGCCAGCGCAGGACAAACGACAAAGATGAACAGCATTACTCTCATGCGGAAGGTTCCATAATTTCGAAGTAGAATGAAGGGAAAAGCGGCCTCAATATTGCCACAGAATGTAAACATCCGGCAATTGCTCGGCAGATATGCAAGTTAAAATCGAATTCTCCGCAAGAACCCATTCAGAATGGATTGCACGTGCCAGCCAGATCGGAGGCATTTTGAGTTTTACCAAAGTCATCGTTTAGAGCTTTTGATTTGACAGAGGATGTAAATCCATGTAAACGTCTACTCTGCTTTACAGGAACCCGGTTGCGATTCCCTTGTATTAAAACGTTTAATTCGAAAGCCCGGTACGCAACTTTAAACAGGATCGAGGGTTTAAGCACCTGAAATATAAAGTTCGCGGCAAGTTCCGCCTCGTCAGGCCCCGCACCCCTGGCGCAAACACGCACAATTACCGATACAGATTTTAGATAGAGAGCAGTCCGGACAATCGAGACCGCCACCTTGTGTACCCAACGGAGGACGCAAAATGTTGCGTTTTATCTTTCGCCATACCTTGTATGTTTGCTTATTATTTTCTCAGGCTGCCTGGCCGCAAAATGTGCTCACGCAGCGTTATAACAACGCGCGCACAGGAGCGAATCTTAACGAAACGCAACTGACCCCGGCAAACGTCAACGTCAATCAGTTTGGAAAACTGTTCACCCTCACCGTGGATGGAAACACGCAGGCCTCGCCGCTTTACGTTCAGAACGTCACGATTCCGGGCAAGGGCGTGCACAACGTGCTTTATATCGCCACCATGAACGACAAAATATATGCCTTCGACGCCGACAGCCACACCGGTTCGAGCGCCAGCCCATTATGGATGGACGATTTCACCAATGCCGCCGCAGGCATTACGCCGGTTCCAATCACAGATATCGCCTGTGCCTGCAACGTCGTTGGCAACGTTGGTATAGAGAGTACGCCGGTCATTGATCTTGCCAACAATACCTTATATCTGGTGGCGCGCACCAAGGAGAACGGGAGCTACTTCCAGAGGCTGCACGCGTTGGATATTACAACCGGGGCGGAAAGGTCCGGCAGCCCGGTGCTTATCCAGGCGACCGTATCCGGAACCGGCACCGGCAGCTCCGGCGGAAAACTGACGTTCGATCCTTTTATTCACAATCAACGGCCAAGCCTGGCGATAGCCAATGGCAAGGTTTTCATCGCCTGGGCATCCCACGAAGACAATCACAACTGGCATGGCTGGGTGATCGCCTATGACACGCAAACCTTGGCTCAAGCAGGCGTGTTCTGCACTTCCCCCAACGACGGCCGGTCAGGCATCTGGGAATCAGGCTGGGCGCCCGCGGTGGATTCTGCCGGCAACGTTTATTACATGACCGGCAATGGCACCGGCACAGCCGGCGCAAATAACCTTGCTGAAAGCTTTATCAAGTTCAACACCACCAGCGGTCTGCAAATGGTTGATTGGTTCATTCCCAGCAACTGGGCGGCGTTGAATAGCAACGACGTGGACTTGGCCGCTGCCGGCTCCATCCTGATCCCCGGCACCAATCTTCTCGTCGGCGGCGGCAAAGAAGCCGTCTTCTATGTTCTCGACACCGCCAACCTCGGACACGAGGTTGTAGGAAACACCCAGATCGTCCAGCAATTCGCGGTGAACAATCAGGGCACTTCCAGAAATGGAGAAATGAAGGGTGGCCCGGTCTATTGGGACCGCTCCAGTAACGGCGGCCCCTGGATGTATGTTTGGGCAGAAAACGATTTTCTGAAGGCCTACCACTTCAACGGCGTCAAGTTTGACACTACTCCGGTCTCGCAAAGCAGCTTCATGGATGCCGCCGGAGCCTCCCCCGGCGTCCTCACCCTAAGCTCCAATGGTGATAGTCAGGGAATCATATGGTCTTCAATGTGCACGAGTTCTGATTGCGACCATGGTGTGCATGCCGGCATCCTGCGCGCTTTTGACGCCACCAATCTCACCCGGCAACTCTGGAATAGCGGAATGAACTCCACCCGCGACAACGCGGGCAACTGGCCCAAGTTCAGTACTCCTTTGGTAGTCAACGGCAAAGTCTATATGGGATCTTTTTCCAACCAGGTCAACGTGTATGGCTTGCTTTCAATCGTGCCTGACTTTACCCTGACCGCTTCCCCGGCCTCGAGCACTGTGATCCAGGGCAATAGTGCGGCATACACCGCTACGGTTGGAAGCCAAAACGGCTTCAGTGGCAACGTGAGCTTGAGCGTCTCTGGCCTTCCCTCTGGCGCCGGGTTCAGCTTCAATCCGGCGACGGTAAGCGGCTCCGGCTCTTCCACACTTACAGTGACAACATCCACTTCCACGCCCCCCGGCACTTACACGCTGACCATACACGGCGACAGCGGAACTCTCTCCCACACTGTCAATGTGACGTTAACGGTCAATCCGTCCCCGGTACCGGACTTTTCCTTCTCTGCAGCTCCAGCATCGCAGACAGTAACCGTTGGCAGCGGAACCAGCTACACGGCAACCGCCGGTGCTTTGAACGGATTCAGTGGGTCCATCAACGTGAGCGTGAGCGGCCTGCCCTCCGGAGCGACCGCGACTTCATGCACCATCACCGTGCCTCCAACCGGAACGTGCACTCTCACCGTGAGTACCAGCTCTTCAACGCCGGCAGGCACTTCCACACTGACCATCACCGGATCGAGCGGCAGCCTGTCGCACGCAGTGACGGTGAAGTTGGTCGTCAATCCCACCACCGGACTACCGCCAGGATGGACCGATGCTGATATTGGCGCTCCCGGCCTGGCCGGCAGTGCTACCTTCAACGGGGGTACATTCACCGTGAAAGGCAGCGGCGCCGATATCTGGAGCACCGCCGATCATTTCAACTTTGCTTCTCAATCTGTAACCGGCGACCTCTCCATGACTGCCCGCGTGGCCACGCAGCAGAACACCAGTGTGTGGGCCAAGGCTGGAGTGATGATACGGCAGACCACTGCGGCCAATTCGGCTTACGTATTCGTGATGGTCACCCCCAGCAACGGGGTGAACATGCAGTATCGGCCGACAACCGGCGGTGCGTCGGTACAATTGGCGCAACAATTAGGCCACGCAGCGCCCTACTGGGTGCGATTGGTGCGCTCCGGCAACACCTTCACCGGGTTCAGTTCAGCCGATGGAGCGACCTGGACCACCGTCGGCACGATTAGTGTGTCTATGACGGGCGGCACAGCCGCAGGGTTGGCGGTCACAGCTCATAACAATGCTGCTTTGAGTACAGTCACCTTCGACAATGTCAGCGTCGGCGCTACCACGGCGCCCGACTTCACTTTGTCGGCATCACCTTCATCCCAGACTGTGACCGTAGGCGGCGCTACCACCTACACTGCTGCAGTGAATGCTGTGAACGGCTTCAGCGGAAGCGTATCGCTGGGCGTCACCGGCCTGCCGGCAAATGCGACTGGCAGTTTTAATCCCATCTCGGTGAGTGGCTCTGGGTCTTCCACGTTGAGTGTTTCCACCAGCGCTTCAACTCCAACCGGTACTTATACCCTGACCATCACCGGCGCCAGTGGCAGCCTGTCGCATTCCGCTACTGCGTCACTGGTCGTTAACCCGGTCACTGCGAGTTGCGTAACCGCAACCGGCGGTGGTGGTTGGGTCAACACGCCATTTGCCACGCAGGCGGGGACCTTCACTGCCTCTTTCGATGCCACGCCTTCGGCAAACCTTATTAATGGGGTGGTCGCGCTCTCGAATGGCGCCGGAATGGCCTACACCGCATTTGCGAACCTGGTGGCTTTTAATGGCGCGGCGAATGTGATCCTGGCGCGTAATGGCGGAAGCTACACTGCTCAGACCAATGTCCCCTACTCGGCCGGATTGACTTATCACTTCCGGCTGGTGGTGAACGTGCCCGCGCACACCTATTCCATTTTCGTCACGCCTCCAGGGGGAACGGAGCAGACCATCGGAAGCGATTACCAGTTCCGCACCGAGCAGAACACGGTCACCAGCCTGAACAATTATGGAGTCTTTGTAGGTACTGCAGGAAACACGTTAAAGGTATGTAATTTCACGATCCAATGATTTGCGGAGAGGAAGACGCTTCAATCGGCTGTAGCAAACTTGCTGAAGCTTGTTTCAGAAGTACAGGTTTGTGTCAGGGCACCAGTTTACTCGTGCCCCTGAAAATGAACAACTCCGCTCTGCCCTGTCGAAGGGCATGCGCGTAGCGAAGCGGAGCGCCGGAAAAAGTCTACGCTAACCCTGGAAAGGCTCTATCAAAATTCAACAGGAGGCAACAACTACAGATGATTTGGGAAAAACCACAATTTGAAGAAATCTTATTGAACTGTGAAATCAACTCTTATGCGCCCGCCAAGCTGTAATGGCGGCAGGAAGTAAAAAATTTACAGGCCGCTGGCGCAAGCGGCCTGTAAATTTTGTATTAAACATGCTCTCCTAAAACCTTGACCGTGAGGTTGAAATCCATCTCACTGGTATCCACTACCGGTTTATCTGACCGGAATACTGCCGAAGAAACTACTTCGGAGTCGTTGTAGTGGTGGTGTCGCCGCTGCCTTTCTTGCTCTTCTTGCCACCCTTGTGTCCCTTGTGGTGCTTCTTTGTCTTCGTGGTGGTCGTAGTAGTGGTATCCGTGCTGGTGCTGGTGCCGGATGATCCAGCAGTGCCTTGAGCAAACGCGAGGCTGGCGCTCAGTGCCAATGCGCATAAAAGTGTGAGTAGCTTTTTCATGTATTCTCCTTTGACCTCTAAAGTGGACGACCTAGACCTCTGTGGGGGTAAATCGCCCGTATCATTAAATACCGGTCCAGCCATTCTGGCAACAGGCAAGTTGGAAAATAAGATTAAGATTTCAAAATCTAAAAGCCTGCCATTCCGCCAATGCGTCCCTGATTGCGCCCTGCTGCATGCTTGTGGCTTACACTCCTAGTTCCACCTAATCTGGTGATCTAAGATTTTTAAGGGCTGAATGCTGAATGCTGACCGCTGATTGCTTTTCTCAAAACAGCCCAAAGACGCCCACGCTATTCTGGGTTCCCACGTAGACCTTGCCGTTGGCGATGGTGGGAGTAATGAATTTATTCCCATCCCCAAAGCTGCTGTCTCTGCCGTTGGGCGCTTGGTTGCTGTTGTAGAGTTCGTTGCCCAGGTTGGTGGCATTGTAAGCATGCAACACGGCAGGACTGGAATTCTCCGTCGCCCACACAATAGCGTTGCTTGTGCCATTGGAAGAGATACTGGGGGTCGCCCCCGGATATCCATAGCTCTGCGGTGAATGGGACGTCGGCGAGATGTTCAAACGCGCATTGCTGAATTGGAAAGCGCGAATGGAAGCGCCGGTCGGTCCAAAATATACCGTACCGTTAAAGAAAGCCGGTGTGGACCTGATGCCTCCCGGGGCGCCCCCCGGCAAGTCCTGATAAAGATTTGGATTGCTGTTGGTGTTGGGGCTGCCCGTATTGAATTTTCCCATATTGTCGCGGTCTGCCAGATAGATATGGCCATCCTTCCCACCGCCGATCGCCAGGTGCCGGGTGTTGTTTAGGCTGTCGGTCATATCCGGCAAAAGCATGGCGCCGCCCGAGCCCAGGTCGGTATCGGCATTGCTCTCGTTAACGGTATCTGACATCGTGAAGTAGTCCGTCACGCTCAAGCTATTGCCCGCGGTAGAAAGTTTTACAAAGGCGTTGCCGTAGTCTCCGGAATTGGGGAAGCCGTTGGCGTTCAATGTGGAATCGAACGTGCCATTCCCCAGCATCTGGTATATGTTCCCGCTGCTGTCGGCAGCCAGGCCGTCGCCGGCATTCCAGAATGCCCCTTCACTGCCGTTGGGTGTGAGGTTGATGACGCTGGTTTGCGCCAGCGTGGTCTCATCATAGGCCATGATCCACGCTGTGTAAGGACCGCCATCGCAGTGAGACGACCAGGCAGTGTAGATCTTCCCGTTCAGCAAGAGCAGGCCGGGGCGCTCCTTATATTGCGCCGGATCGAAGACGACATTGCCGCTATGACTGTTGGCGCCGCTGCCCGGAAAGGTAGCGTGGATATCCACCGGCCCATTGAACAACTCTGCGCCTGTGGCCAGATCGAGAGCGTGCAGACGTTGGAAATAATTTCCAGATCCGTTTTTGCTCATGGCCACAACGTAGATCGCGCCATTGGCTCCCTTGTTGAGATCGATCGCGGGCGTGGCTGTGACCCCGATTTCAGGGGTGACTTGAGAGCAGCCGCGATCGTCCGATGGAGATTCTCCCGGCTTCATCACCACCGTCTGCCAGAGCTGCGTTCCTGCGTCAGCGTCAAACGCGTACACGCTGCCGTGCTCGGTAGCCACAAAAAGAATATTGTGAATTCCCTGATTGGGAATATTCATGGACGGTACGTAGAGCGGTTGTGCATCCACCTTTCCATCCACCGGAATCGTAAACAGATTGCCGAAGTGCGCCATGTTCACGTTTGCCGGTGTGAGTATTGCCTCATGCGAGTTCAGACCAGTGCGGGCATTGTCGTTATGATAGGTCAGCATTCCACTGAAAGGCGCGTTCACCTGGACTGAAACTGTCTTCGTCTGTGCCGGGGGAGAAAGAGTGGTTGCGGTGATCTGATGAACGCCCACGCTCAAGATCGTGGGTGTATACATGCCGGTGCTTGAGACAAGGCCGCTGCTATTGTTTCCTGCTCCCGCGCTATCTACGGACCAGGAGGCAGCCAGGTTGGCTGTGAACTGCTGGTTTTGTAAAACCGAGATCGTCGGCGGGCTCAATGGCGAAACCGTCAGCACGGGGACAACCTGGAGGGTCGTTGCGCCGGTCACGTTCTGTCCGGTAATGGCTGAACTTGCTGAGACGTTCGTGTTCCCGGTTCCAGCAAGCGTAGCTACATTATTGGCCATAGTGGCTACTGCGGATGCCGATGATGCCCACGTGGCCGAGCCGGTAAGGTTTTGTGTAGAGCCGTCAGAGAAAATTCCCGTGGCAGCAAAAGTGACTGGCCCCGCGTTCACCACCACTGCAGGGGCTGCCGGCGTAACCGTAATTGAGCTCAGCACGATGACTTGAAGATTAGTAGAACCGGTGACGCCGAGAGCGGTAGCGGAAATAAGCGTGCTGCCAGGGTTCGTGAGCGTAGCCGAGTTACCTGTCATGGTCGCAACCGAAGCGGCGGATGATGACCATGTGGCAGTCGCGGTAAGGTCCTGCGTGCTGTTGTCGGAATAATTTCCGGTGGCGGTGAAAGGAACCGGGCCCGCGTTCAAAAATACATGCTGCTTCGCAGGGGTCACCGTAATGGAATTCAGCACTACGGTCGTGGAAACTGTGAGCTGCACTGAAACTGACAGCGGTCCCTTGGACGCGGTGATAGTGACCGGCCCCTGAGTAGCGCCTGCGGTGACAACACCCGTGGAGGAATTCACCGTCGCAATGCTCATGTTCGAGGAGCTCCACTGCACTTGATTGGTGATGTTCTCAGTCATCGCCGGCTGTGATGCCGCAGCACGGAAGAATACCCGTGAGGCGCTGAATTGCAAGTTGTGTCCGGGTACCAGAAAGAAGTTCGAAGGCGAAATCTGCAAAGCGAAAGGACCGGATGGTGGTTTCGTTCCGGCCAGACCTGGAGTGGCCCAACCGAGCAGGAATGCCACTAGCAGAATTGCCGCCACAAGACTACGCGCGGCCACCAACCGCTGAAGGTCCAAGTCCCGGCATAACAATGACGATCCTAAGCGCAATAGACGGCTCCTTAAGGGCTTCCCATTCGGCGAACTCTGAATTTTGGAGGAGGATACAAGCAACGATATTGGCTTCCGCTCGTCCGAACAAGCACGAAGAAGGACACGTACCGTCGGTATCTATTGCCTGTCACCCCGACCTTCGCGGCGAAGTGGAGGGATCTGGGGTTTTGCGGGCACATGAAGGCTATCGGGGAAGATGCAAGGCAGCTTCATAATCGAGCCTTTTGACTTCCAAGCCTCGGCGTCCTCCCGCAGCGCTCTTATCCCACATTATGGGACTCCGTGCAGATTTCTAAAAGCTTCCACTTGCGATGCCCAGAAGGGCATATGGCCATTGTCCAAGGAAACACTTGATTTACCTGCGATTCCGCTTAGAATAGTCCGGCCCGACACAACTCAACCCCTTTCCGCCCAAGGGGGTCGAACCTTATAAATTTTTGGAGGATTTCCTCTGTGAGCACGAAGCTTACGGCTCGACCACTGTCTGTCTGTTTCTTCTCTCTTCTTATATTCGCGATTTGCCTGAGCATACCTTGTGGCATCCACGCCGGAACAGCCGGCACGCCATTGCCGGCGCCGGCCCTGGCGGCCAGCTATGGCAATCTGCCTCTCAGCTTTGAGCGCAACGATGGGCAGACGGATGCGCAAGCCAAGTTCCTATCCCGCGGCGGTGGTTACAGCATGTTCCTGACCTCCAATGGCGCTGTGCTCGTGTTAAGCAAGC
>Ga0070741_10010658_pt1 | contig 17267 bp, 12 predicted proteins | sample Coa_R1_4_FD_66440 | JGI IMG/M metagenome (GOLD analysis project Ga0070741, IMG submission 66440) | Surface soil microbial communities from Centralia Pennsylvania, which are recovering from an underground coalmine fire - Coalmine... | ecosystem: Environmental > Terrestrial > Soil > Unclassified ...
CTGGGGCTGGCGATCACGAAGTACCTCGTCGAGCAGCACGGCGGGACCGTCACTGCCGCGAGCGAAGGGGTGGGCAAAGGCTCGACCTTCACCGTTTCACTCCCGTTGGCGACGCAACCCTCGGAGGAATTCGGCCCGCGTGATGCCGATCGGGACCAAGCGCTGCCCGACCTCTCGGGTGTTCGCGTGCTCGTCGTGGAAGACGAGGCGGACAATCGCGATGTCCTTTCGACCGTCATGCGCCGCTGCGGCGCGGAAGTGCAGTGGAGCGGCAACGCACATGATGCACTGTCCACGCTCGACCGGTGGTCTCCGCACGTCATCATCTGCGACGTCGCGCTTCCGGGCATGGACGGCTGCGAGTTCCTCGAGACCGCGCGGGCACGACACAACACGCCGGCGCTTGCGCTCACCGTGTTCGGCTCCTCGGAACAGGAATCCCGCGTTCGACGCTGCGGATTCGAGATCTTCCGTCAGAAACCGATCGAGCCGGCCGACCTGGCCCATGAGGTCGCACGGCTTGCCCGGCTCTCACGGGGAGCGGGATCCGATCGCTGACGAGCGCTCCTCCGGCCGGGACCGCCCGCCGGCTCACCCTCGCGCCAACTGGCGCCGCCGGTTCTTCCGCTCCCTGGCTCCCCATGCGTACTTGTAGTCCTCGGCGCCGCGCAGGAAATCGAAGGTCGTCGCCCCGGCGCGCACGGCCTCCTCGATCGCGTGGGCGACGATGACCGTCCCCGGGCTCGACTTTTCGAGATCGGGATCGTAACCGCTGAGGTAGTAGTAGACGGTCTGGTGGTGGGCGAAGCCGTAGAAGACAGCGATCGGCCGCTCTTCGAGGTGCAGCATGTACATGCGTAGCGCGCCAGCGGCGAGCATAGCCCGCGCCACGTCGCGGTGGAACTGCTGGATGACCTCGTCAGCGAGCATTCCCGGCATGCCGCGGCGCTGCCAGCGGGCGGCATGCAGGGCGAACAGCGCGTCGAGGAATGGACCGAGGTTCTCGCTGTTAACTGCCTCGAACACCAGCCGCGACGATCGCGCGAGAGTTCGCCGGTAATAGCGCAACTTTTTCCGGAAATGAGTCGAGAGCAGATGTTCCAGCTCGTCGCCGGCCGCGTCGATCGACAAGACGAGACACGGATCCTGTTCCTCGGAATGATCAGACCACCCATCGGGCGGAGGGGCCACGAGCAACGGCGAGTCGCCACGCAGTTGCTGCAGATCCCAGAGCCGGCAATCGAGGCCGGCGAGAGCGTGCATCAAAGCGCCGGCGTTGTCGCCGAGCGTGTCGAGATAGTCGGAGATCCCCGTGCCGAGGAACAAACCGAGGGACTCGTCGCCATCGCGAACGATGTAGAGTGGGGCCAGAGCCTCCAGGCGGCCGGCGTCGCGCACGGCGATGGCGCACAGGTCATCCGATCCGAAGTGACGCCACCATGGCAGCAGCCACATGGGCGACTGGAACGGCGTGGCCCGCGGGTCGCGAAGCCACAGCTCGAGCCATTCCGGTTCGATCGCCGCCAGCGCGCCGGGAGTGTCGAGGATGTCGATCGTCACGGTGTGGTATTAAACACTGCCCGAAGAGGTTCTTCGCTGAAGTTCCTGTTTTCGCTTCTCGTCGCAACGCTGACGATCGCCGCCTGCAGCGACGTGGTGACGGTCGATACGGCGAAGGTCACGCGCAAGCCGCTGATCGTCCCGATTCTCGCCGACGGATCGCTCGAGCCGCCTCCGGGCGGCGAGATCCGGGCCAGCGAGTCGGGGATTGTCGCGCGAATCCTGGTCGGCGAAGGGCAATCGGTGGCACGCGGCACGGCCCTGGTGCAACTGTCCGATCCGGAGCTGGAACAACGAGTCTTCGCCAGCCGGAACGAGATGCTGCAGCTCGATGAAGAGGAGCGGCGTACCGCGGAGGAACTGACCCAGCAGCGGCAGGAACGCGACCGGCTTCGGAGCATCGCCGAGGCGGATCAGCGGCTGCTGCGCGCCGGCGCCATCACCGCGCAGCAGCAGAGTGCCGACGCGTTCGCGGCGCGGCAGGCTGACGATCGCGTGCGCCAGCTCGAATCGCAGGTCGCGTCGCTGAAGACGCGCAGGAGCGTGGCCGCCGATTCGGCGCGCGAACTCGAGCGGCGATTGTCCGTGCTGACCATCCGCGCGCCGATCGACGGCGTCACCTACAACCTGCCGCGGATGGCGGGGGAGCCGATCGTCCCCGGCCAGGTCGTGGGGATCGTCGCCGATCCGCGGCACCTTCGCGTGCGCGCGCGCGTTGACGCTCCCGATTTGCCGCGCATCCGGCCCGGGCAGCGCCTGATCGTGACTTTCGACGGGTTGCCGAACCGGAGTTGGCAGGGGGTGGTGCTGCTGGTCCCGCCCGGCGTGCGTCAATTCGGGGGGCGCGAAGTCGCGGAGGTCATCGGCGAGCTTTCGGACGACACGGCAGCGCTGCCGCCGAACGCGTCGGTAAACGTGCAGATCATCATCGGGGAAAAGCCGTCGGCGCTGGTGATCCCGCGCGGCGCGCTGATGCGCGATGGTGCGCGCCGCTTTGTTTTCCGCTTTGTCGGGGGGAAGGCGCGGCGCACGCCGATCGAGGTCGGGCTGATCGGTCCGAACGAGGTCGAGGTGTTAGGCGGACTGAGCGAAGGCGACTCGGTGATCCTCCCCGGTTCGGCCCCGCTGCGCGACGGCGAGAGCGTCCAGGTCTCGTCATGACCGTCGGCGTCGAAGTCCTCCGCACGGCCGTCGGCCGCTTTCGCACTCATCCGCTGCAGACGTGGCTGACACTGGCGGGCCTCATCGTGGGCACCGCGGCCATCATCATCATTGTGGCCCTCGGGCTCACCGGACGGGCGTTCGTCATGGCCCAGATCGAGGCGGTCGGATCGCACGTCATCTGGGCCAGCTACCAGGGGAATATCACCTCGGGCGTTTTTCGCGCCGTCGACGATCGGATCAACGAATCCGATGTGCGTGCGATCGCCGCGCGGACGGATCTCTTCGCCGGCGTCACACCGCTCGTGGAGCTGAAGGGAGTGGTCTCCGTCGAGTCGCACGCGGCCGACATCGCCGTGCTCGGCACCACGCCGAACTATCCGCGCGTGCGCAAAAACGTGAGCATCATTCGCGGGCGTTTTCTCGACGACGACGATCTGGAGCAGCGGGCAAAGGTCTGCGTGGTGAGCAAGCGCCTCTACGAGAAACTCTATCCCGACGACAACGCGCCGCAGAAGACGCTCACCACGCTCGGAATGACATTCCTCGTGATCGGCGAGTTCGAGAACCCGGTCGACACGATGGGGCAGGGGGAGATGAGCTCGTCCGATCTCATTTTCATTCCGATCACCGTGGCGTGGTTTTTCACGGGGACTCATCGCGTGGACACGCTGTTTGCCGAGGTGCGCGATTTCGACATGATCCCGGTGGCGAGCCGGACGATCGAGCAGACCCTTCGCGAGCGCCATCACGCCGGTGCGGTGTTCAAGGCCGAGAGCATGACCACGGTCGTGCGTGTGGCGAAGGCCATCTCCGCCGGGCTCATCGTGGTGTTCATCCTGGCCGCGGCGGTTTCGGTGATCGTCGGCGGCGTGGGCATCATGAACATCCTGCTGGCATCGGTGGAACACCGGACGCGCGAGATCGGGATCCGCCGCTCGCTCGGCGCGCGGAAAAAGGACATCCTTGCGCAGTTTCTCGTGGAGGCGCTGATCCTGGGAGGCGTCGGGTCGGCGGTCGGCGTCGTGTTCGGGCTGGCGATTCCGGTGATTTCGCGGACGTTCGTGCGGCAGGTGGCCATTCACGTCTCGCCGCTCTCGGCCGTGCTCGCGTTTCTCTTCTCGGCCCTGGTGACGCTCATCTTCGGCGTCGTTCCCGCCATGCGCGCCGCGAGCCTCGATCCGACGGAAGCGTTGCGGCATGAGTAGAACCAGAATCGGTACGGCGTGTTGCGCATTGCTCTTCGCCGCCGCCGCCCTTTCCGCGCAGCCGCTGACGATGCGCGAGGCGGTCGATCGTGCGGTCGCCAGCTCTCCCGAGCTGCGTGGGATGCGGGCCGCGGTCGCCGAAGCGACGGCGGGCAGCATGCTGGCGCAGCAGGCGTTTCGGCCTTCGGCGTCGATCTCCACCACTCCCGGCTACGCGACCGGGCTTCCGGTCTCGGTGCTCGGGAGCGTGCCGGCGATCGGGACGGTCGAGGCGCATCAGGTGTTCTTCGACATCACGAGCACGGCCAACGTTCTCACCGCGAGGTCCGACGTGGAGGCAGCGAATGCCGAACTCAATGCGCGCACGCGCGAGACAGCGCGCACGGTGGCGGAACTCCACGCGCGCGTGGCCGCCGATCAGATCGTGCTCGACGCGACGCGGCGCCGCGTCACCGCGTACGAGACCATCGTCTCCCGGGTGACCGCGATGCGCCGGGAAGGGCGCGCGCGCGATCTCGACGTCAACCGCGCCGCGGTTCAGGCAGCGACCGCACGCCGCGCGGAGCTGCAGGCGGAAACGGCGCTGCAGCTCGACGAGCTGCGACTGCGCCACATGATCGGCTGGCCGGCCGGGCAGCCGATGCAGATCGTGCCGGAGCCGCTGCCCGCGAGCGTCCCGATTCCCGCGGACGATCTCGCGGTCGCGCGGGCGAATGATCCCGCGCTGCGCAGCCTGGCCATTCGCATCGAGCAACTGCGACGCGCCACGGCGCTGCAGCGCAATCTCTTTCGCCCCACCGTCGCGGCGCAGATGCAGTACTCGCGTCTGTTTGATCGCTACGGCCGCTTCTACCTCAATTTCAAGCCCGACGATTTCAGCATCGCCGCCACGATCGACCTGCCGTTGTGGACCGGCGGGCGGCGCGCGGCGATTGTCTCCAGACTCATGGCCCAGTCCGAGCAGGCGGCGGCGCAACTGCAGCAGCGCAAGGACGAGGTCGAGATCGAGGTCCGCGAAGCGGAAGCCGGTCTGAAAGATGCAGTTGCGGAACGTGAGTTGGCCGGCCGCGTGCATGAGCTTGCGTCCGAGACTCTGCGCGTGGCCGAGGCCACGGCGAAGGAGGGTCGCGGAGAAGCCAACGACGTCACGCTTGCCGAGGCCGCCCTTGCGGAGGCGGACCAGGAAGTCGCCAGCGCGGAGCTTCACCTGCGGGTGGCGCGCGTTCGGCTGGCCGTCGTTCGCGGAGAGCTTCCCGAATCGAAACAGTGAAGTTATCGGCCAGTCATGTTTTGACGGATATAATCCCAGTTGTTGTTGAAAGGTCTCGTCCGTCTCAAACCCGGGAGCCGGCAGCGAGGGTGATGATCGGATGAGTGTTCACGAATTTCCCATCCCGGAACGGAATCTCCGGCCGGCCGAAGAGCCATCCAAGCTTGACGTCGCTGTCGAAGCAGCGCGGTCGCGTTTGTTCTCTCTGCAACACGCCGACGGCCACTGGTGCGGTGAACTGCAGGGTGACACGATCCTCGAATCCGAATACCTGCTTTTGCTCTACTACCTCGGACGCGCGGGAGAGCCGCGATTCGGCAAGGCGGCGGAGTACATCCGGCGCCAGCAGCTTCCGGGCGGCGGGTGGGCGCTTTACGCCGGCGGCCCGACGGATCTGAGCGCGACGATCAAGGCCTATTTCGTGCTCAAGATCGCGGGCGATTCGCCCGAGGATGCGCACATGCGGCGCGCGCGCGAGGCGGTGCTCGAGTTAGGCGGCATCGACGCCGCAAACTCATTCACCAAGATCTACCTGTCGATCTTCGGGCAGTACGAATGGTCGAAGTGCCCGGCGGTCCCACCCGAGCTGGTGCTGCTGCCGCGCTGGTTCCCGTTCAACATCTACAGGATCTCGTACTGGTCGCGGGCGATCATCGTCCCGCTGTCGCTGATCTGGGCCAAGAAGCCGGTGATGGCTGTGCCGCCGGAACTGTCGATCTCCGAACTGATCGCCCAGAAGCCGCTGCACGACGTGGGAACGGGGCGTCCGCGGCGCGAGCGATTCTGGCGGGCGTTCTTCAGCGTCGTCGACCGCGTGCTGAAAACCGTCGAGACGTTGCAGATCAAGCCGCTGCGCCGCCGGGCGATGCGACGGGCCATCGACTGGACGGTCGAGCATCTCGATCGCAGCGGCGGCCTCGGCGCGATCTTCCCGCCGATCATCAACACGGTCTTCGCCTTTCGGGCGCTCGGCTATCCCATCGAGCACCCGGTCATCGCCAGCCAGCTTCGCGAGCTGGAGCGCCTGGAGATCGAGGAGGACGGAACGATCCGTGTGCAGCCCTGTTTCTCGGCGGTGTGGGACACCGCGCTCGCCATCCACTCGCTGCGCGAGTCGGGGGTGCCCGAGGATGATCCGCGGTTGCTCGCCGGGGCGCGATGGCTGCTGCGCAAAGAGGTGCGCACCGCCGGCGACTGGAAGCACAACAATCCGGAGGGGGAGCCGGGCGGCTGGTTCTTCCAGTACGAAAACGATTTCTATCCCGATACCGACGACACATCGGAAGTGCTGCTGGCGCTCCATTTGGTCCGCTTCAGCGATCCCGAGGAGGAGCGCGCGCGGAAAGAAGCGGTCGCGCGCGCCGTCGCCTGGCAGCTCACCATGCAGAACAGGGACGGTGGCTGGGGAGCGTTCGACAAGGGCTGCGACAATGAGGTCCTGACCTTCATCCCGTTCGCCGACCACAACGCGATGATCGATCCGAGCTGCGAGGACATCACCGGACGCACCGTCGAGGCTCTGGTCTCCCTCGGATTCGACCGCCACGACAGCCCGGTCTGCGCCGCGATCCGCTTTCTGCATCGCAAGCAGGACTTCGGCGGGACGTGGTACGGACGATGGGGCTGTAATCACATCTACGGGACCTTCCTCGCGCTAAGGGGCCTGCGGGCCGCGGACGAGCCGATGGAGGACAACCGTTACCGGCGCGCCGCGCGATGGATGATCGAACATCAGAATGAGGATGGCGGCTGGGGCGAACTGCCGGCGTCCTATGACGAGCCGGCGCTCAAAGGAGTCGGTCCGAGCACCCCCTCCCAGACGGCGTGGGCTCTGCTGGCGCTGATGGCCTCGGGCCACGGCGATTCCCCCGCGGCGCGGCGCGGCGTGGAGTATCTCCTCACGAGGCAGAATCCGAACGGCGGCTGGGTCGACGATTTCTGGACCGGCACGGGCTTCCCCAAGGTGTTCTACTTGCGCTATCACCTCTACGCGACATACTTTCCCCTGTGGGCCCTGGCGGAATACCGCAGGCAGGCCGGGCGATGAGATTTCCGATCCATCTGACGACCGACACGATCCGCCTTCAGATGCGGAACGCCATTCGAAAGAATCAGCGCTATCCGTTCGTGCTGATGCTCGAGCCGCTCTACACCTGCAACCTCGCGTGCGTGGGCTGCGCGCTGGAGCGTCACACCGGAAAACTGTCCGACCGGCTGCCGCTGGAGGCTTGTTTCAAGGCGGCGGATACGTCCGCCGCGCCGGTGGTTTCGATCTGCGGCGGCGAGCCGACCATCTATCCCGAGCTGCCCGAGCTGGTCGCCGGTCTGATCGAGCGAAAGCGCCACATCTATCTTTGCACCAACGGACTGCTGCTCGACGAGCACGTCTACGGAGTCATCCCGCCGAACAAGCGGCTGATGATCAATGTCCACCTCGACGGCATGCGCGAGACACACGACATGGTCTGCGCGCGCGACGGCGTGTTCGACAAAGCGATGGCCATGATCCGGCGCGGCGTCGAGATGGGGCATCACGTGATGACCAACACGACCGTGTTCAAGGAGACGAAGATCGAGGAGATCGAAGAGCTCTGCGAGTTGCTGACCGGACTGGGCGTCGAGGGGATGCTCATCTCACCGGGCTATCAGTACGAATCGGTCGAACGCGACATCTTCCTCACCCGCGACGAGATCCGGAAGAAGTTCCGGCACATCCTGAAGATCTCGAAGAAGTACCGCCTCACGTCCACGCCGATGTTCCTCGAATTCGCCGCCGGCCTGCGCGACTACAAATGCTCGCCGTGGAGCACGGTCACCTACACGCCGCGCGGTTGGAAGGGGCCGTGCTACCTGATCGGCAAAACCTATTCCGAGTCGTGGGACGAGTTCTGGACCGGTACGGACTGGGAGTATTGGGAATCGCGCGAGGACGATCTCTGCCAGAACTGCGCGATGCACTCCGGCTTCGAGGCCTCGGTGGTCCGGGAACTGCCGAAGCATCCGGGAGACATGCTGCGCATGGCCGCCTGGAACCTCCTCGGGTGATTGGACTGTCCCTCACCCGGCGCTTCGCGCCATCCTCTCTCCGCTTGCCGGGAGAAGGGGCGGATGAGGGGCCGGCGTGAGCAACGCCGACATCGATCTGGTTGCCGGCGGCACCGGCTTCATCGGAGCGCACGTCGTGCGGCGTCTGTTGTTGCGGGGCCGCCGCGTGCGGTGCCTGGTGCGCGCCGGGAGCAATCGCGCGAACCTCGCGGATCTGCAGGTCGAGATCGTGGAGGGAGATCTCCTCGACCGCGATTCACTGCGCCGGGCGATGAGCGGAATCGATACGCTCTATCACTGTGCGGCCGATTACCGTCTCTGGTCGCGAAGACGTGGCGAGGTATTCCGCACCAACGTCGAAGGGACGCGCAACGTCCTGAGTGCAGCGGCCGAAGCGCGACCGCGGCGCATCGTCTACACGAGTTCGGTCTCCGCGGTCGGCCTCGAGCCGGACGGGTCACCGGCGACGGAACGGACGCCGATCCATCCCGGCGATCTCATCGGCGAGTACAAGAAGAGCAAGCACGAGGCGGAGCTGCTCGCGCGAAAGGCGGCGGAGGAGGGGCTGCCGCTGGTGATCGTGAATCCGTCCACGCCGGTCGGCGAGCTGGACATCAAGCCGACGCCGACCGGGCAGGTGATCGTCGATTTTCTGAACCGGCGCATGCCCGCGTATGTCGACACCGGCTTGAACCTGATCGATGTGCGCGACGTCGCGGAGGGGCATCTGCTGGCCGCGGAAAAGGGGGCGGTCGGGGAGCGATATATTCTCGGCAATCGGAACATGACCCTGCGCGAACTGCTGGAGACTCTGGCCGGGCTGAGCGGCGTTCCCGCGCCGCGAGTGCGGTTGCCGCATGCGATCCCGATCGCCTGGACGGCGGTGGCCACGGCGTGGTCTCGTGTGACGGGACGGCCTCCGCGCGCTTCGTTCGACGCGGCGCGCATGTCGCGACATCGGATGTTTTTTGATTCCGCCCGCGCGGTGCGCGAGCTGGGGTTGCCGCAGACTCCGGTCGAAGAGGCGCTGGCGCGCGCCGTCGCCTGGTTCCGGGAACACGGATACGTGAAAGAACAGTGATGCGATCGATCGCCATCGTCACCGCGCTCGCCGAGGAGCTGGCGCCGCTGCTGCGGAGCGCCGAGATCGAACGACGCCTCATGGTCGCCGGGCGACGCTGTGCGATCGGCACGCTGCACGGGATCCCCGTAGCCATGATGGCCGGTGGCGACGGCCTCGCGTGCGCCGAATCGTCTGTGCGCGAGCTCTTGAACACGGTCGAGGCCTCACGCGTGATCGGGATCGGCATCGCCGGTGCCCTGTCGAGCGACCTGAAGCGCGGCGAAATCGTGCGCGCGGCGCGCGTCATCGCCGAGGATGGGACGTCGATCGAATGCGATGCGACGCCGGGCGGCGTGACGCTCCTGACCGCGAATGCGATCGTCACCGGCTCCGCCGAGAAACGCGCGCTCGCCTCGCGGCACCCGCAGGCGGCGGCGGTGGACACGGAATCGCTCGGGTGGGCGCGCGCCGCCGCGACGGCCGGCGTTCCGGTCTCCATCTTCCGGGTCATCTTCGACCGTACGGACGAGGATTTGCCGCGCATCGTTGCCGCGGCGCACGGCCGAGTCGACCGTGGCGCGGTCGTGCGTCAGGCGCTTCTCCATCCGGCGATCATCCCCGATCTAATCCGCCTGCGCGGCCGGATCCGCGAAGCCGCGGAAACGATCGCCGAATTCGTGACCACGAACGTCGCCGGTCCGACTGACGAACTGGAGAAATATCTCCAGCAGACGAGCCGCACATTCGCGCTCTGCATCCCGCTCCTTCCGCCGCCGACGCGCCAGGAGGTGACTCTGGCGTATCTGCTGTTTCGAATTGCCGACACGTTCGAGGACGCGAGCGAATGGCCGGCGGCGATGCGCGTGCGCGCGCTTGCCGATTTCTGCGAACTGCTTCGTGACCCCGATGCTGAGGCCGCGCGGCGTCTGGCGCATGAATGGCAGACCAGCCACCCGACCGCGCACGCCGGCTATCTCGATCTGCTGGCGCACGTCCCCGCGGTGCTCGACGCGTTCCGTGCGCTTCCGGCGGCGCCCAAGGAGATCATGCGCACGCATGTCATCCGTTCCGCGGAGGGGATGTCGGGATATGTCTCACGCACGACGCCGCAGGGGAACCTGCAGCTCACCGACCTCGCCGATCTGCGGCAGTACTGCTACACCGTGGCGGGGATCGTCGGTGAGATGCTCACTGAACTGTTCCTCCTCGGGTCGGAGCGACTGGCGCCGGTGGCTCAGGACTTGCGCGAACGTGCCTCGACTTTCGGAGAAGCGTTGCAGCTCGTGAACATTCTGAAGGACGCGGCGTCCGATCGCTCCGAGGGGCGCACCTACATTCCCGGGCAGGTCCCGGTCGGGGAAGTGTTCGCGCTCGCGCGAGCCGATCTCGATGTGGCTACCGATTACACGCTGCGGATGCAGCGGGAAGGGGCGCCGCGCGGCGTGGTGGCCTTTGCCGCGCTGCCCGTGGCGCTGGCACGCGCCACGCTCGATCGCGTGGAGAAATTCGGGCCGGGAGCGAAGGTCAGCCGCCCCGAGGTGTACCGCATCGTGCGCCGTCTGGACCGTTCGCTCGACGCCAACAAGCCCGCGCTGGAGCGGAGCTGATGTTGATCGTCGCGCTGGCCGGGCTCTGTGCTTCGATTGTGTACACAATTTTCGCGGTCATTCGCCTCGTGACTTTCCCCCCTCCCGCGGAGCGGGGAGAGGGTGGCCCGAAGGGCCGGGTGAGGGGTGTCACCATCGCCAAGCCTCTTTGTGGCGCTGAGCCGGAGTTGCTGGAGAATCTCCGCTCATTCCGCGAGCAGGATTACCCCGACTTCGAGGTGCTCTTCGCGGTCGGTGATCCGAATGACGAGGCACTGCCGGTGGCCGGGCAACTCGGTGAGGTGATCGTCGCCGCGCGCGCCGAGGGCGGGAATCGCAAGGTTAACAGCCTGATCGCCATCGAGGAGCGCGCGAAGGGCGAGATCATCGTCGTCGCCGACAGCGACATGCGCGTCGGCCCCGACTACCTTCGCTCCATCGTCGCTCCCTTCGAGGACGAACGCGTTGGCGCGGTGACGTGTTTGTACGTTGGCACGACCCCTCACCCGCCGCTTCGCGGCACCCTCCCCGCGCCGCGCGGGACGAGCGGAGTTGAGCCTCTCGTTTCCCGCCTCGGCGCGATGTACATCAACGAATCGTTTCTCCCCTCCGTGCTCGTCGCCCTCGCCCTTCAGCCGCTCGACTTCTGCCTCGGCGCGACGATGGCCGTCCGGCGCCCGGCTCTCGATTCCATCGGCGGCTTTTCCTCGCTCGCCGGATATCTCGCCGACGACTACATGCTCGGCCAGCGCATGCGCGCGGCCGGGTGGGAGGTGCGGCTGGCGCCGTACGTCGTGGAGAACGTGGTCTGGGAGCCTTCGTTCGGCGATCTGTTTCTGCACGAACTCCGCTGGGCGCGTACGATTCGCACGGTGCGCCCGATCGGCTATTCTTTTTCGATCCTGACCATGATGTTTCCGTGGGTGGTAGCGGTCTTGCTGCTTTCGCGATTCTCGCGGCCGGCGCTCTGGATGGCTGCCGCGACGCTCGGATTGCGTCTGCTGCTGCACCTCACGGTTCGATGGAAGCTCCGGCTGGCCCGGCCGGCGGCGGTGTGGTGGATCCCGTTGCGCGATGCACTGACATTCGTCGTTTACGCTGCGAGTCATTTTGGAAGGAGCGTCCAATGGAAAGAGGCGCGGTTCAAGGTCTCGACGGACGGGCAGCTTCACGCCGGTCGAGCACGCCCGTGAAGAAAACGCTGTTCCTGAATCCTCCGTCGTTCGAGGGATTCGACGGCGGAGCGGGATCGCGGTATCAGGCCAAGCGCGAGGTGCGTTCGTTCTGGTATCCGACGTGGCTGGCGCAGCCGGCCGCGCTGGTGCCGGACAGCAAATTGATCGACGCGCCGCCGCGCGGTCTTTCGCTCGACGACATTCTCCCGCGCGTGGGCGACTACGAACTGTGCGTGATGCACACCAGTACGCCGTCGTTCCGCAACGACGTGAAGATCGCAGAGGCGATCAAGGCGGCGAATCCGAAGATGATGCTCGGCTTCGTCGGCGCACACGTGGCGGTCTCGCCCGAGGCATCGCTGCAGGCCTCGCCGGCGATCGACTTCGTGGCCCGCAACGAGTTCGATTTCACCATCCTCGAGGTGGCCGAGGGACGCTCGTTTGCCGAGATCGACGGACTGAGCTATCGCACGAACGGCGGAATCGTCCACAACCGCGAGCGCGCCATCCTCGAGGAGATGGATCGCCTGCCGTTCGTCGTCGATGTCTACAAACGCGATCTGGTCGTCGAGGACTACTTCAACGGATACCTGCTGCATCCGTACATCTCGTTCTACACCGGGCGCGGATGCCGCTCGAAGTGCAGCTTCTGCCTGTGGCCGCAGACGGTCGGTGGGCATCGCTACCGCACGCGCAGCGCGGAACACGTGGCGGCGGAAGTGAAGCTGATCCCGAAATACTTCCCGCAGGTGCGCGAGGTCTATTTCGACGACGACACGTTCACCGACAACCGCCCGCGAGCCGAGGAGGTTGCACGCCTGATCGCCGACGCCGGCATCCCCTGGTCGTGCACCGCCAAGCCCGATGTCCCGTACGACACGCTGAAGGTGCTGAAGGAGAACGGTCTGCGTCTGCTGCTCGTCGGCTACGAGACCGGGAGCCAGCAGATCCTGAACAACATTCGCAAGGGAACGCGCATCGACATCGCGCGCCGTTTTTCTGACGACTGCCACAAGCTGGGCATCCTGGTGCACGGAACGTTCATCGTCGGGCTTCCGGGGGAGACGCGCGAGACGATCGAGGAGAGCATTCGCTTTGCCAAGGAGGTCAATCCGCGGACGATTCAGGTTTCGCTGGCCGCGGCCTATCCGGGGACGGAGTTGTACGCGCAGGCGGTAAAGAACGGATGGCTGCTGGAGAACCACCTCGTGGCCGACACCGGCTGTCAGGTGGCGTCGCTGAACTATCCGAACCTGTCGCATCACGAGATCTTCGAGGCGGCGGCGACGTTCTACAAACGTTTCTATTTCCGGGGCGGGAAGATCGCCGAGATCGTGGGCGAGATGATCGCCAGTCCGCACTGGCTGGGGCGGCGGCTGCGCGAGGGGGTGGAGTTCTTCCGCTTCCTGGCCACGCGGGAGGAGAGCGCCTGAAACGGCTGATCGTCACCGCCGACGACTTCGGACTCGCGGTGCCGGTCAATGAAGCGGTCGAGCAGGCGCATGGCAACGGGATTCTCACCGCGGCGAGCCTGATGGTGGCCACGCCGGCGGCGGCGGATGCAATCGAACGCGCGCGCCGCATGCCGTCGCTCAAAGTCGGATTGCACGTGGTCGTCGTCCGCGGCCGGCCGCTGTTGCCGCGCGAACGCATCCCCGATCTGGTCGACGAGGACGGCATGCTGCCGCGCGATCTCTTCCCCGCCGGGGTGCGGTTCTTCTTCCGCCCCGCGGCGCGCGCGCAGCTCGAGGCGGAGATCCGCGCGCAGTTCGAGCGCTATCACCAGAGCGGGCTGCCGCTCGATCACGTCGACGCACACAACCACATGCACGTCCACCCGACCGTGTTCAGCACGATCCTTCGCGTCGGCCGCGAGTACGGCATGCGCGCGATCCGCATCCCGTACGAGCCGCCGGGCTCGATGCTTCTCTCGCCGTGGATCGCGCTGATGCGCGCGCGGGCGCGGCAGGCGGGGTTGGTCACCAACGACGCCATTTTCGGGATCCGCGACACCGGCCACTTCACCACCGATCGCGTCCTGCGCGTCCTCGACACGCTGCCCGAGGGGCTCTCGGAGATCTACTTTCACCCCGCGACGTCGGACGACGTCGGCGATGATCCGCTCGCCGAGTCGTATGAGCGCCGCGCCGAGCTGGCCGCGCTGACCAGTCCCGTGGTGGCGGCGAGGTTGCGCGAACGGGGAATCGTCGGCGTATGACGCCCCCCCTCATCCGCCCTCCGGGCCCCACAAGCGGGGAGAAGGGAGTTGAGGCTGGCAGCCGCGAAGCGGCGGGTGAGGGGATGACGATTCTCCGAAGGCTCCTCCTTCTCGCCGGCCTTGCCGCATTCGCCATCCTTCTCTGGAAGCTCGATCTCCGTGTGGTGTTGCAGACCGTCAGCCGCGCGGGCATCGGAATCTTCTTCGTGCTCCTGCTCGAAGCGGGGACCGTGACGCTCAACGCAATCGGCTGGCGGCTGTCGTTCGAATCGCACGCCGGGCGCGAGTACGGGATCGGCGAGCTGGCGCGGCTCTGGCTGGCGATGGACGGCATCAACTACTTCGTCCCGACCGGCACCATCGCCGGCGAGATCGCGCGCGCCTCGATGCTCCGCGACATCCATCCGCTCGAGGTACGCACCGCCTCCGTGGTGATCTCGCGCATCGCGCAGACCATCGCCCAGATCACCTTCGTTCTCGCCGGGTTCACCTTCCTCGTCTCGCAGTTACGGAGCATCCGTCGTTTCGGGTGGATTGGCCCCGTCTCGCGATGGGCGCTGATTGCGATCACCATCGTGATGATCGTGTATGCGGTGGTTGTCTGGATTCGCAGCCCCGTCCGAGCCGAAAAGCCCGCGGGAGCGCCCGCACTTCATCGCTTCTTCGGGCGGCTTGGGACCTACTTCGCGGTCCATCCGTGGCGATTCCTCTCCGCGGTGCTCGTTTTCATGGCCGGCTATCTCTGGCCGTGCGTGGAGGCCTGGTGGATCTGCCGCCTCATCGGCGTGCCGGTGCCGGTGGCGACGGCGATCACCATCGAGATCCTCTCGGTGGCCATCGACGGCGCGCTCTTCCTCGTTCCAGCGAAAGTGGGGACGCAGGAGCTCGGCAAAACCGCGATCTTCTCGCTGCTCGGCCTGCCGCTGAGCGCGGGGGCGGCCTTCGGCATCATCCGTCATGTCAGGGAGATCGCCTGGAACCTGGGAGGTTTGGCGATTTACTCCCGTCATGGCACACGTCCGGAACGAGCTTTGCTATAAGATTGGGGCTTAAATGAGCGACTCTGCGTCGGGGGATCAGAGCGCGACTGCTCGAGGTGATCCGTGTCCATTCTCGATCGAATCAATTCCCCGCGCGATCTCGACTCGCTGACGTATCCGGAGGTCGCGGAGGTAGCGGCCTGCTGCCGCGACGTGATCATCGACACGATCACGAAGCGGGGAGGCCATCTCGCGTCGAACCTCGGCGCGGTGGAGCTGACGCTCGCGCTCCATCGCGTCTTTCACAGTCCGAAAGACCGCCTGATCTGGGACACCTCGAACCAGACCTACACCCACAAACTGGTCACCGGACGCCGCGACCAGTTTCCGTCGATTCGCACGCCGGGCGGGCTGTCGGGTTTCGCCGAACCGCGCGAGAGTGAGCACGACACGCTCGCGGCCGGCCACGCCGGCACCGGGTTGTCATACGCGCTCGGCACGGCAGTGGCGCTGCAGCACGATCCCGCGGAGCCGTACGTGGTGGCCATCGTCGGCGACGGTGCGCTGACCTCGGGGCCGAGTTACGAGGCGCTCAACAACATCGGGCACCTCGATCCGAAGCGATTCGTGGTGATCTTCAACGACAACGGCTGGTCGATCTCCGCGAACGTCGGATGGCTGACGCGCTGGCGCAATCGGATCATGCTCGATCCGAAATACCAGCGGCTGCGGGGCGCGAGTCACGATCTGATCGCCAAACTTCCGCACGGTTCCCGCGCCTGGGAGCTGGCGCGCAAGGTCAAGACCTCGGTCGAGGGGTTCATCCTCCCGAACACGATCTGGGAAGAGATCGGCCTCTACTACATCGGCCCGGTCGACGGGCACGATCAGGAAGAGCTGGAAGGGGCAATGAAGCTGGCGCGCGAGACCGCGGGGAAGGGTGCGCCGGTGGTGGTGCATGTCCTGACCCAGAAGGGGCGCGGCTATCCGCAGGCCGAGGAAAACCCGTCGCGGTTCCATCAGCCGGGGACGCCGCTGGCGGGAGCCGGCTCGGCGCCGAGATACACGTACTCGCAGGTGTTCGCGCGCACGCTGATCGATCTGATGAAGGACGACCCGCGGATCATGGCCATCAGCGCGGCGATGCTGGAGGGGACGGCGCTGGTCGAGGTGCAGAAGGAATTTCCGAATCGCGTGTTCGACGTCGGCATCGCCGAGGAGCACGCGGTGATCATGGCCGCGGGGATGGCGAAAGAGGGACTGCGGCCGATGGTGGCCATCTACTCGACGTTCCTGCAGCGCTCGTTCGATCAGATCATTCATGACGCGGCGCTGCAGTCGCTGCCGGTGACGTTCTGCATCGACCGGGCGGGCCTGGTCGGTGACGACGGCAAGACGCATCAGGGAGTGTTCGACATTGCCTACACGCGCGTCGTGCCGAACCTGGTTGTGGCGGCGCCGAAAGACGAAAACGAATTGCGGCACATGCTGAAGACGGCGCTCGACTCGAACCGCCCGTTCGCCATCCGCTATCCGCGCGGATTCGGGCTTGGCCTGGCGCTCGATCCGGCACTGAAGACGATCCCCATTACGGCGGAGATGCTGCGGCAGGGGAGCGACCTCAATCTGATCGCCTACGGCTCGATGGTCAACCCGGCTATGGAAGCGGCGGCCGAGCTGGAACGGCGCGGGATCGATTGCGGCGTGATCAACGCGCGCTTCGCCAAGCCGCTCGATGTGGCCATGCTGCAGCGCGCCGCGCAGCTCGCGCCGCGCATGCTGACCCTCGAGGAACACCTCGTCACCGGAGGCTTCGGCAGCGCGGTGCTGGAGGAGGTCGGGCGGTGGCCCGTGCAGCCGGCCCTGGTGCGCGTGCACGCCATTCCCGATCAGTTCATCGATCACGGGCCGCAGGCATGGCAGCGGCAGAAGTTCCGACTCGATCCGGCGGGCATCGTCGAAGTCGTCGGCGAGCTCTATCCCGACCTGACCGCGGCAAAG
>Ga0070741_10010659_pt1 | contig 17266 bp, 24 predicted proteins | sample Coa_R1_4_FD_66440 | JGI IMG/M metagenome (GOLD analysis project Ga0070741, IMG submission 66440) | Surface soil microbial communities from Centralia Pennsylvania, which are recovering from an underground coalmine fire - Coalmine... | ecosystem: Environmental > Terrestrial > Soil > Unclassified ...
TGGCGGTGGGCCGCGCGCAACGCGGCCACGGACCGCGGCAGACACGGGACCTTGCCGGGGTTGCCCGCCAGCCCCGGGATCCCGTCCGCCCCCGGGAAAGTCCCGAAGTAGGAGTCAAACGAGCGGTTCTCCTGCATGATGATTACCACGTGGCGGATCTTGTGGATCCCGCGGAGACTGGGCTCGGGCGGCGCGTGGAAATTGGTCTTGATCTCGGCGTGCGGCTTCGAGCTCGACGCACCCCCGCACGCGACCACGAGCCCCAGACAGGCGGCAACGATCGCCAGCGCGCCGAGCCACCACGCCCTACGAGCGGGCATGGGCTGCAGGCGATGACTGGGCCGGGGCGGTGGCATGGTTCAACGGAGGCCTCCACCCCAGATCCCGTGCGGGGCACGGCAGCGGACTTCGTCGCTGGGCGGCAGTCTACCCAGCACACGCGCTAATACGCGCCAGCCTCAGCGTCCCAGCAGGACTCGCAGCAAGAACCGCAGCAAGCCGACCGCAGCCACCGCAGCCGCTGCCCCCGCGACGGTGAGCCCGATCGAACGTCCGACGGCGGCGGTGGCCGCCAGCACAACGACGGCGGCGATCGCGACCGCGGCGATGCCCACGCCGCCAAGCCACGCTGGGTCGCGGCGCGGGCCGGTCAACGCCTCGGCGCACACCAGCAGCGCAGCCGCGATCGCGGGGACCAGAAAGGTCTCGGTCATGCCGCCACCGGCCTTCGCAGCCTGCGCTTGCCCTCAGAGGTGACGGCGAGCGGCACCTGGAGCGGCTCGTCGTCGCGCCAGCGGGCGACCGGAGCGCCCAGCTCCCGCAGGCGCGTGCGCACGGCCTCGCGCTGGAGCAGCCACAGGCGGTAGGCGAGCTCACCCGAGCGGCCCGCTCCGGCTTGCGCGAAGGGCTCGGGCGAGACCTCGATCACCGCCAGGTCGAAGCCGCGCGCCCGGAGATCGAGCAGCGCGTTGATGTAGCGGTCGTCAAGCAGCGGCGAGATCCCGATGATCAGCGCCTTCGGCGGCAGCATCCGGCGCGGAACGAATGACACGTCCTTTTGGGCATAGGAGAAGACGACCTCGCTCCCCAGCAGGGCGTCGATGATGCGGTATAGCTGCTCGAGACCCAGCCGCGCCCGCACCCCGATCAGGGTCCCACCGAAACCGACCGCCCCGACGCGATCCTTGCGCGCCAGGTAGGCGGCGGCGAGTGACGTTGCGGCCCTGACCGCCAACGCAAGCGTTCCCCCTCCGCCCGTGCCTGCCGCCTCGGCAAAGGTGTCCAGGAACAGAATCACGTCGGCGTTGCGCTCGGGATGGCGCTCGGAAACGTATGGGGTGGCGCGCCTCGCCGTCAGACGCCAGTTGATCCGCCGCAGCCGATCGCCTGAGACAAATGGACGGTTCTCGGCGAATTCGATCCCCTCGCCGCGGTCGCGTGCGGTACGGCTGCCCGTCGTGGCCTGCAGTTCGAGCGGTGCAAGCAGCAGGCGGAGCGTTTCCCGGCTCGGCAACGCACGCAGCCGGCCCAGAGTGACCTCAGACAGTTCGTATCTGATCAGCCCGAATCGGTCCGTTGCGCGAGCGCGGAGGGAGCCGAGGTCGTAGGCGCCCCAGCGGCTCGCGCGCAGCCCGAGGTCGATCTCGCATAGGCCGCCCGCGGCGAGCCGCCGCGGCCAGCTCAGAGGCGCCCCGGCCACGTCCACGCCCGCGCCGAGCGCAAGCTCGAGCGCCAAGCCGTCAACCGCAGAGCCCGCCATCACGGTCAAGCAGACCAGGACCGGCTCGTCCTCGAGCGCCCGCCGGCGCGCGACGGTCACCTCGATTGTGAGCTGCGGCTTGCGGGTTAGCACGAGCCCGACCGCGACGTAGACCGCGAACGGCGCGGCGATCGCGACCAGCTGAGGCAGTCCGAGCGCCAGTCCCGCCACCGCCCCCACCGCGGCCGCCGCGACGTACAGCTGCAGCTTGCGGGTGGGCGAGGCTCGCATGGCCCTGCGCTCAGCGCCCCGGTTCGGTCGGCGGCGTGGGGACCGACTCGAGGCACTCGCGCACCACGTCGTCTGAATCGACCTGCTGGACCCACAGCTCAGGCCGCAGGGTCAGCCGGTGGGCCAGCGCGGGCACGGCGAGCGCCTTGACGTCGTCAGGCACGGTGAAGTCGCGTCCGTCGAGGACCGCCCGGGCGCGCGCGAGCTTCATCAGCGCCAGCGTTCCGCGCGGACTTGCACCCACCTGCACGCTGCGGCTTTCCCTGGTGGCGCCGGCGACGGCCACGATGTAGCGACCGATGCTCTCGGAGACGTGAACGCCCTCGATGGCCCGCTGCATCGCCAGCAGCTGCTCGCGGCTGACCACGGGACGAAGTTCGGGCTCATCGATCTGGCGTTCCAGGCGCCGCTCGAGGATCACCCACTCGTCCTCGGGGGAGGGATACCCGACGCGCAACCGGATGAGGAAGCGGTCCAGCTGGGCTTCGGGCAGCGGATAGGTGCCCTCATACTCGATCGGGTTCTGGGTCGCAAGCACCAAGAAGGGCGGCTCCAGATGCCGGGTGCGCTCCTCGACCGTGACCTGGCGCTCTTGCATCGCCTCCAAAAGCGCGGCCTGCGTCTTGGGCGGCGCGCGGTTGATCTCGTCGGCCAACAGGACATTGGTGAACACCGGGCCGGGCCGGAACTCGAACTCGCTGGTGCGCTGGTTGAAGATGGAGGAGCCGGTCACATCTGAGGGCATCAGGTCGGGGGTGAATTGCACACGCGCGAACTGTGCGCTCGTGACCGCGGCAAACGAGCGTGCCATGAGAGTCTTGGCGAGGCCCGGGTAATCCTCGATCAGGACGTGGCCGTCGGACAGGAGCGCCATCAGCGCGAGCGCCAGCGCGTCTCGCTTGCCCACGACGGCGCGTTGCACCTCGTCGAGGATCGCGTTCGCGTGCCCCGCGACCTGGTCCAGCTCGAGTCCCTCGACGCGCTCACTCACAGTCGCTCCAGCCTGTGGACCAATTGCTCGAACTCCGAGAGCGTGAGCCCGGGGGCGCGACGGTCCTGCGGCCGTGGTCGATCGGGACGCACGACCTCCCACAGCTCCTCACCCAGCAGCGCCCTCGCTCGCTGCGGCTCCGAGTCCAGGCGGACGCCCTCGCGGCGCAGCAGCGGGTCAGCGATCTCGCGCAACAAGGGCCTCACGCGTACCTGTACGTCTCCAGCCGACTGGCGCCCCGCGCCGACCACCCGCTCGATTCGCTGCAGTGCGTCCGGACGCGAGGCCGAATGAGGACGCCGTCTCGCGCGCGGCCGCGGAGAGACACGGGGCACTAGCGCCGCCAAGACCAGGGCCCCCACCACCACCGCGGCAACCTCTAAAACGAGGCTCATAGACGTTGCTCCAAATGCGCCGTCACGCTCGGAGCTCTTCTCGAAGAGCGCTCAGCGCGGCGATGGCCTGCTCGCGCAACGGCTCACCGACGCGCCCGACACCGAAGCGCGCCCGCTCAAACAGCGATGTCAGCGTCTGCAGCGGCCGCGCGCTCAGCTCCAGGTGGTTGTGGGCGCGGCCCGAGTACTCGCGCGGTGCCTCCCAGTCGCGACGCGGCAGGCCCGCGTCCGCGAGCGTGGTCTCCATCCTGCGATAGGCGGCGATCACCGCGCGCCGGGGATCAGGCTCGTCGCGAAGGTCTTCGAGAGATGCCTCAACCGCATCGCTCAGTGCCGTAGCGGCCTGCATATCGGGCTCTGGCTCGGCGCCGGCGCCGAGCCGGTTCCTGTAGGCGACCACCAGCAAGACCGCGCCGGCGCCAAGCAGGACCACCCCGACCACGGTCGGCAAGATCCACGTTGGCGGGGCATACGACGAGAAATGCCCCGGCTTGGGCGCCCTCCCCGCCCGCGGCACCACGTTTCCGTGGGGCCTGATCGGCGTCCGCGCTCGGGAGCCCTCAATCGCGGCGGCCACCAGCACCGCGCCCAGCGCGAATGGAACCAGCAGCGCCACGAACTTGGCCGTCCGCGAGATCCGGAACTCCCTTACCAGCGCCTCGTCCTTCTTACGCCGACGTAGCAGCGGCCACCCGACGGTTACCAGGATGCCGGCCAGCGCCACCAAAGCGCCCGCAGCGACCAGCACAAGCGCCCACGGCGGAGCGTTTATCTGCGACTGCCCGCCGCCCACCGGCGGGACCGTTTGTCCCTCGCCACTGAGCGGCTTGCGGCTCGCGATCGCCGTCACCAGGAGCAGGCCCACGACAGTCAAGGCGACGGCGAGCGCCATCGGTGGCCCACCTCTGCCCTTCTGTGCGAAGGCTTTCAGCTGCAACCTCCCATCTTCAGGCGCTCAGGCCACTCCCGCCAGCGCCTCGACGAGCGCGCGTTTGGTCTCCTCGAGCGCCTGGGGCATGACGCGGGTGTCGGCGAGCACCGGCATGAAGTTGTTGTCCCCCTGCCAGCGGGGAACCACGTGCAGATGGAGGTGGTCGGCGATTCCGGCGCCCGCCACCTCGCCGAGATTGAGCCCAACGTTGAACCCGTGCGGCGCCATCGCGCCCCGCAGCGCCGCGACGGCCCGGCGGGCAAGCGCAAGCAGCTCTCCCGCCTCCGCCTCGTCGAGTTCCTCGAGCTCGCCCACGTGCCGTAGTGGCGCCACCATCACGTGCCCGGACGCATAGGGGAAGGTGTTGAGGATGGTGAAGCAGCGCTCGCCGCGGTCCACGACCCACTTCGCATGTTGCTCCTCCCCCTCGGCGGCCGCGCAAAAGACGCAGCCAGAACCTTTATCGGAAACGATGTACTCAAGCCGCCACGGTGCCCAGAGCGGTCGTTCTGGCATAAAGTCGAGTCTATGTCGCAGACATCCGGGATGACCCAGGAGCAGACCAACGGGTACGTGGAGGCTCTGGCAGAGCTCGCCGTGCGCTTTGGTGCCAACGTCCAACCGGGCCAGGTGGTGGACCTTCATTCAGAGCCCGGGAAGGAGGCCGTGGCCCGCGCCGTGGCCCAGGAGGCGTACAGAGCCGGCGCGAAGTTCGTCGACCTGCGGGTGTTCGATCCCTATCTGAAGCGGGCTCGCGCCCAGTACGCAGACCCGGAGACGCTGCGCTTCGTCCCGTCGTGGTACGGCCAGCGGACGCTTGCCCTGGGCGACTGCCGAGCGGCCCGGATCATGCTCACGGGACCGGTGGCCCCGCGCATCATGGAGGACGTCGACCCGGCGCTCGCGGCCCGGGACATGCTTCCCGCCACCCCCGAGTCGCTCCAGGTCGTCAATCAGAGAACTACCAACTGGACGATCTTGCCGTGTCCGACGCCCCAGTGGGCAGCGCTCGTCCATCCGGACCTCGAACCGAGCGAGTCTGCAGCGCGTCTCTGGGACGAGGTCGCACACGTGTGTCGCCTCGATGAGCCGGACCCGCCGGCCGCCTGGCGCACGCGCCTTGAGCGGCTTTCCGAAATCGCCACGCGCCTCGACGGCCTGAGGCTCGACTCGCTGCGCTACGCGGGGCCCGGGACCGATCTGACCATCGGTTTGCTGGACTCAAGTCGCTGGATCTCGGGTCAGATGGAGACGGTGGACGGGATCCACCACTGCCCCAACGTACCCACGGAGGAGATATTCACCACGCCCGACCCCGAGCGGGTGCAGGGCGTGGTGCGCTCGACCAAGCCGCTGTTCACCTCGAGCCGTCTCATTACCGGACTGACCGTCCGGTTCGAAGGCGGGCGCGCGGTTGCAATCGATGCCGACCATGGCGCCGAGACGCTCCGCGGACTTTCTCAGCGCGATCCCGGGGCCGCCCGGCTGGGCGAAGTCTCGCTGGTCGATCGTGAGAGCCGCATCGCGGCGATGCACATGGTCTTCTACGACACGCTCATCGACGAGAACGCCGCGAGCCACATCGCGCTTGGCCACGCCATCGAGGAGGCGGTGGGGCGGGAGGATCTGGATCGCGTGAACCGCTCGGAGATCCACATCGACTTCATGATCGGCTCCGACGAGGTCGCGGTAACGGGCGTCACGCGGGAGGGACGAGAGGTCCCATTGCTGCGCGGCGGCGATTGGCAGATCTAGCCGTTCCGGCCCCCTGTCGCGACTACTGCCTATAAGCCCGCAGCAGGTATCCGCTTCGACCAGGGCTCAGCACCTGCACGGGGTCAAACCCGCTGGCCCCGAACATGAGCTCGAGCTCGCGCCGGCTGTAGTTGAAGATCGGACAATCCCCAATCCACTCGTAGCGGACCTTGCGCACCGGCCCTTTGAGCAGCGAGAAGGTGGGAAACGATCCGACCACGCAACCGCCTTGCGCGCACATCGAGAACATGCGGCGGACGAAGCGGTGGGGCTCGGGGAGGTAGTCGAAGAGGCCCAGCGCCAAAACCACGTCGAATGGTCCCCCGAGGGAGGCGGCCAGAAAGTCCTGCACCAAAAGCTCGACCCGGTCGGAGAACGGCGCAAGGCGCGCGCGTGCCAGCTCGATCATGGGCTCGGAGAAGTCGACTCCGACATAGTGCCCCGCGCCTGCCGCGAGCACGAACTCGCCGATGCGGCCGGACCCGCAGCCGACGTCCAGCACCCGCGGCTGTGAGTACTCGCGCACGGTCTGGACGGCCAGGTTGCGGCGGCGCATCAGCCCCGGCCGCAGCAGTCGCACAAGCGGCCGCTCGTCCTCATAGAGATCGTCGAATGCCTGCGCCCGCTCCCGAAAGCGCCTGCGGACGCGCTCGGGCGCGGCGGTTGCGCTAGGCCCCTGCGCCTGAGAGCTTGGCATGCGCATCACCATAGGGGATCAATTCGAAGCGCTCGGAGATCGCCCGCAGCATCACCGGCGCCCGCCGGCGGGCGCTGTTGCGCTGGGCCGCGCGGGCGTATGCGTGCAGGCGAGCTCTGGGCTCGGTGGCCGACCCGAGGCGCGGCCTCAGCGGCCTGGGGTCAAGCTCGTGGGGATGCAGGTAGATGCCGGCGAACGACCCGGCGCGCTCGAGTCCCTGGAGGATGAGGGAGCTCGGCAGCACGGACCAATACGAGGCGCCTCCAATGGGTATCGCGCCGGCGCGCGTGTGCCAGACGGCGACGGGGAACTCCCACAGCCTCTGCCCACCGGGCAGCTCGAGCGGGTGTGGCGTGGCTCTGGCCGCCTCCGGGCGGTCGCGCAGCGCGGGGGAGTCATGTGCGCTGGCGTCGTAGGCGAATCCCTCCGAGGCGAGGATCTCGTAGGCCCAGCCGCTCGCACGCGTAATCGAGAACGCGGGCGCTCGATAGCCGACCGGCAGCCGACCCGTCAGCTGCTCGATCGTCCCCTTGGCGGCGCGCAGATCGGCCCTGAACTCGTGTGGACTCTGAGTGTGGACGAGGATGTGGCCGTCGCCGTGGCACCCGATCTCGTGGCCGCGCGCGGCCACCTCCTGCACAAGCTCCGGGTATGCGCGCCCGGCCATCCCGAGAACGAAAAAGGTGGCCTTGAGCTCGAGTTCGTCGAGCAGCTCGAGCAGCGCAGCGGTCTGCCGGGGTAGCGCAGGGCCGGGCCGCTCCCAGCCGTCCGCGCCCACGCGCCGGTGCACGAGCTGGTGCCAGTCCTCGAAGTCGATCGAGAGCAGCAAGCTGGGGCGTGGTGCGTTCACCGCTACGCTTGCACCTTCCGGAGAGGTGCCGGAGTGGTTGAACGGGCGCGACTGGAAATCGCGTAACGGGGGTTGACCTCGTTCGGGGGTTCGAATCCCCCCCTCTCCGCTGGACTTCGCAGGGGTTTGGGAGGCGTGGTGCTCATCCAGCTGGTGCGTCCTTGGCCCCGGGGCGACAGGGTTCATGCACGGCGACGAACGTTCTCTCGGTGCCAAGCATCCTACGCCGCGCGGGCCTCCACGACCGCGCTGTGATCAGTGGAGCGGGTCCGTGATATCGCTGATATGGATGTCGATCCAGGTCAGCTCCGCGCCGGTGAGCCTGGGGGCGCGTCGGCGTACACGATCACGCACGCCCTGGGCGATCGGCTTGACCGCGGGTCCGAACAGGACCACCAGCTGGATTGCGACGCTGAGGCGGCGAGGGTGCGCGGGTTTGTGAGGCAGCAATTGGACGGAGGCAAACACCACGTCGGGTGCGGTCGCTGCGAGGTGCTGGATCACACGGCTCATGGCGACGTGGCTGATGCGCGTTTCCCCGCTGACTCCACCCAGGACGACGGAGTCGGCTACTTGCGCGCTGAGGGTCCGCACCCGGGCCATGATTCGCATGATTAGCCCCGGGGGGATTTCCACCGGCTCGCGAGTCAGCGCCTCCACGCGCGCCCAGTCCTGGCGAAGGCGGCGAAGGGTGCTTTGGCAAAACGGACACGTAGCTTGATGCGTTGGGTCGCTGGCGGGCTCGTGGTCCACCCCTTCGGCAAGCAGGTCAGCGACACGGACGCCGCACGGCAGCCGCTCGTCGTAGCTGCTCGTCGTCATCCAATTGTCCTCAAAACGCTTAGACGGGCGCGGTGTAGACGTCCCTTGATGCTGGCGACGCTGGTGCCGAGCACGTCGGCTAGCTCGTCGTAGGAGAGACCCTCGAATTCGCGTAACACGAGCGCGGCGCGCTGGTCGGCCGGGAGCCCGGCAATTGCGCGTTTCACCGATTCGAGCTGTTCACGCTGTTCGACGATGCCGGCCGGTTCGCCCTCAGCTGACTCGGTGGACGCGGCATCGAGTTGCTCCGTGGTCCGCCGCGCCGCGAGTGCGTCGAGACAACGGCGCGTGACGATCCGGTATAGCCAGGTGTTCAACGCGCTCTGGGCGCGGAAACGGTCCAAGCTTCGCCAGGCGCGGACAAAGGTGTCCTGCGTGACGTCCTCTGCGTCGGCCCGTGAGCCCAGCATGCGAAGTGCCACCCGATAGACGGCGGGTTGGTGGCGACGCACGATTTGCTCAAACGCGGCGATGTCGCCGCTTTGGGCGGCCTGCACCAAAATCGCGTCATCAATCTGATCACGGCCTCGCACGTTTCTGTCACGGCGCTACCTACCCAGATCGGAGGCCAGCCCGCGACCGCTTAGCGACGCGCGGCCTGGGAGCGCTGTAAACGGGCTTGTAGCTCGCCGAGATCCACGGCGCCTTCAAGCACGCCGCCGACAAGATAGAAGACAACGGCGCCGACCAGGCAGAGGATCGCGTCGCCAAAGTTGAAACCTATCCAAGCGGCTACGAATAGAAATCCGAGCAAGCCAGAGAGTTGTTTTATGGTGATGGTCATTGAAGCTCCCTTCTGCGGCCGTCATAGCCGGTCAAGGTGATATTCACGGGCATAGTTGGTAATCCGTGGCGCTCGAGGGCTTCCGTGACGCGTCGTTGAGCATCGTGCATCGTGTCAGCCAGGTTGCCCGGACGGCGAACGCTGAGATCGACGAACAGTCCATCGACGGAATAGCGACCGCGCGCCGTGCTCACCGCCCTGTGGCTCTCGGCGGCCACCTCAGCCAGTCGCTCAATCGCGCGCGGCTCGACGGTCACGGTACCTTCGGGATCGGCGGTTAGCGGCAGTTCGCGGCGCGTCAGATACGGCCGCGGCAGCTGCTTGAAGGCCACAAAGCCAAAGACCAGGAAGGCTGCCACCCCACAGGCGGCGATGATCCCCCGAGTCAGGCCGCCGCTAACGCTGGAGGCATCAAGTCCGCTCAGCCACCGCCAGGCCGTGCGGTACCCGCTGATCGAGTTCACCGTCGACGGGGACACCTTCAGCGCGATTAGCACCAGCATCGCTCCATACCAGATCAGCGCGAGCGCCAGGATCAGCGTCACAAGCTGGCCGAGTTGGCTCAAGACTGAAGTCCGCGCCGACAGACGCTGTCGCAACATCAGCTGACCCGCGGAGTGCGGCGAGCGACCTCGACGCGTGCTGAGAGGTTGAAGGGTTCAGTGAGGTTCGACAGCCGCTCACGTACTGCTTGCTGTACCTCTCGAGCATCTGAGGGCCGTGTTCGCGACGCCGTGACGCTCATCCGGCCTCCAGTCGTGCGCCGCGGACGGACCCGGACTCGCGCAGAGGTGACCGCGGTCAGCTGCTCGACCAGCGCGGTCGCGACTTGAGCTAGGGCGCGCCGGCGGGCGGCCAGCGTCCCGCGGTCTTCATCGGCGAGCTTGACCAGCCGCTCGCGCCGCGGCACAAAGATCCCAACGAGCAGCAAAAGGCCCAGGGCAATTGCACCCAAACCACATACGCCAGCGATCACCGCGACCGAGCCGTGCGCTTCGATCTGCGCCAGCCAATGCGCCATGGTGTCTCGAAACTGTGGAAGGTGCGCGTCCTTGGCGCCCTGAGCCAGGCTGGGTCCGGTGCTGCCGCCGCTTATACAAAAGACCGCGACCACGATTCCGGCTGCCGATAGGGCTACCGCCAGAAGGAAGCCAACAAGCCGGGCCAAGAGCCGAGCGAGCGCGATCATGACCCTCGCTCCTGCTCATTTGCACGACTCGGCGGTGTGACAATGATGAACGTATAAGTCCCCCCGCTGCTTGCGGGCGCAGCGGTTTCCGAAGAGGTGGAGACAGGCTTCGGGGGATGCGAAACGGTCTCTTCGAGGGCAACGGGCGGTTTTGAAGTGGGGGCCGGCTCGGCAGCCGATGGCACGTGCGCCCCGAGAGTGCTCACGTCCGGGGCCGCCGGTTGCGCCGCGAGCGCCTGCTGTGCAGCGAGCTGCTCCGCGCGCTCGCGCTGCGCCACTATCTCCGCTTCGGTGAGCACCTGCGCGAACTCGACGTGCACCTCGCCCAGAAGCGCGCCGAGCCCTTCCCGTTTGACGCGCCTGCCCACTGCACTAGCGACCGCCTCCCCGAGCTCCAGCAACGGCACGAGCTTGGCGTTCAGGCACAGGTTTACCTCGTATCGATTGTCGGCCTGTGCGATCACCGACACGCCGCGCATCACGCCGTCCTCTGGATCGGCCGTAACGCACAAAGCGCCTGGACCCGGGTCCGTTCCTACCACCCCGGGCACTTTCTCCGCCGCTTCCAGCGCGAGCTGAGCTAAGCGCGCGCGAGCGGACCCGCCTACCAGCGAGGCTGACATCCTGGACGCCACGACCTATGGATTACTCGACGCGAGGCTGCTGGGGCGTCTCGTCACCGGGGAAATAGAGGTCGTTGACCTCAACGTTGACCTCGGTCACCGTCAAACCGGTTATGCCTTCGATGCGCTTGATCACGTTCTCTCGGACGGCCTGGGATACCCGCGGGATCGACTCTCCGTACTCCACCACAAGCACCAGATCAACGGCTGCCTGGCGCTCTCCGACCTCGACCGTCACGCCTTGGGTGCGCTCGTCACCCACCCCCACACGCTGCGTGACACTTCCAACGGCCCGGGTCACCCCGCCCCCAAGGTCGTACACGCCGCGCACCTCACGGGCGGCGACGTTCGCCACCTTGGTCACGACCGCATCATCGATCGTGGTCCGGCCATGCTCGCCCTGCAACGGGGAGTCAGACTTGACCCGTCCCACGCGATCGGCGTCCCCGCGGGAAGTACTCGCCTTCTCCTCGGTACCGACGTTCTGATCTGCCATGAAAAACCTCCATCGAAGTCGAATGCTCTACTTGCTTTGGACCGAACGGAAAGAAAAAAGTTCTGGCCGCGACCAGACTCTGCGGGCAAACGAAGGTCACACCACCCCGCAATGAGCCGCCCCCGCCGACGAGGTTCACGATGCGGAGCCGGGGGCGCCGAGCGTGAAACGACGCACGGGCCGCGGTTCAGCGGTAACCTACCGCCCTTCACGGGACACCAAAGGGGGCATCTTGCGTATTCGCCTAATTTCTTCGCTCGGCGTAGCGGCTGTTGCGGCCGCGCTTGGATTCGCCGGGCCAGCGCTTGCATCGTCCACGCCTTTCCAAACCGGCGCTGGGAAACGCTTGCCGGGACCGCGCACCGCGAGCAACCCGGGATCGGCCGGCTACGAGACCACTGCGTCGAGCCCTGACGCCATGAGCGTGACGACCACGATCGTCGTGCCCGCCGTCAAGAACTGCGGCACCACCAGGAAGGTGATTATCCCGTTCGTCTCCGCTGACGACAGCAGCGGACAGGGGGCGGCAGGCCTGGATATCCATTGCCGGAATAGTAAGGTCATCTACTTCCCCATCTTTGCGGCCGGAGGAAACGTCGAGGCGCGCGCCTCGGCCCACGCCCACCCAGGTGACAAGATCGTGCTGCGCCTGAGCTGGAACGCCACGAGGCTCTTGCTAGCGGTGATCGACAAGACCCATCCGTCGGTCACACGTAAGCTCACGGAGCCGGGATCAAGCTCCTTCTCGGATCCCGGTATCGGCGATTCGGTCATCGAGCCTAACGTGCCGGTGCCCGACTTCGGGGAAGTGGCCTTCTCGCAATCAAAGATCAACGGACGGGCTCTCGGTTCGGCCCCTGGACTCCGGCGCGAGAACCTCGTGAGCATGAGCGATGTCCTCCAGATCAAGACGGGCCCGATTCGCAGCGACAACAGGTCGTTCACGACCACGTTCAAGCACTCCTAGGACCTAACCGGTCAGCCAGCAGCGGGCGCCAGCACCTCTGGCGCCCCGTAGCGCCCTAGCACCGAGGGCAGCACGACCGACCCGTCCTCGCGCTGCCCGTTCTCGAGCAGCGCGATTATGGTGCGCGAATTGGTGACCGCGGTGCCGTTCAGCGTGTGCACCGGGGCGGGACGCCCGTCTGGGGCCGCCCGGTAGCGGATATCCAGGCGCCGGGCCTGGTAATCGGTCGTGTTCGAGCACGAGGTCAGCTCGCGGTAGCGGGCCTGGCCGGGTAGCCACGCCTCGATGTCGTACTTCTTCACGGCCGAGGCGCCGAGGTCGTTGACCGGGATGTTCACCACGCGGTAAGGGATCTTGAGCTCGTGGCAGATCTCCTCCTCGATGGAGAGGAGCCATTCGTGCTCGTCCACGCTGCGGTCCGGCTCGACAAAGCTGAACATCTCCACCTTGTCGAATTGATGCAGACGAAAGATCCCGCGCGTGTCCTTCCCCGCGGCTCCCGCCTCGCGCCGGAAGCACGTCGAGAAGCCCGCGTATCTGAGCGGCAGCTCTGACGCCGCCAGGATCTCGTCTTCGTGCAACGCCGCGAGCCCGACCTCCGAGGTCCCGGTCAGATACAGATCGTCGTCATCCACGCGGTAGATCTGCTGCTCGGTGTCGGGGAGAAACCCCGTCCCGTATAGAGCCCGCTCGCGCACGAGCACTGGCGGGATGACGGGTTCAAATCCCTCGCCGGAGAGCTTCGCGATCGCGTAGGAGAGCAGGGCCAGTTCGAGCGTGACCAGCTCGCCACGCAGGTAGGCGAAGCGCGACCCTGAGAGCCGCGCCGCCCGGGACATGTCGATCCGCTCGCCGGCGAGCTCGAGGTGGTCGCGCCCGGTGGCACCGCCGTCGCCGACCTCCCGCAGCACCTCCTCCTGGTCGGGCGCGTCGGCAGCGGGCAGGTTGGGCAGCGAGGCGAGCTCGCCGTCGCGCCTGGCCCGGACCACCGCCTCCTCGTCCCCCACCTCGCGGCGCCGGGCCGCCAGCTGAGCCAGCTGCGCGCGCTCCTGGTCGGTCGGAGCGCCCTTGCGGCCACGGCTTGCCCGGTTCTGCTGCGCCCGGAGGTCCTCGAGCTCGGCGGTCAGGCCGCGCCAGCGCTCGTCGAGCTCGAGCACCCTGTCCAGCGCCTCCGCCGACGCAGGCCCGCGGCGCTCGAGCCGCGCGCGGACGCCGTCCGGGTCACGGCGGATCAGCCTGATGTCAAGCACGCCGGTGCTCCTAAGAGTGGTTCTTCTTGGAGCTGTGGTGCTGTTTCCCGGAGCTTGACTTCGACCCGCTCGAGCCCGCACTGGCCGTCGTCGACGTTGTGCTCGTGGACGTGGTTGTGTCGGCGGAGGGCGAGGGAAGCGTTCCCACCGACCGCTTGCTGCAGATCACGACGCCCGGGATCTTGGGTGCTTGCCTCCCCGAGTACGTGGCTACGAATTCCGCCACGTCGTGCGCGTCCTTCCCGACCACGATGTTCTGGGGCATGATCGCCCCGGAGAAGCCGCCGTTTTCGATCGCGTACAGGACTCGGATCGCCGGCCGCTCGCAGCGGACGTTGAAGTTCGGACCGTTGTTGAACTGGGCCGTGGACACGTTGGCCGCTGAGCCGAAGGTCGCGGCGTAGGACAACGAGTGACAACCCGCGCAGCGCTGCTGAAAGAGCTCTGCACCATGGTGCAGCGCGGTATCGCTGGTGGGAACGCTGATGCGCTGCGTGCCGCATGCCGCCCCCGCCAGTGCGATCACCACAGTCGCACCCAGCGCGCAAAGGACCCTGAACGGTCGGCTCATGGGCGGGGGATCTTAGAGTTCATTCTGCTTTTACGAGGAGCCGCCGGGAAGGAGGAGAACAGCCGGCACCGAAAGATTGATGGCATCCCCGGCGTCGGCTGGAGACGTTCGCCTCCCACGCCAGCGCGATCGTCTTCCGACGGCGGCAACCAGAGGTCGGCGCCGGGGCCTTCTCTTCATTTGTCGTTCGCCCCGGCGCATGCGCCTTCGGGCTTGCCGCGCGCTCGGCATCCAGCCTCTCTTATTGCGCGGCGCACGAGTCATCCGGCTGCCGGCCGGAACATGTTCCGGCCGGAAGGGTCGGCACATGTGCCGACCCAAGGGGGCGCGCATGCGCGCCCCCATATAGAAATTGCCCATGACCTCGCCCATAGATCCGGAGCTCTTTCGCGAAGTATTCGGGCGGTTTGCGACGGGTGTGGCGGTGATCACCGGCGCCGGGCCTGCGGGCGAGGGCGGCATGACCGCAAATGCACTGTGCTCGCTGTCGCTGGACCCGCTTCTGGCGCTGGTCTGCTTCGAAAACGAGGCGCGGACCCTCCCGATCGTGCGCGAGGCCGGCCGGTTCGGGGTCAACGTGTTGAGCGCCGAGCAGCGCGAACTCGCGGGCGTCTTCGCCTCAAAGCTCCCGGAGCGCCAGAAGCTCGACGGGGTCGCGCACCGGCTCGAGCAGGGCGTCCCGATGATCGACGGGACGCTGGCGTGGGCCGTGTGCGAGCTGCGTGAGCTGATCGCCGGTGGCGACCACACGATCGCGATCGGCGAGGTCATCGCGCTCGGGCTCGGCGACGGCGACCCGCTCCTGTGGTATCGGGGGCGGTATATCGCGCCCGATCTGACAGGGAACTGATCACCCCGTACCGGCTGCCCGCGCCAGCAGCCCCACGATCACCAGCGCCGAGAGCGTCATCACGCCGATCTCGCGCCGCACGATCTCGACCACCACTGCCCGCTGCTCGTCAGGCGCCAGCCTCCCCACCTCCTGGGCGGAGGCGTGCCCGTGTTTGTCGAGCACGAGCTGGGCCGAGGTGGCGCGAAGGCCCTCCGCGATGAAGGAGACCGCCAGCGGCAGCACTCCGTAGAGGACATGCAGGCCAGGGACGTGGCGATGAGTCAGGTAGAAGATTCCGCCGGCGATCGCCTCGACGACCACCGCGACCTGGCTGGCCCGCAGGACTCGCCAGAACGACGGGCTGGGCACCGCGCGCCACCATGCCCAGGCGCCCCAGCAGCCCGCCAGCGCGTTGGACGCGATCGCGGCTATGCCGCAGACGATGTGAACCTCGTTCATCGCTTCGGTGGCCAGGATGACCCGTTGCGCCGGGGAGGCTGGGGGCACTTGACCGACTTGTGGCGCGAAGCACTAAGTAACACTCTGTTACAAGCTACGGGTTCGCGGTGATATAACGGGAAACGGTGCTCCGTTCATACCTTCCCGCGATCGTCTTCGTCGTCCTCGGTGGCCTGGTTGGCGTCACCTTCGCGGTGCTGAACGTGTTCGTCGGGTGGCGCGGCCGGCAACGAGCCGACCCGTCACCGTACGAATGCGGGCTCCCCTCGGAGGTCCAGCACGGGTTCCGTTTCGGGATCAGCTTCTACCTCGTCGCGATGCTGTTCATCCTCTTCGACATCGAGGTCATCTTCCTGTATCCGATCGCAGTCGAGCTGCGGCGGTTCGGCCTTTTCGCGATGTCGGAGACGATCGTCTTCGTCGTGCTCTTGATGGTCGCCTTTGTATACGTATGGCGACGGGGAGCGCTGGAGTGGAAATAAAGCGCGAGCCGCTCGAGGATTTCCGCATCAAGCAGCTCCAGGCCCGCGACATGCTGCGCGGGGATCTGGAAGGCGAGGAGCTCGAACGCTACGTCGAGGAGCGCGTGCTCACAACGACGCTCGACAAGGCCGTCCAATGGGCGCGCGGGAACTCGTTCTTCCCCCTCACCTTCGGGCTGGCATGCTGCGCGATCGAGATGATGACGATCGTCGGGGCCCGCATGGACATTGCACGGTTCGGTTTTGAAGCGTTCCGAGCCTCGCCGCGACAGGCCGACCTGATCATGCTGTCGGGCCGCGTCTCGATCAAGATGGCACCGGTCATCCGCCGCATCTACGACCAGATGCTTGACCCCAAGTGGGCCATCTCGATGGGCGCATGCTGCTCCTCGATGGGCGTCTTTAACAATTACGCCCTCGTGCCGGCCGACAAGTTCATGCCGATCGACGTGCACGTCCCGGGCTGCCCGCCGCGGCCCGAGTCGCTCATGCACGGGATTCTGCTGTTGCGCGACAAGGTCCAGGGCCACGAGCGGGCGGGGTGGCGCGACCGCTACGAGGCACGCGGGACCGAGGAAGTCCTGATCGGCGATGAAAGGGCGGACGACAGCCCGGCGGTGAACGTCTACCAGGCGGGAGACACCGCAGGTGCCTGACGCCACCGGCCTGGAGCTCACCGCCCAGGAGCTCCAAGAGGCCATCCCCTCCTCCATTGTCGGGACCGAGTTCCACCGCGGCCGCACCGCACTGGTCGCCGATCCCGGCAAGACCCACGACGTGCTGGAGCAGCTGCGCGCCAAGGGCTACACGTTCCTGGCCAGCCTGCACGGCGTCGATTACTACCCCGAGGAACCGCGCCTCGGAGTTCTCTATGAGCTGCTCGACATGCGGCGAGTCGATCGCATCTCCGTCAAGGCGAGGGTCTCGACGGCGGAGCCAAAGATACGCTCGGTGACCGATATCTGGATCGGGGCCAACTATCCCGAGCGCGAGGTCTACGACATGTTTGGCGTGGTCTTCGAAGGGCATCCCGACCTGCGGCGGATCCTGATGCCAGAGGACTACGAGGGCTTCCCGCAGCGCCGCGATTTCCCGGTCGGGGGCGAGCCCATCCTGTTCACCTTCAACGAAGAGCAGTCCTACGGCAAGTGGCAGTGAGCGACGGCACCACCCAGCTCGGCG